>ERZ1023967.376-NODE-376-length-10408-cov-7.622718_pt1 | contig 10408 bp, 10 predicted proteins | sample MGYA00380429_ERZ1023967 | MGnify/ENA primary metagenome ERZ1023967 (study PRJEB33179, sample SAMN07449055) | human gut metagenome | biome: Human-gut; feature: Human associated habitat; material: Faeces | host: Homo sapiens | place: India:Kasaragod | collected... | reverse complement strand
GGCAAAGAAGATACAGCGTGGCCGTGATATTGAAAAAGAACTTGTTCAAAAGCAAGAAAAAAAGCTTAAGAAAAAAAGAGCAAAGCAAAATAAAACTCCTGCTCAAAAAGCTCTTTCAAATTTCGGCAAGGTTATTTTGGGCGCAGTAATGGTAATCGGCGTTGTCGGTATTGTTTGCTTTTCGGTGCTTGCGATTTATGGCTACAGCGTTGTTTACGGCGACCCTGTATTTGACCTTACAACCGAGGCAAAGGTAGGTCAAAACCAAACTTCGTTTATCTATGGTTATGACGGCGATGATGTTGTTGAAATTACAAGGCTTCACGGTGAGGAAAACCGTATTTGGGTTAATCTTGACGATATGAGCAAATATGTTCCTGAGGCTTTTGTTTCAATTGAGGATAAGCGTTTTTATAAGCATCACGGCGTTGACTGGATAAGAACAGTTGGTGTTTTTATTAAAAATAATGACCAAGGCGGCTCAACAATTACGCAGCAGCTTATTAAAAACCTTACCGATGATAACAAGGTTACTTATGTTCGTAAGTTTAACGAGATTTTAAAGGCGCTTAACCTTGAAAGAAATTTCAGTAAGAAACAAATACTTGAGGCTTATCTTAATACAATTTATCTTTCAAACGGTTGCTATGGTGTTAAAACTGCGGCAGAAACCTATTTTGGTAAAGAAGTATCGGATTTGAATGCGGCTGAGGCTGCCAGCATTGCGGCTATTACTCAGTATCCGAGTAAATATGACCCTCTTAACGAGCCTGAAAATAATAGGAAACGTCAAATTGATGTCCTTTATTCTATGAAGGATAAAGACCTTAAATATCTTACGGAAGATGAATATCAGCAAGCTAAAGCCTATGAAATGATATTTACTAACAGTAAGAATTATAAAGGCTCGCAGATTAAGAGTGACGACAGCAAATCAAAGAAAAACAGCATTACCGATTATTATACAGACTATGTAATCACAACTGTTCAAGAGGATTTGCAGAAAATGGGCTACACAAGTAAAAAGGCGCATGACCTTGTTTACGGCGGTGGCTTGAAGATATATACCGCTATTGATTTTGACGTTCAGGATTCAATGGAGGACGTATATGAAAACTATAGGCGTATGCCTGACGAAACAGTTCAAGGCGCTATGGTAGTTATGGGATATGACGGACGTGTAATGGGTATTGTCGGCGGAACCGGCAAGAAAAAAGCTTCTATGGTCCTCAACCGTGCCACAAATTCCAACAGACCGCCCGGATCTACAATTAAACCGTTATCTGTTTACGGCCCGGCTCTTGAAAAGACAAAAGAGGATAACGAAACAGGTGTTTATTGGTCAACAATTCAGCAAGACAGGCCTTTCAAAACCGTTGAAGGTAAGCCTTGGCCTGTAAATGAGGGCGGCAGCTACTCAGGCAGAAGTGTAACTCTTCAATATGGTCTTTCAAGGTCACTTAATACTATTTCTGCAAGAACTCTTGATAAAATAGGCGTTGATTATTCATACGATTTTATTACGGAAAATTTCCATATAACCTCACTTGACAGTGTTCGTGACTCCGATTACGGCCCGCTTGCTATCGGTTCTTTGACAAACGGAGCAACAGTTCTTGAATTAACTACTGCTTATGCGTCATTCGGCAACGGCGGTAATTATTATGAGCCTTATTGTTATTATAAAATACTTGACAGCCAGGGTAATACTCTTATTGAAAAAGAGCCTGAAAAAACAAAGTCAACTGCTTTGAGCGAGAACACAAGTTGGGTTATGAACAAACTTCTACAAACTGTTATGACAGAGGGTACAGGTACTACCTATAAGCTTTCAGGTATTGAATGTTTCGGTAAAACCGGTACAACTAATGATAATAAGGACCGTTGGTTTATCGGCGGTACTCCTGATTATATCGCAGGCGTTTGGTACGGTTATGATAATCCTAAGGAAGTATTTTACAACCTTTCTCCTAACCCATCGGGTACTATTTGGAACACGGTTATGAAGGAAGTATATGCTAAGCTTGATGAAAAGAATAAGAAATATACCAAGAAATTCCCTGAAAGTGACGGCATAGTAAGAAAATCTTATTGCAGAAGCTGTGGTAAACTCAGAAGCGGTACGGGTGCTTACGGTTGGTACGACGTTGATAATTTGCCGGGCAATTGCACAGGTAACCATTCCGACGGAAGCTATTATTATAATTCCGGCGGCTCGTCATCAAGCGAAACAACGTCTGCTTCAAATGGCAATAATTCAAACACAACAAAATCAAGTGCAGATAAAACAACGCAGGCTCAGACTCAGGCGCCTCAAACAGAGGCTCCGACTGAAGCCCCTGCAACCGAAACTCCAGCTCAATAATAATTTAACATTTTAAATAAGAAAGGAAGGTCGATTTTCGATTTTCCTTTCTTTGCTGAATAAATCCTTTGATAGGTATTTTTTATGAAAATAATTTCTGTTGACTATTGCGATGTAAGAACAGGAATTGCATTTTGCGATAAAAATGAAATTCTTGCTACAGCCTTTGCAACTATTAATGAAAGCTATCAGCCAAAATTAATAGAAAAAATTAAAGAAATAATATCATCTCAAAATCCTGAAATGATTGTTATTGGGCTTCCGAGAAATATGGATGGCTCATACGGTTTCAGGTGCGAAAAGTGTAAGCAACTCGGTGAAGAGCTTAAAAAAGAAATTGATATTCCCGTTGAATATGAGGATGAAAGGCTCACAACCGTTATCGCACACGATATTTTATCGAAAAATAACGTTAAGGGTAAAAAGAGAAAAGCAAATGTTGATGCTGTTTCTGCCGTAGTTATTCTTCAAAGTTTTATTGATAAAAGAAAAAGTAATTAAGCATTTTTAATCATCGTAATATTTAACGGTGGTTGTATGCACTTTAGAATTAAAAAATGCGATATATTTATTGATTATGCATTTATTCTTGTTTTAAGTTTAGCTGCTGTTTTCAATTCAAAGCAGGTTATTTATCTATTGCTTTTTTCCGCTTTGCACGAAATAGGGCATTTGACGGCGCTTCTTATTTGCAAAGAAAAGCCTTATAAAATTCATTTGTCATATTACGGATTTGCTATAAGATATACTGACGATTTACCGAGATTTAAGGAATGTATAGTCCTTTTGTGCGGCCCTTTAGTTAATTTGGTATTATATTTGTTTTTTAAAGATAATATCAATTTGATTTTGTTTTTGCTTAATTGTTTGCCTGTTTATCCACTTGATATCGGCAGGATAGTACGTCTTTTTTCTATAAAAGCGTCGAGAATATTAAGCGTAATTACTGTTATTTTGATTTGCATTTTATGTGTTTATATGTTAATTTATAATAAATCATATTCACTTATTTTTGTTACGATATATTTGATTATTTACAGTATTAATTATAATTAATAAAACCCGAAAGGTTAAAAATTGATGAAAAAAGAAGTTGAAAAGCTGTTGCAATATGTTCAAAAGCCTGCAAGATATATCGGCGGCGAGCTTAATGCGGTAGTTAAGGATAAAGATAAGATTGATATCAGATACGCTTTCTGCTTTCCCGATACTTATGAGATTGGTATGAGTCATCTCGGTATGAAAATTCTCTACGGTCTTGTAAATGACAGGGAGGACAGTTGGTGCGAAAGAGTGTTTGCTCCGGATAACGATATGGAAGAGCAACTCAGAAAAAATAACGTTCCTCTTTTTGCTCTTGAAAGCGGCGATTATATTAAAGATTTTGATATGATTGGCTTTACTCTTCAATATGAGCTTTCATATACAAACGTTTTGAATATGCTCAATCTTGCTAAAATACCGCTTAAATCAAGCGACAGAGAAAGTTTGACGCCGCTTATATGCGTTGGCGGCCCTTGTGCCTGCAATCCGGAGCCGATAACAGATTTTGTCGATATTGTTTTTCTTGGTGACGGCGAGGAAACTACAAATCAGGTTATAGATTTGCTTATTGATTGCAAGAAAAAAGGACTTTCCAAAAAGGAATTTTTGCTTAAGGCTAAAGATATAACAGGCATTTATGTTCCGTCGTTTTATGAGGATTCATATAATGAAGACGGTACGTTGAAGGAACTTAAGCCGCTTTACGGCGCACCTGAAAAGGTGAAAAAAGCAGTTGTTTCTGATATGAACAAGGTGTTTTACCCCAAGGAATTTGTTGTTCCTTATATTAATATTGTTCATGACAGAGCAGTTGAGGAAATTTTCAGGGGATGTATAAGAGGCTGCCGCTTTTGCCAAGCAGGATTTATTTACAGACCGATTAGAGAAAAAAGTGTAGAAACGATTAATAAGCAAAGCAAGGCTTTGATTGATTCGACAGGCTATGACGAACTTTCGCTGTGTTCTCTTTCAACTTCGGACCACAGCGATGTTAACAATATGCTTACAACGCTTATAGATTGGACTGTTAAGGAAAATATAAATCTTTCTTTGCCGTCGCTTCGTGTCGATAATTTTTCCGACGAACTCGTTGAACAACTTAATAAGGTAAGGAGAAGCGGTCTTACATTTGCGCCTGAGGCAGGCACTCAACGACTTCGTGACGTAATCAACAAGAACGTTACTCAAGAGGAAGTAATAAGAACTTGCACTAAGGCTTTTGATAACGGCTGGACATCGGTTAAGCTTTATTTTATGATGGGCTTACCAACCGAAACAATGGAAGATATCGAGGGTATTGCAAATCTCGGTATGGATGTTATTCATGCTTTTTATAATAACCCTAACAGGCAAAAGGGGACGGGTGTGCAGGTGTCTATTTCGTGTGCATCATTTATCCCTAAGCCGTTCACTCCGTTTCAATGGGAACCTGAGGACAGTATGGAGTCGCTCAAAGCTAAGCAAAAGCATTTGCTTGAATCAATACCAACCAAAAAAATCAGGGTTTCATATCACGAAACTCCGACCTCACTTCTTGAAGGCGTTCTTGCCCGTGGTGACAGACGTCTCGGAAAGGTTATACTTCGTGCGTATGAACTTGGCTGTAAATTTGATTCTTGGGACGACCAATTTAATTTTGACGCTTGGATGCAGGCTTTTGAAGAAAACGGAATTGACCCCCATTTTTACACTCACAGAAAACGTGAATTTTCAGAACTTTTACCTTGGGATCATCTTGATTACGGCGTGAGCAGGAAGTTCCTTGAATTTGAAAATAAAAAGGCACACGAGAATAAAACAACCCCTCATTGCAGAATTAAATGTGCAGGTTGTGGTGCAAATAAGTTAAACGGAGGACATTGCGATGCGAGAGGTTAGACTTCGTTTTTCAAAAACAGGCAGATTAAAATATATCAGTCATCTTGATATCAACCGTGCAATGTCACGTGCTCTTAAAAGAGCAGGTATTCCGCTTTGGTATACCGAGGGTTTCAATCCGCACCCTTATATGAGCTTTTCACTTCCGCTTTCTCTCGGCGTTGAAAGTCTTTGTGAAAGCGTAGATTTGAGAATTACCGGGGAAATTACTAATAAAGAAATTAAGGATAGGCTCAACAGCGTTTTGCCCGAAGATTTGAAAATTATTGATGTTTATGACGATTTTCGAGATAACAGCGAAATTGTTTATTCCGATTATGTTTATAAATTTGAATTTGCGGATAATGATTTAGCTTTAGAAAAAATTAAAAATGTTTTATCAAGCGATGAAATTCTTGCTCTCAAAAAAGGCAAACAGGGTAGAAAGCGAGTTATGAAAGAAACAAATATTAAGTCATTTATTGATAAATATTCCATTTCGATTCGCAATGATGTTATAGTACTGAATATTCGTTTGCTCGCAGGACCTGAAAAAAATCTTAATCCGTCACTTCTGTTTGATACAATAATCAGACTTATTGATATGGATTTTGAGTGGAAAAGCATTGCAAGAATATCACTTCTTGATAAAGATTATAAAGAGTTTAAATAAATATTTTACTTTTTGAAAAAATACTTGCAATTTCCAAAACATTATGGTATTATATATCAGCATTTAATCCGTTGTAACTCTTACAACGCGTGTAATGTCGGCGTTTAGCATTATAAGAAGATGGTCCTCTTTCGTTATTCGTTATGAACATCTCATAAAATTTAGGAGGAAGAAAAATGGACGCACTCAAGTTAATTGAAAAAGACAGCACAAAGGCTGAACTTCCAAAGTTTAACATTGGTGATACAGTTAAGGTATCTGTTAACATTCGTGAAGGTCAGAGAGAAAGAATTCAGATGTTTGAAGGCACTGTAATCGCTATTAAGGGTTCAGGCATTTCAAAGACATTTACCGTTCGTCGTCTTTCATACGGCGTTGGTGTTGAGAGAGTATTCCCAATGCATTCACCTAACGTTGTTGACGTTAAGGTTGTTCGCAGCGGTAAGGTTCGCCGTGCTAAGCTTTATTATCTTCGTGACCGTGTCGGCAAGGCTGCAAAGGTTAAGGAAGATATCCAGTAATTTAATATTACTTATTAAATACCACAGATTTTATTTCTGTGGTATTTTTTATTGATTGAAATATGAATATATGTTAAAATATAATTAGAAAATTTTTGAAAGGAGACAATATGGCTGATTTTCAAAAACAAACTGTTCAGTGGTTTCCCGGTCATATGGCTAAAACAAGGCGAATTATTAAAGAAAGTCTTACACTTGTTGACGGTGTAGTTGAACTTGTTGACGCTCGTATTCCGTATAGTTCGTCAAATCCTGAACTTGACAGTATAATTAAAAGAAAACCGAGAATTGTGCTTTTAAATAAATGCGATATTGCAGATCCAAATGCTACTAAGCTTTGGATTGAATATTATAAAAATAACGGTAAATACGCTATCCCTGTTGATTGCAGAACGGGTAAGGGGCTTAATGCTTTTATTCCGACTGTTAATAAGGCGCTTGCAGACGTTATTGAGAAAAATAAGGCGAGGGGAATGGAAAATAAACCGCTTCGCCTTATGGTAGTCGGTATTCCGAATACCGGTAAATCGTCATTTATCAACAGAATGGCAGGCAACAGTAAGGCTAAGGTTGCAGACAAAGCCGGTGTTACAAGGCAAAAACAATGGTTTGCGGTAGGTAAGGGGATTGAACTTCTTGATACTCCCGGTGTTCTTTGGCCTAAGTTTGACGATAGTGAGGTTGGCGACAAGCTTGCTTTTACAGGCGCTGTTAAAGACGAAGTTACCGACCTTGAAACATTATCATGCAGATTGCTTGAAACTCTTGCAAAAACAAGGCCTAAGGCTATTTGTGACAGATATAAACTCGATAGCGTGGATAATCTTCAAGGCTGGGAAATGCTTGAACTTATAGGAAAAAAACGTGGCTTTTTGATTAAAGGCGGAGAAATTGACTATGAGCGCACAGCAGTTATGCTTTGTGATGAATTTAGAGGAGGAAAGCTCGGCAAAATATCGCTTGAGTTGCCGTAATTATGGATTGGCTTGAATATGAAAACAAAGCCTATGAGCAAGGCTTTAATATTGTTTGCGGTGTTGACGAGGCGGGCAGAGGCCCTCTTGCAGGTGACGTGTATGCCGCCGCAGTAATAATTCCGAAAGGGTATGTTGTTGAAGGTGTTAACGACTCTAAAAAACTTTCTGAAAAGAAAAGGGAAGCGCTCTTTGATAAAATAGTTGATGAATGTATTTGTTATAGTGTCGGCACGGCAAGCGTTGAGGAAATAGACGAAATCAATATTTTGCAGGCTACTTTTCTTGCTATGAGACGTGCGGTTGACGGCTTAGAGGTTAAGCCGGATATTGCGCTTATTGACGGAAATAAAAAGCCGGGGCTTGATATTGCCGAATGGGATATAATTAAAGGTGACGCAACAAGCGCAAATATCGCCGCCGCTTCAATTATCGCTAAGGTAAGCAGGGACAGATATATGCGCCAAATTGCAGAAAAATATCCTGAATATCAATTTGAAAAGCATAAGGGATACGGTACTAAGCTTCATTATGAAATGCTCGATAAATACGGAATAAGCGATATTCATAGGAAAACATTTTTGAAAAAATATATGGATAAGAAAAATGAACAATAAGGGTAAACTTTGGGAAATTGAGGCGGCAAATTATTTAAGAAAGCATAAATATAAGCTTGTAGACGTGAATTATACAACACGCTTTGGTGAAATTGATTTAATTGTTCAAAATAAAAAATATTTATGTTTTGTCGAAGTCAAGCAAAGAAATATCAATTCAATTGCTTTACCGAGAGAATTTGTTACTTATTCAAAGCAACAAAAAATAATCGCAAGTGCAAAAATGTATTTAATGCAAAACAAGACTGATTTACAGCCGAGATTTGATGTAATTGAGATTTATACCGATAATAATAAAATAAAATCTATAAAACATCTTGAAAATGCTTTTCAGTTAGTATAAAATATTATAAACCTAAATTATAAGGTGAAAGGAAACAATATTATGCTTTATACATCTACAAGAGATAATTCGATCAGGGTAACGGCTGCTCAGGCTATTGCTCAGGGTATAAGTGAAGAAGGCGGACTTTTTGTTCCTGTTGAACTTCCTAAATTTGATATTAACAAAATTTCTTCAATGACGACTATGAGCTATATTGACAGAGCTAAAACCGTTCTTAAGGAGTTTTTGACAGATTTCAGCGAAGAAGAACTTGATTATTGCGTAAGCGGCGCTTATGCTGCTCAAAAGTTTTCCTCTCCTCAAATTGCGCCGACTGTTAATGTTGACGGCAATAAAAATATATTGGAACTTTGGCACGGTCCTACTTGTGCATTTAAAGATATGGCTCTTCAGCTTTTGCCTTATCTTATGACTGTTTCGGCTAAAAAGACTGCAGACGGTAAAACAATTGTTATTCTTGTTGCTACATCGGGCGATACAGGTAAGGCTGCTCTTGAAGGATTTAAGAATGTTGACCACACTAAGATTTTAGTGTTTTATCCTGTTGACGGCGTTTCTCCTATGCAGAAACTTCAGATGACAACGCAGGAGGGCGATAACGTTTCGGTTTGTGCAATCAACGGCAATTTTGATGACGCTCAAAGCGCAGTTAAGTCAATCTTTACAAACGCTGAGATTAAGAATGAGCTTGCAAAGAAAAATATGATGTTCTCATCTGCAAACTCTATCAATTGGGGCAGGCTTGTTCCTCAAATTGTATATTATTTCTCAACCTATTGCGACCTTATCAATATGGGCAAGATTAAAGCCAGCGACAAAATAAATGTTGTAGTCCCTACGGGTAACTTCGGCAATATTCTTGCAGGCTATTATGCTAAGAAAATGGGGCTTCCTATTAAAACTCTTGTTTGCGCTTCAAATTCAAACAATGTTCTTACCGATTTCTTGAAAACAGGTACGTATGATAAGAACAGAAAGTTTTATACAACAACTTCTCCGTCAATGGATATTCTTATTTCGTCTAACCTTGAAAGACTTCTTTATCATATGAGTGACGGTGACGATAAGCTTATTAATGACTTGATGAATCAGCTTTCAAATGACGGTAAATATACTGTATCGAGTGAGCTTATTGCTAAAATTCAAAAAGAGTTTGACGCAGGATTTACTGCAGAACAAAATGTTGATGATACAATTAAATCTCATTTTGACAAATACCATTATCTTTGTGATACTCATACAGCGGTAGCCGTTAAGGTTTATGATGAATATGTAAAGGCAACAGGCGACGATATTCCTACAGTAATTGATTCAACTGCTTCTCCTTACAAGTTTTCAGCAAGCGTGCTCAATGCTGTTCTTGCCGGCAAAGCACCAAAGCTTGATGAATTTGCTATGGTTGATGAGCTTCATAAGGTTACAGGCGCAGATATTCCTAAGCCGCTTGCTTCTCTTAAGGATAAGAGCATTCGCTTTGAAAATGTTTGCAATAAGGAAGATATGAGCCAAATGGTATTCAAACTTCTTAATTTATAATAAAAAGGCATTAAATAACGGCTCTGCGCTTTACAGAGCCGTTATTTTGACTGATTTTAGCGGCAACTGCAGCCGTCGCCGCATTCAAATGTTTCGCATTTTGTGTCAGTTGAGCTTGTTGCGTTGCTGTTACCTACTTTGATGTGACCTGCGTTGCAATTATTAGTCTTATCGTGATATTTGCAATTTTTAACGTCGCAGGAAATGCCTTTGATTTCCATATCCATTACTTTTTCACTCCCTTCGGTTATTATTATTTGATTAAAAAGATTTTTTATTCATATAATTTTTAATAAAATTTTCCTTTAAAAGAAAGGCGGAATATATGTCACTTTTCGCAATTGCCGATACTCATTTATCATTTGGCACAGATAAGCCTATGGATACCTTTGAGGGTTGGTCAAATTATAAACAAAGACATAAAGAAAATTGTAAAAAAAAATATGACGATAATCATTATTTTATCTCTCATTAA
>ERZ1023967.371-NODE-371-length-10561-cov-8.807824_pt1 | contig 10561 bp, 10 predicted proteins | sample MGYA00380429_ERZ1023967 | MGnify/ENA primary metagenome ERZ1023967 (study PRJEB33179, sample SAMN07449055) | human gut metagenome | biome: Human-gut; feature: Human associated habitat; material: Faeces | host: Homo sapiens | place: India:Kasaragod | collected... | reverse complement strand
TAAATTAGAAAATAATTATGTTTACTACAAATATTGCTTCGAATAGTTATCCCGCAATAAAATGTATAAAACGAATTTTCAAATGTCAATCAAGCAAATCTATGTTAATTCTCTTGTTAGTTAGTTGTTTATTTTGTCCCTGGTATTTAATATCTTCAGCTAATTCATTCTCACTGTATTGGATTAATACATATAGTATCTTTTCCCTACCATTAATTAGCGTTTTTATTAGCAGTAGAATGATTGGATATCGACAATCAAACAAAAGAATCTCGGTCTTATATTTATCAATATGTGCTTTCTTGTTAATATTTCATATCCTTTCTCCTCAATTTGATAATATAACTTTAATAATAAGTGCGTTATTGCCATTATTTATAGGAGTGTGGGGAAAACATGTCAAAAACAACAAAAATAATTGCATTATCAGGAATTGATGGTTCTGGAAAAACAACACTATCCATTTGGTTAATGAATTATTTAGAAAAAAATGGATACAAAGTTGCAGTAATACATAAAGATTTCAGTTTTTATTATTATTTAAAACACAAGTGTCTAGATGAAAATTCCACAAGAGTAGGAATGGCTTTTGATTATATCAAAAGTGTCCACGATTTAGTTTTTCAACACAAATATGATTTCATAATATGTGATAGGTGTGCATTGTGTTATGTTTCTTATGGAGAAAAATATGGTTGCACTTGTATTGACTTGATTGTGAGTATTTTTAAATCAATCATCCAGCCCGATATTGTCTTTTTCATAGATGTGGATATTGATACTGCTGTGAAAAGAATAAAAATGAGAAATAAAAAGATAAAAGAAAACGAAAATTATCATTTTTTATTAGAAGTAAGTGAATTATATAAAAAAAACATTACAAAATATTTTGGTGATACTGTAATTGTTAACGGTAATGATAAAACATTTTATTCTGAAATAATAGAAAAAATAAATCTTCTTATTAATTAATAAACAATATAATATACATGTTTTATTAAATCCATATTTTAACGAAATTTTGACAGTGAATTTGTTGCTGACAGACCAAATCAAAAATGGGTAACCGATATATCATACATACCAACTGATGAGTGTATGTGCTATTTGTCAGTTATCCGAGATTTGTTTGATAACAGCATTGTTGCTTATCATATGTCGAAAGATATAACAGTTATACTCGTTCTTGACACTATTCATAAAGTCATGCAAAAGGAAAAGGTCACCGCAGAGCTGCAACTCCACAGTGACCAAGGTGCACAATATGTCTCCCATGACTATTTTGTGACAACTCAATCTTACGGCATTACGCCGTCAATGTCAAGACGCGGAAATCCGTATGACAATTCTTTAGCAGAAAATTTTTTCTCAATTCTTAAAACGGAATGTATCCACAGAGTCAAACTGCACAGCTATGAAGAGGCGTGCCTCCTCATAGCTGAATATATCCATTTCTACAACAATTATAGAATTCAATACAAAACAAAACTGACACCTCTTGAACAAAGATGTCAGTTCATTGCTTAAACTGAATATTCTACCATAGTAGTCTGTTTTTGTGCTGTCTGTACAATCTGGAGTGGTTCAACAAAGCCCCTCCGTTTTTCATTTCATAAGTCAATTGACACAATTGTATTTTAGATTACCGAATAAAACTTTTTCGTTTTCCCATCCCCAAGCAAAGCCTTTGAAATCTTTTACCCAACTTTCAAGGGATTGTACTTTAACTGTACCGGATAAATTGTGTATCACTTTACCATTGCCAATATAGATACCGACATGCCCATAAGGATTGCTTGCATAGCCATAAACTGTTGCACCGACTTGTATCTTGCTCCAATCATCTGATACTGCCCACATATCAGCAGCACATAATGCACAGTGAGCAGAACCTCGTGAGCCTGTAACAGCTTGGTAAACATCAGCTACCCACGCTTGACAATAGCCTGACTTTGCAGAAATGCCATAGCTTTCGGAATTAGTCGCAACAGCTACAATTTTTCTTTGCGTATCATTAACGATTTCATTACCAAAATCTATTGAGCCTAAGTCAATATCATTTGCATTGCCTGATCCAAATATAATAGATGCCCATAGCTTATCGTTGCTGTCGTTCATCAGCTCTGCAAGGTAGTCCTTTTGTTTTTTATTAAAAGAATACTCGTCTGCCATATCATTTGCAGTTTTGCTGTTGACTGTAATCGTTAAAACCTTAATAGTGACTTCTTCTGTTGTAATCACCTCATTACCGTTTTCATCGGTTGAGGTGATTTCTTTTGTTTCAGTCCTTGCTTCTGCTTTAGCATCAATACTGTTCATATCCCAAAAGATGTTTGACAGTATTGATTTTTTATTTTCATCAACGGTTGCAATCTCCATAGGATTGTCAGGATCAGTTGTGGTTTTAACGGCATAAATAGATAAAACATCTTTCCAATTCGCTTTACTGCCGTTAATCTCTATACTGTCATAATTGCCGGATGCTTTAATCTCATCAATTTTGTTATCATAATCGGTATTGATTTCCTGAATAACAGTGGATATGTTCATACCGCTTTCAGATGTTTCGGTAGAGAAGAATATTCCATAAAAGGAGCTTGCCAATGCACCCACAAGGCATAATAGGATGATTATAACAACGGAAAGCCAACCGCCTGCAATTATGGCATTGACAACAGCCTTTGCACCCTCAATAATACCTTTAACAATTTTCTTTGTGTGCTTTGCTGCTTCTTTTATTGTTTTTGCAGATTTCTCAAAACCTTTCTTAGCAGCTTCGGCACTTTTCTTTGTTGTCTTTGCAGATTGTTTTGAGGAGATATAGGATTTTCTTGCTGCATCAGATGATGATTTAACTGTTTGTTTAACAGAATAATTTGCTGTTTTAATTGTTTTATCAGCACCCTTAATATCCTTACTGACAGGCTTTGTGTTTGCCTTTTTAATGCTTTCTCTTGTCTTGATGTCATACTTGCTGCCTTTATCGGAAAAATTCAAATCAGGACTTGCAGAGGGCTTGTTATCCGTTCTTTGACGGCGGATTGATTTAACAGCTTGTTCCGATCTGAAACGCTGAATATTGTGTTTGGTTTCAACTACACTCTGTTTGCCTTTTTCATTGAATTTTACGGCAGCTCTGTGTGCAGCAATTTTTGATTTATCAGAAACAAGATTTACAGCATATTCTTCGGGTGATATTTCATCCGTTGTCTGTGTATGCTCGGCGGCTTCCTTAGATTTTACTGTTGCATTTCTGAATTTATCTGCCACAATGGCAGCACAGTTAAGTGTTTTGACAGTCTGATTAACCTTATCTTTTGTTTTAATATCTCTCATCTTTCACCTGCTAACTTGTTAATTTTTCTCTTAGGGTATTGTAGAATTTCTTTGTATGCAGTTTTTTACCTTGAGTCTGCCATTGTTCCTCTAAATCAAAACGAACATTCAAGTCCTGCACTGAATAATCAGGTTTAAATGTTCGCCAAGTATTCCTATCCCAAAATTCAAGTTGTTTCCATAAATCAGGAAAATGTTTTCGGAGCTTTCTTAATTCATCAAGGCTCTGCAAAGAACAACACCAACAGGAAACACGATGAAATATGTTATATAAACCGCCCCAGTCAAAACCACACTCATAACAGTATTCAAGGCAATCTTTTTCAGTCATATTCCATTCGACTAAAGGATAACAGGCATCTTTTATCCTGTTAGGCTCATCAGCAGCTATGCCGATATATTCAATAATTTCATAGTCCTTCTTTAAGTCCTTAAAATAAGCATCTAATACTCTTGTTTTGAGCATCGCCGTACACCAACGATTACGGGGGCCGCCCCAACTCATTCCGTCATACTTTTCTAATTCAGGGTTTTTGCGTTTCGGATGATAAACAAAAAAGTAGTATTCAAAATCGTGTTCTGCCTTGAGTCTGATAATCGGTTTGTTGATATATCTTTCAAGTTTATCAATATGCTCATACATCTGCGGAAATTCTAAACCTGTGTCGCAAAATATGATATAGTCAATCGGTCTTTTTTCTGCTATAAGCCTTAAAAGCATGGCGGTAGAATCCTTACCGCCTGATAGGGACACAACATACTTTTTAGGCTTCATAATTGCTCACCTCTGTCTGCTTTGCAACTACAACAAGTCTGCCGTCTTTCTGTGAATATTCACAGGTTGATAAAGTAATAAGCCTGTCACCGTATGCTGAATTTGTTTCAGTATCATAAAGGGACAGGCTCCTGCATTTTTCTGTAAAGGTATTGAATTGTTTTTTATCCGTGAAATCAGTATAGTTCTGATAATCAAAACCATCAAGCGTTGTTTTGAATACAGAAATGATTTCATAAGTTCCTTTGTTGCTCAGTGTATCAAACTGAATATATCTGTGGCTGTTGTAGAAATCTTTTGATTTGTATTTTTCCAAATCACCGAACATCTGATGATTTTTCATATTATGAGCATAGATAATTAAGTTATCTGACTTATCAGCATTGCACAATTCACTGATATACGGTGTGCCATAATACGAATATTCTTTATTGAAATTCTTTCGCAAATAGAAATTCGGTGTACCGCTCTGCATAACAGGATAATTGATATTGGTATCGTCAATCTTTATCCAACCAACAAAATCAGCGTTCTGTGATTTCAGCTCCATATATCCGTTTAGCTTTTTATCACCGTTATTGCTTTGGGTTTCAACAACAGAAACAATATCGTTAAATACATCTTCCTGTTTTTTGTTTTCCATTTTGTTTGATACAATAAAATAGGTGCTGACTGCAAGAATTACAATCAGCACCATTAATGTAAAAATATATATTTTGTTTTTCATTTTTCCTCCAAAAAAATTAAAGTGCCTGTAAAAATACAAGCACTTCATATAAATATCAAAATTCTTTACTTAACAAAAAGTCTGCAATGTGCATTGTTTTTATTCCCTCATAATTACCGCCTGCAAAATCATCGGTGGTTAATACATATTTGGGATAATTATCGTGAATTTCGAGCAGTCTTTCATATTCTCGTTTCTCGGTTTTTTCAGATGAAATTTCTCTCGTAACCTGAACATACATTTTTTCATTCTGTTTTGTTGCAATAAAATCAATTTCACCGTCATTTGTTTTGCCGATGCAAACCTCATAACCTCTTCTTAACAATTCAAGATATACAATATTCTCAAGCATGGCGGCAACCGAAGTTTCCGTATATCCGAGTATACTGTACTTAAATGCGCTGTCTGCTACATAAAATTTTTCTTGAGTTTTTAACAATTCCTTGCCATTCATATCATATCTTGAACAACGGTGAAGAATATATGCTTTTTCAAGTTTTTCAAGATAATTATATACCGTTTCGTTATCAATTTTTCTGTGTTCGGATTTCAGGTAATCAGATACAGATTTTGCGGAAAAGGTTTTGCCGATATTATTAAATGCAAACTTTACAATTCTCTCTAACTGATCTACCTTTCTGATATTATTTCTCTTAACAATATCAGAAAAAATGGTCGAATTATATATATCCTTTACAATAGTATATATTTCGTTATCGGAATAGTTCTGTAAATGCGTTGCAGGAAAACCGCCGAGTCTTAAATAATTTGAAAGTTCGGTTTTATTATCATGTAATTCAGCGTATTCTTTCTTAAATGTTAAATACTCTGAAAAAGAAAGGGTAAATATTCTGAACGCTACATATCTGCCGGTGAGATATGTGGATATTTCCGATGACATCATTCTGGAGTTAGAGCCCGTAACATATATATCCGTTTCATAATCGGAATACAAGGAGTTGACAACCTTTTCCCATCCCTCTATTTCCTGAAGCTCATCAAGAAAAAGATATGTTTTTCCGTTTGCATACAATTTTTCCTTAATCATAGAAAACATTTCTTTTGCAGTCATATCCTCGTATTCCATTGAATCAAAGCGTATAGACACAATTTGTTCGTCAGTAATACCCCGTTTCTTTAACTTGTCAATAATCATTTGTAATATTGTTGATTTTCCGCATCTGCGGACTCCTGTCAATATTTTTATAAACGGGGTATCGGTATAAGCCATTATCTTATCAACATACATCGGTCTGTTTATCATATATAACACCTCATTTTTAGTTTATTATACTATGATATAATTATAACCCGAAAAAATTAAAAAATCAATAACTTTTGCGATTATAATCGCAAAAGTTATCGGAACATAGAAACATTATAAAAGCTACGCAGCCATTCCTATTTTATCATCTTCGCCCGGTTTTGTTGACATCAGTTTGTATAACTTCGTATTCTTCGGAAAATCGTTCTCAAACGGAACAAGAGAACTGCCGATCTTAATAAGTCCGTGACCTGCTTGGGCATTGGTAATATAATCAAGCTCTGCATCGGAAATGTTAAGCAGTCTTGCAAGTTCCGTTCTGTCCGTTGCCGCCTGATTGAGCATAACAACAAATTCAGAATTTGAGAGCATTGTTCTTGCCGTATGGCTTTGCAGAATATCCTCAACATTCTGTGTAATACCTGTTACGCATGCACCGTACTTTCTTGCTCTTTTCCACAGCCTGTAAAGAAATTCGGCACTGTATTCGTATGCAAACATCAGATAGATTTCATCAATGAAGATATATGTCCTTCTGCCTTTTTCTCTGTTTGCGGTAATTCGGTTGAGAATACTGTCAAGAATGACAAGCATACCGATAGGCATTAACTGTTTGCCGAGTTCAAAAATATCATAACAGATAAATCGGTTATTCGGGTCAATGTTTGTCTGCTTTGAAAAAGTGTTTAAAGAGCCTTTTGCAAAAAGCTCAAGAGCAAGGGCAAGCTGTTCAGCTTCCTGCTCAGACTGTTTCAACAGTTCCTCGTATAAATCAACAAGGGTAGGCGGCTCACCCTCATAGTTACCTCTGATATATTCACGGTAAACATTGTAGGTGCATCTGTCTACAATAGATTTGTGCTGTGGTGTAATCGCATTGCTTCCCATAATCTGCTCACACAAGGACATAATGAACTGTGTTTTATCAACTAAAGGATCTGCACCCTCGCCGTAGTATCTGTTCAAATCCATAGCATTAATATGATTTTGTGAGTTTGCCGAGATTACAATATGCTGACCGTTTAAGACTTTCGTGATGTTTTTGTCCTCACGCTCAGGGTCAATGATAATTATATCTGCATTTGTATCCGACAATGCTCTGCATATGATTTCCATTTTAGCAGTAAAGGACTTACCGCCGCCCGATACACCGAGAATAAAGGAATTGCCGTTAAGCAATAAAAATCTGTCTGCAATAATGAGATTTCTGTTTCTCGGATTAACACCATAGTAAATACCTTTCTTGTGATAAATGTTCTGAACATTGAAAGGAATAAATACTGCAAGGGATTCAGTAGTAAGCGTACGCATTGTATCAATCTTTCGCACACCATAAGGCAGAACAGTTTTCAGTGCATCATACATCTGCTCACGGAGTTTGAATACAGTCATTTTGCACATAGAGGAATTTGCAATGTTGCAGATTTCTTCGGTATCCTCATCAAGCTGTTTCTTGCTGTCTGCCATATGAACAATGGTGATAACACCGAACATCATTCTCTGGTCACGGGTAGTAATATCATCAAGAAATTCTTTCATTTCCTTTTTCTGCTGTTCCATATCATACGGAATTGTTGCTGAGAAATTGTTGTTTGCGTTCTGTTTTCTCTGCCAATTTGTGATATTTGTTTCAACACCGAGCAGTCTTGTTTCCGCTTCCTTTACGGCTTCATTTGTCGGAACGGGAATGACATCAATGGATACCATAAGATTTTTATTCAGTGCTGTTAAGTTCGCAAGAAAATCATCCTTGATATATGACGCATAATCACGCAGGAATAATACCCTCGCATACTTATCGCCGATACGAAAATATCCCTTTTCACATTCCATAGAATCAGGACAGATTGTGTCCTTAAAATCGTGACCTTTCTGCATTGCTTCCTTTAAATCAAATCTGAATGGCAACTCATCATCAGGCATATAGAAATCGTGAATAATTTTCAGTCTTTCATCAAGTTCAACAGGGGCACATACACTGCCGAGCCTTGCAAATCTTGATGAAAGCTCCGAGCCTACTCTGTTGAAATATGTTCTTGCATCATCAACTGTCTTTTTGTTGATGGATACGGTTATATATTTTTCCTGAATAAGAGCATTTGATGCCGTTACCTTTGTTTTTAACATCTCGTTATATTCTTTACGAAGATAGTCAAGTCCGTCATCCTGATTTTCTAAAAGGATTTCCTTTTCAAATTCTTCTTTGTTCAGCTTACGGTTGTTGACAGTGATTTTCGTAGTGGCAGCACTGTCAAAGCTGTTGAGCAGTTCCTCATAAGCAAGAAAGATTGTTTTTTTATCCTCATCACTTGAAACAGAATAGTTAATATCCGCAAATTTAAATGTCTTTGAGTATTTATTACTGCCGACCTTAAATATTCCGTCTGCATAAACAGTCTGAACAGGAATTGTGTCCTGCACAGACTTAGGGATTATAAATTTTTCTTTATCTCTCTGAAAAACAGTTTTTAGTGTTTTAATCAATATTCTTCATTTCCTCCTTAATTCTTTTGTCAATATCCAATTTGACTGCTTCATAGTGTGTGTTTCTCGATTTGTATTTCAGCTTTATTGGAATGAGAAATTCACTCCTAAACCAACACACAAGCAGTTTTTCCGCTGTCATTCCGTTGTGAGTTACAAAGCCTAAAGCGGCAAAGGGAACTGCACCCAAGATACAAAGCCAAGATAAAGTTTCAAGACTTAAATATGGCTTTAATAAAAAGTACAATCCTACTGCAACAACACAGGCAAGAGCAGAAAAAATGAGCTGACGCAAGCTCAGCCCAAAATATACGGATTCGGTGTAGTCACGAATCTCTTTATTGATTTTTACTTCCATATTTCCTCCTACCTTGACATATCCTCTTTAACAGGTGCTTTCGGCTGAATCTGATAAGGCTTTTGACCGTCTTTTGTTTTAAGAAAATCAATATAACTTGCCGCAGATATTGCGTTACGGTTTAACTGTCTTTGCCAAGCATTAACTGATGGTGCCCATTTGAAACCATTTCGTTTCAATTGCTCACGCTGTTCTGCACTCGGTTTCTCATCAAAAAACAACTGCAATCTGTTATCTTCTTTGTTTGCAACTGCTTCACCGCCGTTAAATTCCCAACCTACAAATCCGACTTCATTATCCCTTGTAAGCTGTGCAATTCGCTTTTTCAGTCGGTTGATTTCCTGATTATTGTTTTGCAGTTCATATGATGCGTAAGGCTGTTTGTTCCACGAATATGCGTTTTCAACCTTTGTGTCAGGCCTTTTAGCTTCTGCTTCGCTTATGCCCGGATAGCCTGCCATTGTTCCGAACTTTCTGAAATAGGCATTTTTATCTTTCATATCCTGCTGATTTTTCTGATAATCTTCCAACTTCTGTGTTAATTTTTCAATAGCCTGCGGATCATCACTTTTGATTACATTATCTCTATATCCCATAAAATTTCCTCCTTAAATTAAAGTCCCATCATTTCGTGAATGATGCGGTCTGACATTTTTACTGTTCCAACAAGGACAAGCATATTAAATACAAGCTCTCCAACATATTTCCACACCATAGTAACTGCCGCCGCACTTGTATCGACCTGTGGCGGTGATGACGCATATAGTGAGAATATGATGCAGGCAAGTATGATTACTGCCCCTTCGAGAAGAACTCCGCAATACGATTTTATAAATGACCTGCCGACATTTTGTGTAGGCTCTCCGGCAAAGGTTGAAAACGGAATAGGTGCAAGAGCAGTAAACATATATATTTTGAAAAATCTTCCGTAAACGGTCAGTATCAGTATGAATGACAAAACCGTTATGAACAGACTTCCGATTAAGGTTACTGCCCATAGGGGTATTGACTCAAAAAAGCCACATTCTTCAATAGCAGTTACCATTTCATCAGGTAAGGATGTATCTGAATTAGCTCCCAAGCCTGCACTATTCATAATGGTTGAAATAACACCCTGCACAATATCAAACAGAGCAAGCATAAGCTCCATGCCGTAAGTTACCAAGCCTTTAGCAATGGCAAAACGGATAAATAGTTTTAGTGCGTGTTCAGGTTTCTTTACATCAACAAATGAAGAACAGGTTTTTACCATTCCTATAACGAAAAAAAGTACAAGCAACGCATAACCGATTGCCTGTACTGCACCGTTGATATTGACAATGACTTTCCATATTCCTCCACCCTCGAAATCCTGCGGTGATTGAGTAAGCAATCCCCAAATTTCCGATAATTTTTCGTTCCAAGTATCAAGGGCATTTTCAAGGTTTTGTACTACCCAATTATCTGACATTAAAACACTCCTTTCTTAAAATTTTTTATATATAAAAAAGACCAAAAGTTGTAGACTCGCCGTTTGTAACTTATTAATAGATTTTATAATCTTGTTTTATAACAAAATTTGTCATATAATATAAAATATTATTTAATTCTAACCTTGAGATCAGGAGATATTACTAT
>ERZ1023967.369-NODE-369-length-10632-cov-24.636192_pt1 | contig 10632 bp, 11 predicted proteins | sample MGYA00380429_ERZ1023967 | MGnify/ENA primary metagenome ERZ1023967 (study PRJEB33179, sample SAMN07449055) | human gut metagenome | biome: Human-gut; feature: Human associated habitat; material: Faeces | host: Homo sapiens | place: India:Kasaragod | collected... | reverse complement strand
GGCAAGGCAGACAGGAGACATTCTCTTTGATGGTTCCATAGCAGAGACCATCATGAATAATGCCGTTCAGGTGACTTCCATTGCCGCTGCTCTATATCTGGGCTATCTGGATGCTGCCACTAAAATTTCACAATCCGGTGGTGGCGGTGGCGGACCAGGCACAGGATGGGGAAAGCGTGATGATGAAGATGACCTGGCATTCCGCCAGCGTTGCTTCTTCATGGCCCTTCACATGATGAGACCTTCTCAGAAGGTTCAAAGAAAACGATAGGAGTGGATATACCGTCTGCTCTTTCTCTTTACTTGATTGTTAGATAGTTGATCGGCTTTTGCTTGTAGTTTGCATCTTTCATGCCGATGAACTATCTAAGCTTTACCCACCAGAAGTACGACATGAAGTAGGCTAGATGATGAAAGTCTTTTGTCATCTAGCCTGTCTTCTTTGCTTTATATTCATATTATCATTGGTTTACATGTAATGAGGTAAACGGTTTCGTAGTTCTGATAATTTTACAATTCTTGCTTTTCTATCCATTTTAATATCTAAGGGATGTTTGAGGTTTAGTAGTCTGTAATGTGTAAATCAATGCTTAGCATACTTGCTTTATCCATGCAAAGAGGGTGCGTCACAGACTTATGACACACCCTCGTTGGGTTATATCTATTGTTTTCATCTGTAGTTTTGAGCATACATCCTCGTTTTTATAATTTTGTCGCATAATAATCCCACCAGGCTTTTTATCGTGCAAAGGTATGGCAGTCTTGTCAGATACCAAACACCACGTTGTTATCGGTGAAGAAACTTTTCCAGCAGCCTTCCGCAATCAGAGATTGTGGTATTCCGGAAAAGTTTCTTGACCGATTGTTTGGCTTTCTGCCACTTTTGATTGCCATGCTTTTTTGCACGAAAAAGGGCTTGGTGTGAAGGTTATGCCGGAATGCTAAAAAAAACTCGGATTTCTCTCAAAACTCCAGAGATTGAAAAAAGGCTGGTTGTTTCAGGAAATCCAGAATATTATTAGTTAAACTTTAATGAATTGGCAATTATGGAACAAAGTAATGTATTTGATTTTGACGGCTTTCAGATAGAAAGAGAGTCTTATTTTGGAGGCGATTGCTACGGAGTGGTTACTTCATGCAAGAAGGATGGAGCAGGGATTCCTTATCATTTGGAGGTGGAGTTTGATATTTCCAAGGCTAGGTTTTGCTTTTTCAAGTGTTACGCTTATGAGGTGGTTCCTTGTGATGAACTTTCTGCCGGTGGTAAGCTCAAGATAATGGCTTATCTTTTGGAGAAGGTGGGTCGTGCTTATGTACAGAAGAAGGAGGTTGTTCAAAAGATGTCCATGGAGAAGCTGAAAGAGTTGTATCATGGGGATGATGTGGTGATGGGTGAAATTCTTGCCTCAGAGAGAGCCGATGGCTTGACCATAGAGGAATCGTTCTATCTGTATATTCTTGCTCAGAATTGGGCGAATGGGGATGAATTCTTCTGGAATTGCGGCGGTTTAGAAGAAAGCGTTTCTCTTGTGGAGGAGGCAAGGAAGATGAAGTTGTGATAGACAATTATGGCAGAAAGGGGTAGGGGGTTTGGGCTCTCCTCTTCTTTTTTTATAGTGTGGGGTGTATATGTAGTGTGTCATGCTTACCTTATATATGCAAATGCTATCTTCTGTTTCTGCCAAGGCATGTTGTCTTATGCATACAGTTGCTGCTGATTGCTCTTTGTGGAGCACTGATGTGAATGGTGCCAATGGTGGAATTTCGGCTTTCCTATCAAATTTTAAAGTGGATGGAATATAGAGCTTTAGAAATGAACCATTATGAACCGTTTTTCTGAATCTCGATGTTAGTGATGCAGGAAATTTGTAACTGTCTGATAATCGGAATGGTAGAGAAATGCACTTCATACGCCTCTCAACTTAAAAACAGAATATCTTAGTGAAAATCAATATTTTAACATTTGTAATTTGTGTGTTTACATTTTTTTTAGTATTTTTGCAACGTATTTCTGTGTTACTCATAGAGAGATGCAGGAGTGTATGAAGAGTTAAAATTTATAATATGGCTTTCATCAGAAGCAGAATGTTTATGAAACACAATTTGCTAAACACTAGCCTGTTCGCATCATGTATGTGTAAGGTTGAAAGACATAAAAGTATTGAAGATTAGTGGAAGTTAGTCTATTGGTTTTTCAATGCTGTGATACATTTCACAACCCCAATAACTCGGGAAGAGGCATCTTTTCAGGGGAAGCCGGAATATGTCTTGCAACCAAATCTGGTTGGATATTTGGTTACACTTTTTAACTCTTTCCTTGCGTTTACAATTCAAATTCAAAATCCTGTATGTGGTTTATAGTCAAGACTGATGTTTTTTCAGAGCAGCAATCCATAGATTTTCTGCGTGAAAAATACAATCATATCATCACCGACTTCTATTTTCCTTTAGGAAGAAAAACCTACAAGAACGAAAATGGAGAAGTGAAGGTACGCTTTGTGCCGGTCTTGCAGGGAATGTTCTTCATCAGAGTGCAGAATGAAAGGCGTTTGAAGAAGGTTCTCTCTCCATATGGCTACTTTATGTACAAGGGTTTTGAAATGGAACCGCATACTTCCGAACTGGTAGAACGCACCTTCTTTACCAAGGCGCATATTCTAACTGCTGACAGCAAGCAGATGTCATTGGACGAAATAGTAAGACAGTCAAAAATCCCTGATGAGGATATGGAGACTTTTGTCTATTTCAATGACAGAATAGGCGATGACATCAATGGATTGAGTATCGTCGAAAAGCGTTACAGCGACTTGGTCAAGGAGAATGACACCATCCGTATCCTCTCCGGTCCTCTGGTTGGTCGGGTTGGCGTTATCAAGCAAATCAAGCATAAGGGTAAGAAAGACTGTCATCTTTTGGTGCGCTTTGGAAACAACTACTGTCTCAGTATCTCCAATATCCGCCAGTATGCCTTGCAGATAGAGCATGAGGCTCCTTCTGAATCCGTGGGTGCATGGCGGGCTATTGACCAAATGATCGGTTATCTGCAGATGAAGGAACCTTCGAAAAATGCGGGGGATCTATTACGCAAGCTCTTCATGAATTATCAGAAGAAATTGACCATATATCACAACCGTCAAACTTCTGATATCGCCTATAGTAAGATGGTGGCAAACAGGAAGGATGTCCAGCAACAGGAGGTGCTTGAAAACTTAGATGAATCGATGTGGAAGAACTTCCGCATCCTGGCCAACTACCTCCCTTGTGATAATGCAACCCTCGAACAGGGATTGAAGGAACTGATTCCAGATGTCGTGCTCCGTCCGTTCCTCACGCCTGCTTCCGGCATTGATATTGTTGAAGGACAGGGCTACCATGTATTACAGCATAATGGAATTACGGAATTCATCTTTCCATGCAACCTTCGGGAATTCTTCAGGGGCAAGGAATATGAGGCAGACAAATATGCACCGGTCTTCGATGAGGACTATGAGTATGATGCTCATTTCGCACTTTTGAAGACTGTAGAAGGCAAGGTAAAGGCTATCTGTTCATGGGGGGGGTTCTATGACAATTATGCTTCTCAAAGTAAAGATGAAAGGGCTCTGTTCCTTTCAGATCTGGAAACAAAGAAATATTCCCGATTGCTCTACCTGCTTACACAAAGCGACTATCGGTTTGAAAAGATCGATGGAATCGGGGGCTTTTCGCTAGAGACAGGTATTGAATACCCTGATGATATGGAGGAGTTGGGGAGAAGAGCTCATGAGTTCTTCACTCTTCATTCATCTCTCTTCACTTCTCTCACTGCAGCAGCCGTAGAAGTATGGCAGGGAGTGCGTCTTCTGATTTGGCGTAAGTATCTCCAGCGCTACGTCTTGCTTCATAAAGTGCCTGTCATCGACCAGCCTTCTGTCATCACTGTTGATTCCAAGCAGGAAGATGCATTTGCAAAGACTGACGGCAAATCGGATATGACAAAGATAGCCGCAGTTTTGAATGATGCGAAGGAAATCATAGAGAACCATCTGGCAAAGGAAGAAATTGCGTATGCTATATTACGGTTCCTTTCCACTTCATTGGTATTCTCTTCCCATTTTGCAGAAGACGAACTATATAATTATATCACAGACTCATTCCATCCGGACAACACGCTTTCTGAGTTGTTCCATAAAATTGTAGGGAAAATCACTCAGATGGATCATAGTTCTTCAATAGTCAGCCATCTTCACAAAGGAATGGTAGAGTTGCAGGAACAAGATTCGTGGATATACTTCAAGTTTCCATCCTATCTCAAGCAGATTCAGGCGATAGATAAGATGGTAAAAAATAAAGAAGAAATTAAAAATTAATATTATGCTGAAACTGAAACAGGTAATTATTAGAAAAATTGAATCCAAATTCAAAGATTCTAAGTATGTGGCAGATATTGTGAAAATCAATGATGAGACAGGTTGTGGTGGTCTTCATGGCTATACTGACATCAACGACCCCGCCCTTGATGAATACCGTGATTGGATCAATTTTCATATTCGGATGATGGAGAGCATGAATGCCAGTAAGATGACCCTGACTGTTGGTGAGAATATTGAACTCTGAAATCAAAAAACTGATAGGTGTAACTACTTGTAATATAGTGGGGATGCTGTATTGGTGATATACTGTGTGTTTTATAAGTATAATTTTGTTCATTAAAAAATCAATTATGGAAGAAAATAATAATTTTGACATCATTGAGGAGGAAGTGAACGAAGAATATTCCAATGATGATTTGTTTAATATTACTTCGTTTGGAACAGACCCTTCTGTAAGAGAATTGGTAATGCAATATCAAGATGGAGATATTGAAAAGCCTGAACTTCAGAGAAAATATGTATGGACTAAAAAAATTGCAAGTCGATTCATAGAGTCTTTGCTTCTAGGATTACCTGTCCCAAGTATATTTTTAGCTAATACAGTTTCTGGTAAACGACTTATAATAGATGGTTATCAACGTATTAGAACCTTATATGATTATATAGAGGAGGGTATATGGCATGGGGACGAAAGCGTATTTAGACTTTCTGATTCTGATATAATAAATAAGCGTTGGAGAAATAAAACGTTCAAAGAACTTACAGACATTGATAAGCGAAGGCTTAGAACTTATGCTATTCATGCCATTGTTTTTGAGCAGAAGAAACCTTCAAATGATTCTGGTATGTTTCAAATATTTGAGCGCATTAATACCAGTGGAATGGTTCTTAAAGACCAAGAGGTTCGTAATTGTGTATACCAGGGCAAATATAATTCTATGTTATTTGAACTGAATAAGAACGAGAAATGGCGTAAACTATTTGCAGATGAAAAAGAGAATCCTAGAATGTTGGATTTAGAATTTATACTGCGTTTTTTTGCAATGAACAAGCCTTCAGTATATAATTCTACAGATAAACATATTATTCTTAAAAAACTTTTGAACGATGAAATGGGTGAGCATAAGAATAATTATATATATGTTCAGGCATGTTATAATGAATTTAATCAGGCAATTGATTTTATTTATGACAAAATTGGGGATGAAGCTTTTTTCAATTTGCAGAAAGATTTGACTATATTACGAAAAAGATTTTATCCCACGATTTATGATGCATTGATGATTGCAACATCTATTGCCCTAAAACGAGGGTATCAAATTAAAGACGGGGAAAATCTTGCCGACAAAAGAATGGCTCTTCTGAAAGACGAGATGTTTAGAGAAAGTATTACACAAGGTACTATGCAAGTTCAACATATACATACACGTATAGACAAAACCTTGGAATATATTTATGATATGCATCTATGAAAAATTCTAGAGCGAAGTCCGTTTTAAATGATTGCCGATTAGAACTTTTTAAAATTCGAGGTCTTATCAATAGTTATGGTAGTATGCATACAATAACAGGATTTCTTACTCAGTATGCCTTAATAAAAGTTTCTGGAACTTTTGAAATTTGCTATAAAACAATCATTGCGGATTACTATGATTCGTTTTCTCCTAAGTTGCAACGTTTCGTTTCAAAACAGGTAAGAGAAGCGAGTTTGAATGCGACGTATGAAAATATAACAAAAGTGCTAAAAATGTTTGATGAGGAAAAATGTGCCCGATTTAAATCTAATGTTGCGGCCTTGGATAAGAATAAAAAGAGTACAAACTCATTGTCGGACATTAATAAAGCAAGAAATAATGTTGCACATGGTTCTATGAGTACGATGTCTTTTAATGATATTCAAAGTAAATTTTATAAATCCATTTTGATTTTTCAAGAATTAGATAAAGTAATGAAATGAATTTTAAATTAAAATGCCAATGAAAACATATATAGTTTCGTATGACTTGTTTGCGTCAGGTCAAAAGTATGAAAAATTAATAGAGTTGATTAAATCGGAATTTGCATGGGCAAAGATTGGTTATTCGACATTTATTGTAAAGAGTAGTGCTAGTCATACTGAGTTTATGGGAAATTCTTATGAATATTGAATATCAAAAAGCTGTAGAAGTAGGTAAAGAACTGAAGGCGGACATTAATTCTATGTTGTCTTTATTGAAAAACGTAGATGATAAAGTTGTCAATGATAACTATGTCAATGAATTCATCCGCTCATTGAGAGAAATGCAGAAGAAATATACATTTAAAGACTGAAGCAATTATGGCAAAGGAAGAAACAAGAATACTTGCAAAGCAATTCAAAAATGCTATAGTCAGAGATATGTCAAGTTTCAATGGCACTCAGTTTGAGGATTTTTGTCAGGTTCTCTTACGCTTGATTCTTAATGACGATGACATTTTGCATAAAGGATGCAATCTGAATGGCAAGCCTGTGTCTTATGCTGTAGATATAAAGACAGAAGACTGTAAGATTGTTGGGCAAAGTGGCACGGACACAGATTATTTCTCAAAAGCAGATTTTGAGAAGCCAATGGGAGATATTCGTGGTACCGAGAAGAATAATCCATTATGTGAAGTACTTTACCTCTTTTCTAATCAGCGTGCTAGCGATGCGCAACATACTGGTCTTGCCACTAAGATAAATGCAGAAAGTCCTTCTTTTGAAGTCAAGATTTATGATGTAGAAAAGATTGCTGAAACAATCTATGAGAATGTCAATGTACCAAGATGCAATGAAGTTTGGCAATATCTTACTGAAAGTAGCCAGTTCTATGACATCTTTCCTAAACGTAATTGCATACCGCAATCTTCGCTTCATTATGTGCAAAGAGATAAGGAAAGTAAAGCCTTTCAAGCTTTGTTGGAGACGCAATCTATAGTAGAGATTGTAGGTGTCAGTGGTATCGGTAAGTCAGAGTTCGCTAAACAAGTAACCAAGGATATTAGTCAAAATTTTGAATCTTTATTTTGGATCAATGGAAGCGAATATGAATCTTTAGATTCCGTTAAGTTATGCAGATTTGGCTATGAAGTCAATCTTAGATTCGTATTAGAAAATTATAAGAGTTTGGTAATCGTTGATAACTTGAACGAAAATGTTGCTAAACTTAATGAGGATTTTCAAAAGGCAAACAAGCATGAGTCAAAATGTATAATAACCAGCTTGAAGCAAAGTCTTAGTGATGCCCTTACATATAAACTTCCTTGCATGGAAGATGAACTAATCTGTAAGTATATAGACAGTTTTGGTCTTGGTATATCTGAAACTGAGAGAAAAAAACTTGTAACTTTAGTGGCAGGTTATCCTTTGGCAGTGAATATGATTTGTGCCTCGGCGAAAGATGACTTGTTCTCTATTGGTGAATTGTTGTCTGATGGTGCTTTGCAAAAACTTGAGGATGAACATAATCAAAGATTGTCTGAGCGAATAGTCAGAAAAATCTATGATAAATATGCTGCCGAACTGAATCTGTTGTCTTATATAGATTGCCAAGTAATATCGTCTGACTTTTTGCGAGTGATAGTTGATCGGATTAGACTAAAATATCTATGTAGGTATTCTGTCTTGCAACAGGAGGATGCTTATACATTCAGAATACACCAAGTGGTCTTAGATGCCATAAAATGTATTGCGCATATACCAGATTTGAAGGAACTCGCAGACAAGCTTTCATGTTATTTGGATAATAAAAATCACCAGAAGGATATTCCTTTCTTCACCTTGTTTCATCATAATGTTTCCTTTATAGATAAGGTATACCATAATGCTGATACGACAGAGGAACAAAAGAAAGTCATCTTGTATTCTCGTCTTCAAGCAGAAAATACCTTTAGCGATCCATTAAAATATCTGTCTCTGATAAACGAGTTAACTTTGCAACCAGCCAATTCTTTGTATGATTGCCTTCTGCAAGCAGACAAAAATGAAATCGAATTGTCTGCAACCAAAAGAGAAGAATTTAGCGAGAAAGCAAAGAATATAATTGTGGACTTGGAATCAGAATTGAAAAAGACTACAGATGAGAACATCAAATTTGAGTTGTTGCATCATATAGGAAAACTCTATGTAAAGTTAAGGGAGGGAGAGAATGCCAAACCATATTTTGAAAATGCATTGATGATTTGTCCTAAAGCATACGCAACCATGTTGCAACTTGCTAAAATCGCTCATAATTCGAAACCTTCTGACATTTCAAAGGCGAAGGAATATGTTTCTACTATATTGGATGATAATATCAAAGGGCACGATGTTCCTTTGACAATTGTCTTGGCTTGCTATTCTGTTTTTTTGTCAAAGAAAGCTTATTCAGACTTAGAAGATAAGTATATTGAGAGTAACTTTGAAAACTTTTCAAATGTAATCATGAACTCATTATTAAACTTCAACAATCAGGCTGTTCCGACTTTAGGTTCATTTGCCTATTCTTTTGCTTACATCAAACCTGAGTTTATGCGCAGAACCTTTGAATTGTTACAAAAACTACCTGCTGCCAGCTCTGATAACGTGTATATTCGGGCCTGTGCTAACTTGAAAGCTGTAGAATACAAGTTGGAGATTGATAAAAAATCAGATAAGGCTAAAACGATTTTTAAAGAAGCAGAATATTACTTTGAGTTATTGAATTTGAAGGAAAAAGAAGAAGGGAGAAGCAAAGATTACATGCGTAAGCGTTATCAAGAGTTGTTGATGGATGCAGAAGAATGGAAGCAAGCCTTAGAATTCTCTGCTAATTTTGATGATAAGGATAGCGAGTTCTATTATCAAAATGTGGCAAAAATCTATCAGAACCTTCAAGATTATCCTCTAGCTATTGAAAATATTGATAAAGCTATAGCTAAGGTCTCTGATACAGATTATAAGTCTTCTTTCCTTTGGAATAAAGCTTGCATCTTGTATGATATGGGTGACAAGGAAAGTCTCAAAATTCTTCAAGAAGCTATCGATATGAGAAAAGAAGATAAGGCAAAGGACGAATGGAAGGAGATGTTGAATAAATGGACTATGAATTTTAAACCAAAAGCAGATGTCAACATATAAATACAAAGATGGTAACAAGCAATTGATTGCTAATCATATGGAAGATGTCGAAAATGCGTCATTTCGTGAGACAATGATAAAATTTCACGCATCATCTATGGTTCCCGTATTGAAGGCATATCTTGAAAATGACAAGAATTGCCCTTTTCCTTATGACGATTAAATTATAGATGTTGTTGCTTTAATGATGGCTACACAAACGTATGAGACCTGTTCAAGTGAAAAGTTCGATCCTTGTTTTGAAAGCATCTTTCAAAAAGAACTGAGCAAAAAAGATCAGATACGTTTGTTGAAAGGTGTACAGCTTAAAGAGGCACAGTTAGCTGCAATATTTGATTTTGCAGAAAAGTGCGGATATAAGTTTAGTCATTATACATGGCAAGGTGAACCTAAAAGTGTAAAAGAAGAGAAATTACCTTCATTTATGCATATGAAAGATGATGGGAGCATAGAATATATTGGTGAAACTACTCTTACTGAGGGACAAATGCGAACAATTATAAACCAAGCAGATGTGCTGATTGTGAGGATTTTCGATAATGGTAGTCATTGGCATTGTTTTTTGCAAACATATAAAGGTTTGAAAGGGATGGAATCTGGTGTACAAGGAAGCAGGCCTCACTTGCATTACCTTTCTGATTCTTTCGGCATATCAAAAGCCGATTTGGTGAAAATGATAAAAATAGGAAGATACCCAAATACCCCAGTACATATTCCTTTATTAAGTGATAAATCTGAAGACTAATTTAAAAATGTCAACTCAGTCTTTAGATAATGACAAACCAGCATCGCATTTAAGGCGGTCCCATCCCGCACAATATGGCGAGACCTTTGATTTGTCTGCCAACCTTATAGCGTAGCGGTTCTGAGCACCGGAGGGCGGTTACATCCTCTCGCCCCTGAGGGTTTCTGTCCCCCAGAACTGGGGGAACCGAAGGGGGCGTAAAGACTATTGAAGAGAGGCTTGGTGAGAAAGGTGGAACCTTCCTTAACGGTAAGGAACGGGTAGGTTTTCGAAACATGTTATTGATCAATAAATAATAATTATATGAAAGGAATAGTATTAGCAGGTGGAAGCGGAACACGCTTGTACCCCATCACGAAGGGTATCAGCAAGCAGCTGATTCCAATCTTCGATAAGCCGATGATATATTACCCAATATCAGTATTGATGTTGGCAGGTAT
>ERZ1023967.366-NODE-366-length-10673-cov-9.101055_pt1 | contig 10673 bp, 8 predicted proteins | sample MGYA00380429_ERZ1023967 | MGnify/ENA primary metagenome ERZ1023967 (study PRJEB33179, sample SAMN07449055) | human gut metagenome | biome: Human-gut; feature: Human associated habitat; material: Faeces | host: Homo sapiens | place: India:Kasaragod | collected... | reverse complement strand
ATAGTATTGTAGTGATATACTAATTGTAATAATTTAGAAAGGGTAGTTTGTATGGACGAATTTCAAAAGGAAGAAGAGTTCCTTTTTGAAGAAAATGAAGAAAATATCGTAATCAAATATAAGCTTCTGCGCAGTTTGATTATTAAACATTATAATCGAGGATGCAAATATCTTGAAATTGCAAAGGTCGTTTGCGCAGCATTTTTCTTGATTTTTACGGCAGTAGGTCTTGCAGTTTGCTCAAACGGAGGCAGCAAGTCATTCTGGCTTGTGTTGTGGATAATCTTAATTTTCGTGCTTGTCAATATCTTTCTGATTACCGATTATTGCAAATATCTTGTAAAATCAAAAGTTATTCCGTATCTTGAGGACGATAATCAAATAGAGTTCGGCGAGTATTCGATTTTTTCTGACGATGAGGAAGAGGACGAGGATTACAAAGAATTTGAAAAAGAGCAGCAGGAGAAAAAACTGATAAAACAGCTCAAAAAAGAACAGAAGAAAAAGATTAAGGAAAATAAACGTAAGAACGGGAGGGCGAAAAAGTGAAAAATATATTTAAGATATATAAGCGAGATTTAAAGAAAATTTTTACTAATTCTATGGCGATTATTCTTGCGGTCGGTATTGCAGTTTTGCCGTCTCTTTACGCTTGGTTTAATATTTACGCTAACTGGGACCCTTATGGCCCTGCAAGTACAGGCAATATGAAGGTGGCTGTTGTTATTAATGACGAGGGCTACGAATTTAAAGGAGTAGAAATTAACGTCGGTGACCAAATTAAAAGTAATTTGAAAGCCAACGATATGATAGATTGGCAGTTCGTTTCTAAAGAAAGGGCAGTAAACGGAATTGAGGAGGGCGATTATTATGCCGGTATTGAAATTCCAAAAGGCTTCAGTAAATCGCTTACAAGTATTATGACTAAAAACTTTAAGCAGCCTAAAATCACCTATTATGCAAACGAAAAGAAAAATGCAATTGCCACAAAGATTACCGATAAGGTAGTTCAAACAATTCAAACAGAGGTTAACGAGTCGTTTGTCACAACCGTAATTAACCTTGTAAATAAGCTTTTGGGTACTGTTATTGAGCAGGGAAAGAAGGAAGGAACAAATATATTCCAAAATCTTCAAAATCAGATTGATTCCGCTCAGTCGGCAGTAAAATCGGTTGAAAAAACAATTGATGGGTTTGAGGGCGTTATGGAAGTTGCGCAAGACCTTAACAAATCATTGAGCAAAACCGACCTCAGTGCGATTTTGGGTGACACAAAGACTGTTGTCAGCGATACTGAGGATGCAATTAAGGTTGCAGAAAGCAGTGTTGACGCTGTTACCTCATCTGTCGGTGACGTGCTTAAATCGTCAAGCAAGAAGCTTGCAAATTCGGCAAACAACCTTAAAAAAATAAATGATACAAATTCTGATAAGGCGCAGGCGGAAATCAAGTCTGTTCTTGCAGAGTGTGCGCAGGCAAGAAAGGAACTTCAGGCAATTGTGCCGGCTCTTGAAAAGGTAAATGATAATTTGCCAAAGCCGCTTAGTTCGGTCAAAGCACTTATAAAGGTGCTCAAAACCGCAGATTCAAGGCTCGGCGGTGTTGAAAATGAACTTAATAAAATTCTTAAAGGCGATACTTCTAAAAAAATCAGCGATGTTGCCGATAAGCTTATATCCGTATCAACTACGCTTGATTCAAGCCTTTCAACATACACCAAGGAAGTTAAGCCTCAGCTTGACAAAACAGTTGACGGCCTTCTTGATGTGCTTTTTGACGTATCTAATCTTTTGACTACCGTTGAAAATCAGTCACCTCAGCTTAATACGCTTGTTAAATCTCTTAACGGTTCGATTAAGGCAGGCGACGACCTTTTGACTTCGCTCCATTCTCTTATCAGCAATTGTGCAAAGCAACTTGAAAATCTTTCAAAGAAGCTTGACGGTTTGGGCGACAGCGAGATTGTTAATACCCTTATGAATTTGACTGAGGGTAATTCAGACGAGCTCGGCTCTTTCATTGCCTGTCCGGTAAAGGTTAATACCGATAAGATTTACGGTATTGATAATTACGGCTCGGCAATGGCGCCGTTTTACAGTACGCTTGCACTTTGGGTCGGCGCAATTATTCTTGTGGCTCTTATTAAACCTAAGGTTGCAAATAAAAAAGAAATCGGCAACATTAAGCCGAGGGAGGAATATTTCGGCAGGTCGCTTATATTCCTTACAATATCACTCGTTCAAGGGCTTATTATTTGCCTTGGGGATCTCTATTTCTTAAAGATACAATGTTATCACCCGGTTAAGTTTATTTTTGCCGGATTGTGTGCTTCATTTGTATTTACGTTCTTTATTTATTCACTTGTTGCCGCTTGGGGCGATATCGGCAAGGCAGTTGCGGTTATTATGCTTGTTGTTCAGCTTGGCGGCTGCGGCGGTACATTCCCGATTGATGTAACACCCGCATTCTTTAGGGCAATCAACCCTTATTTGCCGTACACTTTTGTTATTGATGCACTAAGAGAATGTGTTTGCGGCACCTACGGCAATAATTATTGGATTTGTCTCGGTAAACTTTTTGTTTACTTCTTTATCGGACTTCTTATCGGTACACTCTTCAGATATCTTTTCCGCAAGCCGATGCGCTTCTTTGAGAAGAAAGTCGAAGAAACCGGACTACTTTAAAAGACTTTGATAAAGTGGCTAAACCGCGCCGAATAGAATTAAATAAACCTTTTTGCCTCCATTGTAAAGGGAGGTGGGTGCAACTTGTTGCATCCGGAGGGATTGGAAAAATGGCAAGGACATCGAGTCCTTGCCGTTTTTGGCGCTTTCCGTTTTTTGCTCGGGGGCAGTACCCACGTACAGCTCCCGCTTGCAAGAAAACAAAATTTATCTCACTTTCTCGAAGTCTTAAAGTTCATAATTCTTTTCTGTATATTCAACCTGAAATTAGTAATTTATACTTTACTTTATACATAAACAATGCTATACTTTAACGGTAATGAAAACAGAGAGGTAATACTATGCATCAGGACGTTGAACAGATACTTGTGACCGAGGAAGAACTTAATAAAATTGCACATCGCTTGGCATCACAGATTACGAAAGACTATGAAGGCAAGAAACTTTTGCTCATAGGTGTCCTTAAAGGCTCAATTTACTTTTTTACCGACCTTTCAAGATATATTGACCTGCCGTGTAATATTGATTTTATTCAGGCCTCAAGCTATGGCTCAGGCACTGTTTCAAGCGGCAATATCAATATTATCAAGGATGTTGCAGATGATTTGACGGGATTTGATGTTTTGCTTGTGGAGGATATTCTTGATACGGGCAACACGCTTAAATATATTCACGATATGCTTTCTAAGCGTAATCCCGAATCTATAGGAGTTGTTACCCTTCTTGATAAGCCGGCAAGGCGTATCGCCGATATCAAGGCTGACTATGTAGGTACTGATGTGCCTGACGCTTTCGTTGTAGGCTACGGGCTTGATTATGACCAGTATTATCGTAATTTGCCGTATATCGGTGTGCTCAAAAAGAGCATATACGAAAAATAATTGAATTTCTCAAATTGAATAACAGACGGTTTTCTCCTTTGCGAGAAATTAAAAGGGAATTGGGTTAGACTCCCAAGCAACAGCCATTACCGTATTTGATGAAGAAAAATCATCAGCCATTGGGAAACCGAGAAGGCGATTTTTTAAGCAATGCTATATCATAAGTCGGGAGACCTGCCGCAAACTTAAATTCAGCTTTTGGGCAAAGGAAAGCAATGATTTAAAAGTCCGTACTATTATTGTGTCTTTTCCTCTGTCCTAAGCGACGGAGGATTTTTTATGCGTAAATATTTATGCGTTTTAATATCAATAATTTTATGCCTGACGGTGTTTTGCGCTTGTTCAAACGGCAAAACCGCCAACGTGGCAGGAAGTACAAACATTACTTCATCAACTTCGAGTGAACAGACGACAGACACAGAAGAAGTAACTGTAACGTCAAATGAGGTTCAAACCACACAAAAAACAGATAAAAAAGCAACCGAAAAAGGCGAAAAGGCTTCGACTGCCGCTAAATCTGTTTTAAAAAAAGATAATAAAAAAACTACCGATGCCTCAAAAAAGTCGAACAGCAAGTCAAAAAGTAATACTAAATCAAAAAGCCATACAGAAGCTAAAAAGACGTATGCTAAAGAAAAAGAGTCTAAGGCTAAAAAGCCGAAAAAAACTTTGCAAAAAGAGAATGACGATAAGGTTACTCAAACCACCTCGTCTGAGATTAATTGCTCAATCACGATTGAATGTAAGTCCATTCTCAATAATATGGACGATTTGAAACCGGAACACGAAAAATACGTTCCCAAAAACGGAATTATGCTTGATAATTATAAAACCACGCTTAAAAGCAAGAGCACAGTTTATGATTTGCTTAAAAAAGCGTGTAATGATAAAGGCATAACCTATACTGCAAAGGATACTATGTATAGTGTTTATATTGCGGGGATAAATAATATCGACGAAAAGGATTGCGGTATCGGAAGCGGTTGGATGTATACTGTCAATGGAAGCTATCCAAACGTAGGCGTAGATTTAAAAAAACTTAAAGACGGTGATAAGGTTGTATTTACATACACCTGTTCATATAAAAAATAATTTCATATTAGGAGGTTAATAAATATGAAAAAATTAATTTCAGTTACACTTGCAATTTGCGTTGCATTGACTTCTCTTTTCACAGGGATTTATGCAATGGCAGACGGCAAGGTAACAAGCAGTGACGTTAAAACAAAAATTAATGAAAGCGCAATATATCTTATGTCTGTTAAAAAGGCAGGCTTTACTGTTGATAATGCCGGCAGTCTCAACTCATTTATACGTGCAGGCGTAAATATGAGCGACTATAAGGCTGAGTTTGCAAAGAGCGTTAAGGAAAATCTTGACTCAAACGGCGGCAAGATTCAATCAATTGTAGGATATGACGCAAATAATAACTGGGCTCCTATCAAAGGCGAGTCTGCAGGTGTTTATGCAAACGTTATTTTAGCGCTTGACAGCTTGGGTTACAGTGCAAAGAGCTTTGAGGGTTATAATATTGTATCTGCATTTGAAAATGTTAAACTTGTTAAGGATAACGAAAATCAATATCTTTTCTCTTCAATCTTTACTGTAGCAAATAAATACGGTCTTAAGGATTATCTCAAGAAGGCTCAAAACTTCCTTGTAAATAATTACTATGAGTTTGGCACAGGCTCAACATATTATACCAGCACAGACAGTACATCTCAGTTTGTAATCGCTGTTGCACCGTATGCAGGCTATCAGTCATTTGTAGATGATGCGCTTGCATCAATTGAAAACTTCAAGAAAGACGGCGGCTATCTTTATAATTTTGACAACACCTACGGTGAGCCAAAGGTAAATGCCGATTCAACAGCTCTTGCCCTTGCCGCTTATTCTGCTGCAAATAATCTTGACAAGGCACAGAAGATTTACACCGAGCTTTCTGCATTTGAATGTAAAGACACAAAGGGTGCTTACTATTACACTGCTGACGATAAAAGCGAAAATGCAACTGCAACGGCAGATGCACTCACAGGTCTTATGTATTTCTATGATGCACTCAAGGCTAAAGAGGCTTATGATGCAACCACCACCACTACCGCTCCTTCAACAACAAAGCCGACAACTAAGAAGGCTACAACATACGCTAAGGACGGCAGCTATGTAAATAAAAAGCAAAAGAAAGTTTCAATCAAGAAGCTTAAAAAGGCAAGAAAAGGCTTTAAGTCAAGCTGGAAAAAGGTAACAGGCGTATCAGGCTATCAAATCCAAATTTCAACTTCAAAGAAGTTTTCAAGAGAAACCTCAACCTATTCTATTAAGGGCAACAAGAAGACTTCTAAGTCATTTAAGGGCTTAAAGGCTAAAAAGACTTACTATGTTCGTGTTCGTACCTATAAGAATGCAAAGGTAAACGGCAAGAGTGTTAAGGTATACTCATCTTGGTCTAAGGTTAAATCTGTTAAGACTAAATAAGTCGGTCACGAATAAACAGCCATAGCGTCGAAAGAAATTCCGTGTTTGAATGAATTTCATTGAAATTCATAATAAACACTTCGTTCCTTTCTCCTTTCAAAAAGGGATTAGATATTTTAATATCTAATCCCTTTGTTTTGTTATATTTTAACTATTTTACTGTAATGCTCTTTGCCTGAATAAATGTGCCTTTGCCGCCGTCTGTTTTAATTTCAACGGTGTCGCCTTTATTTACAAGCATTACCTCCATACAGTCGCCTACGTTAATGTAATAATATTTTCCGTCAACCTTAAGGTAATAAACAGAATTGCCGTCGTTTACGCTTGTTTTGATATCTTCAACCGTGCCTGTAACTGTGCCCTTTGCGGTTTCCTCGCTTGGCTTGGTTGTTGTTTCGTTTTCGGTATTATTTGCATTATCGTTTGCTTTGTTATCGTCCGTGATATCTGCATTGTTCGACTCGTTTATCTTGCTTTCGTCAACAATTATATTTGATTTGTCAACATTGTCTGCAATGCCCTTTTCTTTAAGTGCGTCAATGTAGTTTTCAATAGCATTGTTAAGCGCTTTGGCATCACTCTTTGCAGTATCAAGAAGCCCTGTTCCGACAACGGTTTTATCCTTAAGGCTTACGAATGCATATCCCTTAACCGTGTTGCTGTCACCGTAAAGTGACATAAAGTAGGTCGGATTGCCGTCAATTCCCAAAAGAATAGGGAATGTTGCCTGATAGCCGTAGTTCTGTACTGCGTCGGTTGCCGACTCTTGAGCCGAAATTTCCGTTGCACCCGGGCTCTTGTAATATCTTGCTTCCTTGGTACGCTGATTGATAAGGATAAAGCCGAAGTTTGAAGCGTCTGTTTCGGCAGAGGTTACACCTGTGAATACCCAAACGTCATCGTCCATAGCAATGTTACCGCTGCCTGTTGAAGCAATGTTTACGTCGTTTTGGAAAATTATTGAGTTCCAGAAGCCGTTTTGAAGCTTGCCGTGATAGTTGTACTGCTCAAGAACGAGCGCCTCACTGTAAACCACGTCAATCCAATTAAGGCTCTTGTCATTCTTTACTGTTTCAATATCGTAATATTTGCTTTCGCCTGTAAGCGCATCTGTAATGATTGCACCCTTAACGTCTGTACCGCCGTAAAGACCGATTGTTTTGTCAAGCACGGCTGTAATCCAATATGGGTGCATATTATCGTCAATTTCAAAGTTTGGCGTATCAAGAAGCTCTGTAGGATACTGGAAACGAAGGTGACGAATAAGCTTTTCGTTGAAAAGCTCGGCAGGTGAATACTTAATGCCCTCGCCGAATTTGTCAACACAGTTTACTGCCGTAACCTTTTGGCTTACAAGGTCAACAAGCATATAAGCCGGAGTGCCGTTTTTAGTATTGTTCATCCATTTGAAGAAGTCGGCATATTGAAGATATGCAACTCTGCAAGGAGTGTTTTTGTAGTTAATTTGTGTTGAATTGTCGCTTACAACATACTGGCTCTTGTATTCTTCAAGAGAGCCTAACTGCTGGTCGGCAAGCGCAATTGCACGGTTAGAGTCAAGACGAGGCACTTTGTCATAGCTGATATCTTCAAAGTCATTTTCAAAGTTGCCGTCGCTGATTGTAAGAAGGTCGCTGTACGATTTTGCACGGAAAAGGGTTACACCGGTAAGATATCCGACAGCCATAACAACCACGAGCACACCCACAATTATTACGGGTACTAACGATTTTTTCTTAACATATTCTTTTCTTTCGATTTTCTTGTTAGCTCTGCAAACAAGTGCAAATGAAAGCATAAATACAACTACAAGAAGAATTAAGAAAAGATACATCTGCGTGTCTTTAAAGTTTAATGCCGGGAGCATCATATAGTAAGCAATGCCGCCCACTACTGCTGTGATAAGGAAAGAAATGAGCAAGCGAAGCGGAATTTTTGTCGGCTTAACTACCGCCGTTACCTCGTCGCTTTTCGGCCATTTGATTTTTTCCTTAAATTCGTTGATAACCTCATCGGCATCATAATCCATATTTGGAATTTTGTTGTCCATATTTTATCTCCAATCTAAGATAGTTTAATTATTATACTATAATTTACATATTTAATCAATATATATATTATATATATTGCAGCGTGTAGAAAAAAACAAATTATAAATTTCTACACGCTGTTAGACTTCGAGAAAGTGAGACAAATTTCGTATTTTGCGAGTGGGTGCTGTACGTTGGTACTGCCCCCGAGCAAAAGGCGAAAAGCGCCAAAAGTGGATTGAACACTACGTTCAATCCACTTTTCCCCACCAAATTTTCAATTTGTCGGGGACCTCAAATGGAATTTCGTTTTATAGCACGGCGCGTTTTAGCCACTTTATCGACAGTCTGTAATATATATTATATTGTATAAAATATAAATTTTAGCCATAGTATTAGTGGTGGTATAAATGAAGATAAAAAATGTTACATATTCCTTTTTTCAAACGCTTTGCTTGATTTTTCTTGCCGCTTTGTTTATCATTTTTTCAAAAAATACACGCAAGGGGGCTTATGACGGCTTAACTCTTGCAATGAATACAGTTGTGCCGTCGCTTTTGCCGCTTTTGATAATATTTTTAACCTTTATGAAATCGAGCGCAAATAATATTTTGATAAAACTTTGCGGAAATTTTTCAAGAGTATTTTTTAATCTGCCAAAAGCGGCTTTTTCGGCAATTCTTTTCGGTCTTGTCGGCGGATATCCCACAGGCGCACTGTTGAGTGAGGAGCTTTTTGAGGCAGGGGAGATAGATTCAAATCAGGCAAAACGCTTAATGTGCTTTAATTTTTGCGGCGGCTGCGGCTTTATAATCACCGCTGTCGGCACAGTCACTTTTAACAGCACAAGACTCGGCGTAATGCTCTTTTTGTCAAACGCTTTGTCGTCAATTTTAATCGGTTTCGTCCTTTCGTTTAAGGAAAAAAGGCTTGAAAAAAGCGAATACCCTCTTTTTTCTTTCACCTCTCTCGGCGACGCACTCACCCTTGCCACACCTAAGGCGGCGCAAAGCGTAATAGTGATAACGGCATATATCGTTTTGTTTTCAGCTCTCAGCAGTACGGTTAAAATTCCCGAACCGCTTTTGCCGATTATTGAGATAACAAACGGCGTTTGTAACGGTGATTTTTCTCTGCCGCTTACTGCCGCATTTCTCTCCTTCGGCGGAATTTGTATTCATCTTCAAATTTCAGGCGTGCTGAGAAAATTTAAAATGAGCTATTTTGAATTTCTGCTTTTCAGGCTCATTTCAAGCGTTTTGTCCTATTTTATTATGAAATTACTTTTGTACTTTTTCCCTGTTGATTTGTCTGTGTTTGCCAATGCTTCAACTCCCGTCAAGCTTTCAAGCGTGAATGTAACGCTGTCCGTTTTGCTCGTTGCAGGGTGCTTTGTAAGCGTGCTTGACCTCAACTCCCGCCGTAAAGTTGTATAAAAGGAAGTCTACATATTTTATAGACTATGTTTATTATAATGATTTTAATATATAATCTACAGCTGTTTCTCCGCAAGCAGATAAGATGCTTCCATCTGTTTTTTTAAATATAACAATCCAAGATATGCCGTTTTCGGTACCGCTATAACAGTGTAAAGATGACGATATCCAAAAATCACGTGTGCGATTATCAACAATTGTTTGAGAGTATGTTATAGGTTCGTTTGGTGCTAATATTGGCATTATTGGCGTCATTGCAGCGCATAACAGCACAGCATATTTTTCATCGAGATCAAAGGTTTGAGCAAAATCTTTAGTTGTTACCATTACATCGGTTATTCTGCCGAAATTGTCGTCATCTTCGGATTTAGGCGATTCGGCGGTAACAGTTTGAATGTTGACATTTCCGGTTTTTAAGTATGCATTAAAACTGTTTGAATTATCGGGAAAATAGCTTATTTTATACGTTGCACCTGATCTGACTATATCGGAATTGTTTATCATACTGATATATTCATCTACGGCAGGAAACAAATAATCATCTTCGTAAGCATAGTTGTCATCACCGTCGTTTTCTTCATCGTTAGAAGTTTCAACAGTTGTATCCTGTGTTGTTATGGCTGTTGTTTGTGCAGTGGTTGTGGCTTTTACTTCTCTATCTTTGCAGATTAAAGCAGTTATAACAATTGTTAGTATTATTATAATAAATACTAAAATTATTAAAAGGAAATTAGTTTTATTATTATTTTTTTGCGAAGCGGTTGATTCGATGAGTTCATGAGGAACTTGAATTTCGTCCCGCTCAATTTTTAATCCGCATTTTTCACAATATTTACTTTCTTCAGGAATTTTTGCCTTACAATTTTTGCAAATCATATTTTACCCTTTCGAAATTATTTGCTTATAAAACTCATTTTTGCATTGCTCCACGAGCTGTAATACTTTTTTCTGTTTACTGTTTTAAATGCTCTGATTCTAACCTTTGCTTTTGGCATATAAAGTGACCAATTTGCCCAGTTTGAAACATATCCGTTCTTTTTTGAACTGTTTATGTTTGCAAGGCGTTTCCAACCGTTTTCTCCGTAATATTCAATTTGATAACCTGATACCTTGCTTGATTTATTCCAAGTTACTTTGAATTGATTTGTTGAATGATGTGTATAAATT
>ERZ1023967.364-NODE-364-length-10691-cov-34.431647_pt1 | contig 10691 bp, 8 predicted proteins | sample MGYA00380429_ERZ1023967 | MGnify/ENA primary metagenome ERZ1023967 (study PRJEB33179, sample SAMN07449055) | human gut metagenome | biome: Human-gut; feature: Human associated habitat; material: Faeces | host: Homo sapiens | place: India:Kasaragod | collected... | reverse complement strand
GTCGATATTCTTGGTTTCTTTAAACTCGCGGAATGTATCAATCATACTCGCAGTTTCTTCTTGCATTTTCTTTACTGCCATAGCTTATTTGAAACTTATTACGTATTTTGTATATTTTACCTTATCCATCTGATAGGTATGCAGCACGTCCTGCTTCACAGGGCGCTTCTTGCCTTCTACCTTTACTTTCTCCTCAACACTCACACTGAAGTCGTTGCCATCTACAGAATGCAGAATGCCCTTCACCTTCTTGCCATCAGCATCGAGCACCTCCACCTCCTTACCGATGAAGTTGACGTACTGCTGTGGTACCTTGAAAGGCTGTCCAAGTCCTGCTGAACCAACTTCCAGCTCATAGTCCTCCTCATCACGATTCAAGTGGTCCTCTATAAATCTGCTCAGGGCCACACAGTCCTCTATCCACACACCATCGGCATGATCTATTTCAACGACAATCTTGTCGTCAGGACTGATTTCAATGCTTACCAAGAAATATTCCTTGTCTTGGAGCCATTCGTCAACTAATTTTTTTACGACGTTTTTATCTATCATATATTTCTTATTAAAATAAAATGAGGAACTCTTTGTGAGCCCCTCATTCCACTGAACGTTGCAAAATTACGATTTTTTTTGGTTCTGACCAAAGTTTTTTTAATATTTTATTCTACAACATGCACATTTTTAATCATTTGTGTACCTTTTCGCCCTCTTTTTCGCTGGGCCTCAGGAGTTTTTTATATTCTTCGGGTGTATTGAGTAATCTGACAGCTTCCTTCACCTGCTTGTCATAACGTAAGGAATTTCTGATAGCTCCACCCTGATAATAGTAGGCTGCCACAATATCATTTTCGAGCAAGCGCTTGATGTACTGCTTGTTATAGTCGAGATCCTTGGACACATTGTGACTCAGTTTCTTGGCAAGGGCATCGAATTCTGGCTTCGCATCATCATAATAACCTTCAAAACGGGCCAGTTTCATCAGGTCTTTCAGATACTTCTCCGTCTCTCTGTCATACTTGAAGTCGGCTTTCAGTACACGAGCCTTAAACTCCTCGTAATCAGCATCGGTAAGAGCAAAATCCTTGGCCGGAGCTATCGTAGGATGCTTGGCTATATAATCCACCTCGTAGTTGAGCATCAGCTCGTTACTGTCGCGTGCTCCTGCCAGATAGTAAGCGATATTGGGCAGCGAGTCGGGCTTCACCTCTACATCCGGCTTCACGCCACCACCATCACGTACCTCACGTCCTCCTGCTGTATAGAACACCTTGGTAAGCGAATCGGGCACATGCTCCACATATCCACCCTTGGCATGCTTGTAGTTGAGAGCCTGCACGCATCGCCCGCTGGGAATGTAATACTTGCTCGTGGTAAGTTTCATCTGTCCATTGTAAGGCAAGTCCATCGTAGCCTGAACAAGTCCCTTTCCATACGTGCGCGTACCTAATATAATAGCACGGTCATAATCCTGCAGGCTTCCACTCAATATCTCGGCTGCGCTGGCAGTATTTCCGCTCACAAGCACCACGATAGGCATCAGCGTATCAATAGGCTCCACCGTGGTTTTGTATTCATTGTTGGCACGCTGCAGCTTACCCTTCATCGTTAGCACGACCTTATCCTTGGGCAAGAACATATTCACAATGCTCACCGCCTCGCTTACAGAGCCTCCGCCATTGTTACGCAAGTCGAAGACAAGTTTCTTGGCTCCCTGCTTCTTCAAGTCGATAAAAGCACGGCGCACATCCTTGGCACACTGGTCGGTAAAGGAGTTGAAATTAATATAACCTATTCCACCGTCCAACAACCCATAATAAGGAAGAAATGGCATCTGTATGGTGCGTCGGGTGAGCTTCACCTTCATCACCTTGCCCGTACTTGGGCGCTTCACCTTAAGAATAAACGACGTGCCGGGCTCTCCGCGAAGGCGGTCGCTCACATAGCTCACCTCCTTGCCCTTCATCGTAGAGTCGTTAATACTCAGAATGATGTCACCCTTCTTAAGTCCAGCCTCCTGGGCTGGCATACCCTCGTAAGGCTCGTTGATAACTGTATAGCCCAACTGATAGTTGTATCTCACTACCGAACCTATACCAGCATACTTGCCCGTAAGCATATTCTTGAGTTCCTTCACTTCCGACTCTGGATAATACTCCGTGTACGGATCAAGGCTCCGCAACATGGCATTGATGCCGTTGCCTATCACCTCATCAGCATCGAGTGTATCCACATACATCATATCCAAATTCTTATAGATAGACGTAAAGACATCCATATTCTTAGCTACCACAAAGTCGTGATTTTTCTCCTTTTGTGCCCATGCAGGCATGGCGAGCACCATGGCGAGCACCATTACATATAATTTATTTATCATCTCGTTTATTTATTTCTAAAAACTACACTATGCGTTGAAGTACGCCTTTCGCCTACAAAAATACTCATTTATATCCTAAAAAGAAGCCTAAATCACAAAAAAATGATGTTTTTTTACTGAAAATTCATTTTTTTCTGAAAAAAATTTGGTGGAATAAAAAAAAGTCACTACCTTTGCAACCGCAAATGAGAAATCATTTACCTCTAATGCTTCAATAGCTCAGTTGGTTAGAGCACCTGACTGTTAATCAGGGGGTCGTTGGTTCAAGCCCATCTTGAAGCGCATCAAGCAAAGCCTTGCAAGTCATAAACTTGCGAGGCTTTATTGTTTTTATACATTTCTAAGTTGCGCCCTACTTTGACTTGAAGCCTTATCAAAATTGAATTTTCGCAAGTAAACTCCACACGCCCTGAACCAACGGTCACCGGCGCGTAGCGGAAAGGTAAAGGACAGAAGCTCTTAGCCCAGGGCAGCGCCCTGGGTATAATAACAATCGGCAAGGCACCCTGTAAGGTAGGGTGTGTGGGGCAAAAACTTGCGAAACTTCAGTAATGAGCCCACTTCAAAAAGTAGTTTTTGGTTCTTTTCCCCACAAAATGCCATTTGATTATCAGATGGTTACATATGAAGAAATTATCAAAAATGACTTTTTCAAGTGGGTTCAGTAATAATCATGTTCTAATGGAAGAAGTAAAGAATATAGGTAAAGTTGCAGGTTGTTTAATAGTTTTTTTGAAAGAAAAGTCTCAAAGTATCACTCTTGACTTAAAAATAGTTGTAACACATTGATTAGTAGCTGTATATAATAAATGATACTTTTTGTGTTTTGTTGCAAAAAGTATCATAAAAGTATCATAAAAGTCTCATTTTAGGCTGATTTTTTTGGCTTTTTCAGCCTTTCCCAGTCATCTGCTTTATCTTTTCTTTATCAGATGCTTCATTCCATCGGAGAAACGTTTGTGGATCAATTGCGTCATGTTTGCCAATTTGCGTCCGAATCAAATCAAGCTGCTTACTTTCAACGATGAACCGATCTGCTTTTCAGAAAGTAGATTATCTCGGCGGCAGGATAGAGATGTGCATCCATGCAGGTATTCTTCATTATGTTTTCTTTGAATGCTTGTTGGAAATAGAAATGATAGCGCCCAAATAAATTTTATTATTTGGGCATTCGTTGCCCCACCGTATTGGCAGTGTGTGCCCAAGGCTTGTTCTGTTGATGCCCGCTGGTTGTTCAGCGGATGCCCATCCGTCGGTCCGTAAGGGATCATGTGGTGGGCACGAACTTCTTTAACTTCCCATTTGCGTAAGTTGGCTTAATGATTGATTATCTTAATAACGTGGAATAAGGTAAAATGCTGCATCGAAAATGATATTTTTCGCTTAAAATGAGACTTTTATGATACTTCTATGATACTTTATGTTATATTTCAAGAGAAGTCTCATTATTGATAACTGGTATTATATCAATTAGTTATAACGATATTGAATATCAAAAAATGATACTTTGATACATTTTCATCAAAAAAACAAATTAACGTGCATGAACCATATTAATTTAGCCAACCATCTACAGAATCTTATTTATTACAAGGATGAGTATCGCTTATTCTATCCAAGAACACCTGCAGATATCAGGCATAATATAACGGAGCCGAAGTTATTTTCGTGATAAATAAACATCTAAAACATGCCTTACTTTTTCAAGTGGACTCAGTTATAAATATAACAATATTTATTGAACTATTTTTAAAAACAACAGCAAAAACCTTTCATTTTATAAGCAAAAAATGCCAATAACATGACAAAAAGACACACTTGTAATACTATACTATCTTCTATCATAGCACAGTTTACACAATAGACAGAAAAAGGGCACGCTTCTTTTGGAAACGTGCCCTATATATAATAATGTATAATACGGATTATTCTACATCATTGTTGTGGTCGAGAGAATCGTTGAAGTCTCTTGGAGCCTGCTCCTCACCGCGATGCTCATAACGACGAGGCTGACGAGCTGGACGCTCACCACGAGCCTCATGACGGTCGTCGCGACGTGGACGACGCTCACCACGCTCAGGACGCGGACGACGCTCACACTCTACATAACCCTCTGGCTTCTCCATCAATACACGATGAGAGAGCTTGTACTTACCAGTCTTAGGATCAATCTCCATCAACTTCACCTTGATCTTGTCGCCTTCCTTGATGCCAGCCTCTTCAACTGTCTCAAGACGCTTCCAGTCGATCTCAGAGATATGGAGCAAACCATCCTTACCAGGGAGAATCTCTACAAAGCAACCGTAAGGCATGATTGAACGAACTGTACCCTCGTACACCTCACCAACCTCAGGAACAGCTACGATAGCCTTAATCTTAGCCAAAGCAGCATCAATAGAATCCTTGTTAGGAGCAGATACCTGTACGTGACCCTTACCTTCAGTCTCCTCGATAGTGATAGTAGCACCAGTATCCTCCTGCATCTGCTGGATGATCTTACCACCAGGACCGATGACAGCACCGATGAACTCCTTAGGAATATCGAGAGCTACAATACGTGGAACCTGTGGCTTCATCTCAGCACGTGGCTCAGAGATAGTCTCCATCATGCAGTTGAGGATGTGCTCACGACCAGCCTTAGCCTGCATCAAAGCCTCCTCAAGAATCTCGAAGCTCAAACCATCGCACTTGATATCCATCTGTGTAGCGGTCAAACCATCGCGGGTACCTGTGGTCTTGAAGTCCATATCACCCAAGTGGTCCTCATCACCGAGGATATCGCTGAGGATAGCGTACTTGTCCTCACCTGGGTTCTTGATAAGACCCATAGCGATACCAGAAACTGGCTTCTTCATAGGAACACCTGCATCCATCAGGGCGAGAGTACCGGCACAAACAGTAGCCATAGAAGAAGAACCGTTAGACTCCAAGATCTGGCTTACCAAACGTACTGTGTAAGGGAAGTCTGTAGGAATCTGACCCTTCAAACCACGCCATGCCAAGTGACCGTGACCAATCTCACGACGGCCTACGCCGCGCTGAGCCTTAGCCTCACCTGTTGAGAATGGAGGGAAGTTATAGTGAAGGAGGAAGCGCTGGTAGCTCTTCTCGAGCACACCGTCGATAAGCTTCTCATCCATCTTGGTACCAAGAGTACATGTAGAGAGAGACATAGTCTCACCACGCTGGAAGATAGCGCTTCCGTGAGGCATTGGGAGTGGAGATACCTCGCACCAGATAGGACGGATTTCTGTAGTAGCACGACCATCAAGACGCAAGCCCTCATCGAGGATGCAACGGCGCATAGCATCGCGCATTACGTCATCATAGTAACGGGTAGCCTCAGCGTGCTTCTCCTCCAAGTCTTCCTCAGAAAGATCGGTATGAGCAGCGTCATACTTCTCGAGGAAATCAGCCAAAACCTTGTCGAAAGCATCCTGACGTGCATGCTTCTCCAAAGCCTGATGATTGATATCATAAGCTGGCTTGTAAAGCTCAGACTTGATCTGCTCACGGAGTTCCTCATCGTTGATCTCGTGGTCATACTCACGCTTCACGTCAGTACCCTTCTCCTTAGCCAACTCATACTGGAGCTCGCACATAGGCTTGATAGCCTCGGCAGCCACCTTGAGGGCACCAATGAGATCCTGCTCAGAAACTTCCTTCATCTCACCTTCTACCATCATGATATTGTCCTTGGTAGCACCAACCATGATATCCATGTCAGCCTCTTCCATCTGCTGGAATGTAGGGTTTACAACATACTCACCATTGATACGAGCTACACGAACCTCAGAGATATAGTACTCGAAAGGAATATCTGAACAAGCCATGGCAGCTGAAGCAGCGAAACCTGCGAGGGCATCTGGCTGGTCAACACCATCGGCTGAGAGCAACATTACCTGTACGTAAACTTCTGCATGGTAGTTAGAAGGGAAAAGTGGACGCAAAGCACGGTCCACAAGACGAGAGGTAAGGATTTCCTCATCGCTGGCTTTGCCTTCGCGCTTGGTGAAACCACCAGGGAAACGACCTGCAGCACTGTACTGCTCACGATAATCTACTTGCAAAGGCATAAAATCTGTACCCGGAACTGCATCCTTTGCTGCACAAACAGTTGCGAGAAGCACTGTGTTACCCATGCGGAGAACCGCAGCACCATCAGCCTGTTTTGCAACTTTTCCGGTCTCAATTGTGATGGTTCTTCCATCAGGCAACTGAACACTTTTTGTAATTACGTTCATCTAAATTAAAAAACTTATTGTTTTGTCTAACATCTAAAATATCTAAAACGCTGCAAAGATACCTCTTTAATTATTAATAAACAAATAAATCAGCAATTATTTTCCACTTTTTTAAATAATTTATCTATAGAAGGTGCATTATTCGCAATTTTATTACTATCTTTGCACTCGATAATTTTGCAAAATAATAAAATTCATGAAGATAACTAGACTCTTTTCAGTGGCAGCGATTATGGTAGCTGCACTGGCTTTGACTTCTTGTAACAACAAGAAATTCCACATCAACGGCAATATCACAGAGGCTCAGGACTCTATGCTCTATCTGGAGAACATCAGCCTGAACGGTCCTGTGAAAATCGACTCTGTGAAACTGGGCGAGGATGGCGCCTTTGCCTTCGACGAGGCTGCCATGGACTCTGTTACCCCAGAGTTCTACCGCTTACGCATCGCCAATCAAACCATCAATCTTTCCATCGATTCTACAGAAACCGTCAAGGTAAAGGCGGCTTATCCGCAGATGAGCTTCAAATACGAAGTGGAAGGTTCTGAAAACTGCAACAAGATCAAGGAGTTGTCTCTTAAGCAGATGACTCTCCAGAGCAATATCAACGGGCTCGTGAAAGATCCTAACATCGGCAACGATTCTATCGAATCCATCGTAGGCCGCATGCTCCAGGCTTACAAACAGGACATCAAGACCAACTACATCTTCAAGGAGCCAATGAAGGCATACGCTTACTATGCGCTCTTCCAAACGGTACAGTTGGGCAATGTGAATACACTTATCTTCAACCCTCGCAACAACAAAGACGACGTGAAGGTATTTGCTGCCGTAGCAACCAGTTGGGATACCTACTATCCTGGCGCTGAGCGTGGCAAGAACCTCCACAATATCGCCATCGAGGGAATGAAGGACATCCGCATCATCGAGAACCAGATGGCACAGCAGCAGATTGAGGCCAGCAAGGTGAGCGTAAACGGATGCATCGAACTTGCACTTCAGGACAACAAGGGACAGGTACGCCGTCTCTCCGACCTCAAGGGCAAGGTGGTACTGCTCGACTTCCATCTCTTCGCCAGCAAAGAGAGCACCAAGCGCATCATGATGTTGCGTGAACTCTACAACAAGTATCATGCTGCCGGACTGGAGATTTATCAGGTATCAGTAGACCCTGACGAGCACTTCTGGAAGACCTCTACCGCTGCCATCCCTTGGATTTGCGTACGCGATGAAGATGGCATTCAGGGCAAGAGTCTGGCTCTCTACAATGTCCAGAGCATTCCTACCTTCTTCCTGATTGACCGCACCAACACCCTGCAGGCACGTGATGCACAGATTAAGGACATAGAGGCAGCCATCAAGAACCTTCTTTAAGATAACCAGGAGTTAGAAGTTTGGAGAGAACAGTTTCGGCTTTTCATCTTTCCAGCTTCTAACTCTTATTCTTTAACGTCAGTTCTGTATCTGCTTTCAAGATAACATAGATGGCAATATCAGAATACGAACCATACAAGAAACTTAAGAACAAAAAACGATAAACTTTTAAACCCTAAAAAATGAATAAGAAATTTTTAGCAATGGCAGCCTTGGCGCTTATCACAACTGGAGCACAGGCTAAAGTAAAGTTGCCACACATCTTGGGTGACAACATGATTTTACAGCAAAACACAGAGGCTAGCCTCTGGGGATGGGACAAACCAGGAACCACCGTAGAGGTAACCACCTCATGGTCTGGGCAGAAATATTCTGCCAAGACAGGAAAGGATGGCAAATGGGCTATCAAAGTACAAACCCCGAAGGCGAGCTACACCCCACTCTCCATCACTTTCGATGATGGCGAAAAGACCACTCTCAACAATGTGCTGGCAGGAGAAGTATGGGTTTGTGCAGGTCAGAGCAACATGGAGATGCCTGTAAAAGGATTCGGCAACTGCCCTGTAGAAGGTTACAACAAGGCGGTGCTCGAAGCAAACCAGTACAAAGGCGTACATTACGTAAAGATTCCTAGCGTAATGAGCAGTAAGCCGTTAGATGATGCCAACTGCGAATGGAAGGAGGTTAACCCGGAAACCGTAGGCGATGCATCTGCTACAGGATACTTCTTTGCACAGGTTATAAACAAGACTCTTGATATTCCGGTAGGTCTGGTCATGGCAAACAAGGGTGGAAGCCGTGTAGAAAGCTGGCTCGACCGCGACTACCTGAAGAAGAACACCAAGGAAGATCTCGACTCTGTAAAGATGACCAAGAACCCTAAGTTTAAGTGGGATTTCCTCTACCCTCTTCTCTGGGGTAACGGAACTTTCCACCCTATCCTCAACTATAGCGTAAAGGGTATTCTCTTCTATCAGGGATGTTCTAACGTGGGCGACCCGGACGGCCAGTATACCAAACGTCTTGCCGACCTCGTTGCCCAGTGGCGCAGAGACTTCAAGCAGGGCGAACTGCCATTCTATTTCGTACAGATTGCACCTTATCATAATGGCGACGTAAATGGCGATTGGGGACCTAAGCTCCGTGAACAGCAGTTCAATGCAGCCAAGGTGATTCCAAACAGCGGCATCGTCTGTACCGAAGACCTGGTTTACCCATACGAGGTTGAGCAGATTCATCCATGTCAGAAACAGCCTGTAGGCGAACGTCTCGCACTCCAGGCACTCAGCAAGACCTATGGCATGAAGGGACTCTTCAGCGAGAGCATGACCTTCAAGGAGATGAAGATTGTAGGTGATACTGTAAAGGTGCATTTCGACAATACCTACGGAGCCTACAACCGCTTTGAAGGTATCGAAGGTTTCGAAGTTGCTGGTGAAGATAAGGTATTCCATAAGGCTACAGCCAAGCACTTCTGGCAGGAAGGCAACGATCCTTGGAATGAGTGCGTCATCGTAACCAGTCCTGAGGTAAAGAAACCGGTAGCCCTTCGCTACTGTTTCCGCAACTTCCAGCTCGGCAATATGGCAAATGCAGGCAACCTGCCTCTCTTCCCTTTCCGTACAGATAATTGGTAAATAACAGATAACCAGCGGCCGATCTTTGTTCAGCAGTCAAAGACCGGCCGCTTTTCAATTATAACATGAAGATAAATTCTTTTCCATTAAACATCAATCATTATACATTAATCATAATATGAGTCACGTATTAGATAAGTTTCAGTTTTGCCCGGTTTGCGGCTCTAATCATTTCGAAATCAACAACATCAAGAGCAAGAAGTGTAAGGACTGCGGATTCTCTTATTACCTCAATCCAAGCAGTGCTACGGTAGCTCTCATACTCAACAGTAAGGAAGAGCTCCTGGCAGTAAGGCGCAAGAAAGACCCAGCCAAGGGGGCACTCGATTTGCCAGGCGGTTTTGTTGACATGGATGAAACAGGTGAAGAAGGTATGGCAAGAGAGGTAAAAGAGGAAACCGGACTGGATGCAACTGAGGTTAAGTATCAGTTCAGCTACCCAAATCTCTACCTTTACTCAGGTTTCATGGTTCATACCCTCGATATGTTCTATGAAGTGAAGGTGAAAGACGACACTCATATAGAAGCAATGGACGATGCAGAAGAATCATTCTGGATACCATTGAGCAGACTCAATCCTGATGAGTTTGCATTCGATTCCATACGCAAGGGGCTCCATCGTTATTTGGAAACAAAATTGGGGTAAAAAGGGTTCAATACAGCCAAATATGGCTCCCAAACATTAAAAAAACCAAAAAAAACACCATATAATAAGGTATAAGCAAAAAGTTTACTTACTTTTGCCAACCGAAAAAAATTGTGTATAAGCTTATGCAAGAGAATTTAGTAATCGTCGAGAGCCCTGCGAAGGCTAAAAAGATCGAAGAGTTTTTAGGTAAGGACTATAAGGTTATGTCTTCTTACGGTCATATCCGTGACCTGAAGAAGAAGGAACTTAGTATAAACGAGAAAACCATGGAACCTGATTATGAGATTCCAGAGGAAAAGAAAAAACTCGTTACAGAATTGAAAACGAATGCGAAGAAAGCCAAGAAAATCTGGTTAGCATCCGATGAGGACCGCGAGGGAGAAGCCATCAGCTGGCACCTTTGCGAAGTACT
>ERZ1023967.358-NODE-358-length-10806-cov-15.792019_pt1 | contig 10806 bp, 9 predicted proteins | sample MGYA00380429_ERZ1023967 | MGnify/ENA primary metagenome ERZ1023967 (study PRJEB33179, sample SAMN07449055) | human gut metagenome | biome: Human-gut; feature: Human associated habitat; material: Faeces | host: Homo sapiens | place: India:Kasaragod | collected... | reverse complement strand
CTCATGGCCGTAAGAAGTTAACTGTTTCTGACGAGCACCACGGAAAGTAATTTCCTGGCAGAATCGTTGGAATGACGATGACATTAAAAGCAGCATAGACTAAATCTTTGCTGCTTTTTGTGTTTTTTTTACCCGATTGTTTCCTTGTTTCGTATGAAATCATTATCTTTGTGCAAAATTTAAATACATGACTTCATCCGAGTTTATAAATAAGTTCAAGAGTAAGTACCTGTGGGGAAACCTTGCTGCCATGGCATTGGTGGTGGTTCTGCTGTGTGTGGGTGTCAGGTTTGGTATCGACTTTTATACTCACCATGGAGAAGCCATCTCCATTCCAGATGTAAGGCATAAGAGTTTTGCCGATGCAGAGCGTATCCTCAAAGATGCCGGTCTGCCGGTGGTGGTTTCTGATACTGGATATGTGAAGAACCTCCCTCCCGACTGCGTGCTGGAACAGAGTCCGGCGCCAGGCGAGAAGGTGAAGTCGGGCCACGTGATCTATGTCACCATCAACTCGGCTCATTCGCCTGTTATCACCATCCCTGATGTTATCGACAACAGTTCCTTGCGCGAAGCCATGGCCAAGCTTACGGCTATGGGATTCAAGTTGGGATCGCCACAGTACATTCCTGGTGAGGAAGACTGGGTGTACGGCATCTTGGTAAAGGGCAGACATGTAGTGGCTGGCGACAAGGTGTCGATAGACGATGTACTCATTATACAGGTAGGAAACGGCAGACGTGATGCTGGCGATTCTGTAGAGATGGTTGACCCCATGGGTGACAGCCATGAGCTACTGGAAGGAAGTGGTGAGGCCGAAGACGAGGCTGTGGATAATTTCGAGGTTGTCCCGGGAACAGAGTCGGGCGAGCCCTCTGCGTCATCTCATTCTCATAGTCACAATCAAAACGAAGTAGTGGAGTAAATGAATATGATAGAAGATAATTATAATGACGATATAGAATTGCTGGACGAGCCGGAAGTGGTGGATGCTGGCGACGGCACGCTATACGAGCATTGGAAGATAGAGGTGGACCCCGGTCAGACGCCTGTGCGTATAGACAAGTTCCTCTCCGAAAAGAATCCTTATCAGAGCCGTAACCGCATACAGAATGCTGCCGATGCAGGGTTTATTCATGTCAACGGGAAACCCGTGAAGAGTAACTATAAGGTGCGCCCCAATGATGTCATCACCCTGATGCTCGACCGTCCCAAGCACGACACCAGTATTGTGGCAGAGGATATTCCGCTGAATATTGTGTACGAGGACGATGCGCTGATGGTGGTCAACAAGGAGGCTGGCATGGTAGTTCATCCTGGTGCAGGTAACTTTACCGGTACGCTCATCAATGCAGTGGCATGGCACATGAAAGACGTGAAGGATTTCGACCCTAACGATCCAGAGGTGGGACTGGTTCATCGTATTGACAAGGATACTTCCGGACTGTTGGTAGTGGCAAAGACACCAGATGCCAAGACGGCTTTGGGAAAACAGTTCTTCAACAAGACCACCCATCGCAGCTATAATGCCCTGGTATGGGGAAACATCGTAGAGGACGAGGGACGAATCGAAGGCAATATAGGTCGTGACCCCAAGAACCGTCTTCGTATGAAGGTGTTCGATCCGGATAGTGGAATAGGCAAGACAGCCGTTACCCATTATAAGGTACTGGAACGTTTCGGCTACACCACCTTGGTGCAATGCATTCTCGAGACAGGCCGTACCCATCAGATACGTGCCCACATGAAGCATATCGGTCATCCGCTCTTCATGGATGCAACCTATGGAGGTGCCGAGATTCTGAGAGGTCAGCGCAGCAGCAGCTATAAGGCATACATCCAGAACTGTTTCAAACTCTGTCCACGTCAGGCTCTCCATGCCAAGACATTGGGATTCGTCCATCCTTCCACAGGCAAGCAGATGGACTTTGACAGTCAGTGGCCCGATGACTTCCGACAACTGATAGAGAAGTGGAGAAACTTCATAGCAGGCTCCACACAAGATACTTTTCAAGAAAGATAATGATATAATCAATATAACAAAATGGACAACAACAAAAGAACGATAGCCATCGTATGTGGTGGCGATTCTTCTGAGCACGACGTTTCATTGCGCTCAGGTCAGGGACTCTACTCTTTCTTCGACAAAGAGCGTTACAATATTTATATAGTAGACGTCAAGGGTATCGATTGGCATGTGGCATTCGATGATGGCACAACAGCCGAGATCGACAAGAATGATTTCTCGTTTGTCAAAGACGGCAAGCGTGAGTTCTTCGATTATGCCTATATCACCATCCATGGTCAGCCAGGCGAGAACGGTGTGATGCAAGGCTATTTCGACCTGATTCACATGCCTTATTCTACCAGTGGCGTACTTGTGGAGGCAATGACCTTCGACAAGTATGTACTCAACAACTATCTGCGTGGCTTTGGTGTAAAGGTAGCCGACAGTATTTTGCTTCGTCGTGGCGAGGCTTACGATGAGGAGGCTATAGCCAAGCGCATCGGTATGCCTTGCTTTGTGAAGCCAGCAGCCGATGGCAGCAGCTTCGGCGTGTCCAAGGTAAAGGAGAGCGATCAGTTGGCTCCTGCTCTTCGTCTGGCGTTCATGGAGTCAGAAGAGGCTATGGTAGAAGCCTATATGCAGGGTGTGGAAATCTCGCAGGGTATCTACAAGACCAAGGATAAGTGCGTGGTGCTTCCGGCCACAGAGGTGGTGACAACCAACGAGTTCTTCGACTATGATGCCAAATATAACGGTCAGGTGCAGGAAATTACACCAGCCCGTCTCTCACCCGAGACTGCAGAAGAGGTGGCAAAGACCACTTCGCGCATTTACGACATTCTGCATGCCAACGGAATCATCCGCATCGACTACATCATCACCAAGGACAAGGACGGCAAGGATGTGGTCAATATGTTGGAGATCAATACCACTCCAGGTATGACCGTGACGAGCTTCATTCCTCAGCAGGTACGTGCTGCCGGACTCGACATCAAGGATGTACTGAGCGACATCGTGGAGAATCAATTTTAATAATTAATGAGGAGTTAAGAAGTTAAAGAAGTTAAGGAGTTAAGACAACGGAAGAATTTAATGGTATGTAAAGATATCGTTTTAGAACATTTGTCTTAACTCCTATAACTCTTTAACTCCTTAACTCCAATAAAATCATAAAGTTATGAAGATCCCTCAAGAATTTGATGCCATTCGACCTTGGGAGCCTGAAGACTTGCCCGAGGTGTTCGACCGCCTGTTGGCCAACGAACAGTTTAAGCAGGTGCTTGCCTATCTCTATCCGCAGGTGCCTTTCGAGATGATTGCCAAGAAACTCAAGGTGTGCAAAACTAATTTGGAGTTTCAGTTGGCTTTTGCCTACGACTTTGTAAAAGGTCTGCTTGCAAAGGTTGCTAAAGGCTACGAGATGGACTGTACGGCCATAGACTCTTCCAAGCGCTATACCTTTATCAGCAACCATCGAGATATTGTGCTCGACTCTGCCATCCTTGACGTGCTGCTGGTGGACAACAAGTTTACCACAACTTGCGAGATAGCTATTGGCGACAACCTCTTGTCGTTGCCTTGGGTCAAGGACTTGGTTCGTGTGAATAAGGCTTTCATCGTAGAGCGTGCACTCTCCATGCGTCAGATGCTCATGTCGAGCAAACGACTTTCCGACTATATGCACTTTGCCGTCAAGGAGAAGAACGAGAATATCTGGATAGCTCAGCGTGAGGGACGCGCCAAAGACAGCAACGACCGCACACAGAAGTCAATCCTTCAGATGATGTCGATGGGAGGTGAAGGCAGCATCATCGAACGGCTCATGCAGTTGCATCTCGTTCCGCTGTCTATCAGCTATGAGTACGATCCTTGCGACTATCTCAAGGCAAAGGAATTTCAGCAGAAGCGCGACAATGCCGAATGGAAAAAAGGACCTACCGACGACCTGGTGAGCATGCAGACTGGTATCTTTGGCTTTAAAGGTCATGTGCACTATCATGCTGCTTCATGTCTCGACAGCTATCTTGCGCAGATGGATCCTGAGACTCCCAAGCAGGATATATATAATAAGGTGGCTACGTATATCGACAAGCAGATTCATGCCAACTACATGCTCTATCCGGGCAACTATGTGGCTCTCGATCTCTTAGAGGAAACTTCCGCTCATGCCGACAAGTATACCGAGGCAGAGAAGGCAACCTTCGAGCAGTATATTGCCGATCAGTTGCAGAAGATTGATTTGCCCAACAAGGATGAGGCTTTCCTCCGTGAGCGTATGCTCACCATGTACGCCAACCCTGTGCGCAATTATCTTTTAAGTAAAGACTGAACGCATAGACGTTAGTCGTGATACGATATGGAAAAACGCAAGTACTTTCATTGCCTGTTGAAAGTACTTGCGTTTGTTATTTTAAGTACTTGCGTTGCTCATCGCAAGTACTTTTGTTTTTTGGATGAAAGGATTTTGTGCCACAAATGCTTAATCCTAAAAGTCAAGGAATATAGTGTAAAAATCTTGCTTTTATGTCATAATACCTACTTCCGAGGGTGTTTACTGTGATTCCAGCATACGTTTGATGACTACCTCGGCAGAAATTTCACGGTTGGCAGCCTCTGGTATTACCAGGCTGTTCTTGCTTTCGATGACATCATCGGTGACAATCAGTCCTCGGCGTACTGGCAGACAGTGCATGAAGCATCCGTTGTTGGTCCAGCTCATGTGCTCCTCATCGATGGTCCAGCTCATGTCCTTGCTCAATATCTCACCATACTGTGCTGGATCCTTCACGCCTGGACAGCTCCAGTTCTTGGCATACACGAAGTCAGCACCTTCCAGCGCCTTCTTCTGATCGTATTCCACCTTGGCATTGTCCACAAACTTAGGGTCGAGCTCATAACCTTCTGGATGAGTAACTACGAAGTCGACGTCGGCTGCATTCATCCACTGTGCGAATGAGTTGGGCACAGCCTGAGGCAAAGCACGACAATGAGGAGCCCAGGTAAGAACCACCTTAGGACGTGCCACCTTCTTGTGCTCCTCGATGGTGATGAGGTCGGCAAATGCCTGAAGAGGATGGACGGTTGCTGTCTCCATGGCGAAGACGGGACGTCCGCTGTACTTCACAAACTGATTGACGATGGTCTCGGCATAATCGTAGTCGCGGTCTTTCAGTCCGGCAAAACTGCGAATACCAATCAGGTCGCAGAAACTTCCCATCACAGGGATGGCCTCTAAAAGGTGCTCGCTCTTGTCGCCGTCCATGATGACGCCACGTTCCGTCTCGAGTTTCCATGCTCCTGCATTCACGTCGAGTACGATGACGTTCATGCCCAAGTTCATGGCTGCCTTCTGTGTACTCAGGCGGGTACGAAGACTGTTGTTGAAAAATATCATCAGCAAGGTTTTGTTCTTGCCTAATTCTTGATAACCGAAACGGTTTGCCTTTACTTCCTGTGCCTCGGCGAGCGCTGCTTTCAAATCGCCAAGGTCTTCAACATGAAAGAATGTTTTCATTGTTATTTGTTTTTTATTTGTTATTTCTTATATATTATATTGCTATAGAATTGGCTTTCCCTTTGGCCGCCGAACGTTGTTTCTTTACTCTTCGTTCTTCGTTCTTCACTTCCTTGTCTGGCCGTTTCCTGTAATCAACCACTTGTAGGTGGTAATTTCTTCGAGAGCCATAGGTCCGCGTGCACCCAGTTTCTGTGTACTGATGCCTATCTCGGCACCGAGTCCAAACTGTGCTCCATCCGTAAAACTTGTTGGGGCATTCACGTATACGCAGGCTGCATCCACCATGGCTTGAAATTTCTTTTGTGCTTCCTCGTTGCCAGATACGATGCTCTCGCTGTGTCCGCTTCCGTATGTGGCGATGTGGTCGAGCGCCTCGTCTTCTGTTGCCACCGTCTTGATACTCATCTGCATACTGAGCCATTCGGTGTTCCAGATGCTCCTGATCTGAGGATTCTCTTCCTTCATCTTCTGCTCGCTCTCCTCGGCCTTATATAATAAGGTGTCGGGATAGTTGCCTTTCAGGGCTTCGTAGGCCTTGGTGTCGGCATGAATCTTTGTCTCATGTTTGGCAAGTTCTTCGCACAGCGTTCGAAGGTCGTTCAAACGGCTTTCGTGAATGAGCAGACAGTCGAGGGCATTGCATACACTTACCCTTCGGCACTTGGCATTGGTGATGATTCGTTTGCCCATCTCTATGTCTCCGTCCTTGTCGAAATAACAATGTACCACACCGGCTCCGGTTTCTATGACCGGCACCTTGGCAGTGTCGCGTACAAACTGTATGAGCTTCTTTCCACCACGAGGAATGCAGAGGTCTATGTAGCCTACGGCATTCAGCATCTCGCCTGTTGCCTCATGGGTGGCAGGCAGAAGGGTCACTACATTGGGATTGATGCCAAAAGTTTTCAACACTCTGTGGATAAGTTCCACGCCGGCTGTGTTGGAGGCGTCTGCATCCTTTCCTCCTTTCAGCACACATGCATTTCCGCTTTTGAAGCAGAGAGAGAAAACATCATAGGTTACGTTGGGGCGTGCCTCGTAAATCATTCCGATGACTCCGAAAGGAACGGCTACCCGCTGAAAGTGCAATCCGTTTTCGAGTGTCTTGTCCTTGAGAACTCTTCCAAGCGGTGAGGGCAACGTACTGACGTGCCTCATGTCCGAAGCAATATCCTGGAGTCGCTGCTCGGTGAGTTGCAATCGGTCATAGAGCGGGTTCGCCTTGTCCATCTTCGCCAAGTCTTCTGCATTTGCTGCAAGGAGCGCAGGAGTTTCGGCGATGATAGCATCAGCCACCGCCTGCAGGATTTCATTACGTTGGTCATCGGTAAGCAGGCCTAATGTCTTGCTTGCCGCCTTTACTTGTTGGAAGGTTTCTTTCAGTTCCATTGGCTTTTTCCTTTCTTGTTTATGATAAGTGACTTGTATTTTTACAGTCACTAAGCTGTTACTTTGTTGCAAAAGTAAGCATAATTATTGATAATTACAAGCTTTATGTGGGAAAAAGTAATGATTATGCTGATAAATGGATAGTTATGCAATAAATGATACAAAAGAGGGACTATTATATTTGCTGCTTTATGGAGATTCTTACAGGAAGGGAATGTTGACCATCTATTTAGGCACTATTCCTTCTCTGATTAGCCTATCACATTGCATAGTTGGTTGATAGCTGCATCAAAAGTGGTGAGGTCTTTGGCTCGCTTTCTGATGGCTGTCTTGTAATTATAGATGGTTTGCGTAGAATAGAACAGGAGGGTGGCCAGTTCCTGTCCATCCGTAATTCCCAGTCGCATCAGTGCATAGATACGCAGTTCCTTGGTGAGACTGTTAGGGGCAGGGAGAACAATCTGCTTTTCTGGCAACAGCAGTTGGTTGAATTCATCCACGAAATTAGGGTATAAGTCCATAAAAGCCTTGTCGAATCGGATATAGAAACTTGAAGCTTCCTCTTCTGCCAGCTTATAGCTGTTGATGGCGGTAAGGAGATCGGCAGTCTGCTTTGCCTTGATCTTGCGGCTCACCAACTTGCGATAATCGTCGAGTTTCTTGATATAGACAGCACTGATGTCCATAAACAATCGCATATAAGTCTCCCTGTGCTTATTGGTATTGAGCAATTTCTGGTTCAATTCCTCCAAGAGCATATTCTGACTCCTCACCTCCCTGCGACTCTTTGCCAAACGCTTATTTATCCTGAAGACAAAGAACATCATCGCCAAGAAGCCAAGAAACACGATACTTACCACAATCAGCGATATCGTGATGATGCGATTCTGACGTATTTCTCGCTGATGATTCGTTTCCGTGATAAGCGGAAGAATGCGAGAGATCTCAACCATTCGAAGACGATTGTTATAAAACTGAGCATCTTCCATCGAACAATAGATATACTTTGACACACGCTTCGCATACTTCGCATCCTTATTATATAGATAGGTGGAAAGTTCCTGAAGTGCCAAATTTTCTTTCAAGGGACAAACCTGGTCAGAGATGGCCGCCTGTACCAAATATTTCTCATATATGTCCATTTGCTCATTGTCTTGATAATAACGAGCTATACAATATGCAGCAGAAGCATGCACCCTGCTGTCAACAGGACTGGCGGCAAGTGCTTTCTGATACCAGCCCAGCACTTTCTTGTCTGTGCGATGTAGCAAATACTCCAACTCACCACTCAGATAATAATAGAGCGCAGATTGTTTGTTGCCCATATATTCAAGGGTCTTGGCAAGATAGAGTCTTTTTTTATCTTGCATTTCCTCCTTGAATTCAGACCTTTCGCAGAAAGCTCCCCAATAGTTATACACCCATGTCAAGGTGTAATAATAGTATTGCATCAGCTTGGGCGAAATGTCTTCTGGCTTCAAAGAAAGCAACAGGTCTTCAGCCTGACTGTAGAAGCCTCCTGTGGATAACACCGCAGCCCGATTGATCTTGTTGAGGTTGATGTAATAGTCATCATGCAACTGTTCTGCCAATTGCAGGCCCCTTTTGGCATAGACCATGGCAGAGTCATATCGATAAGTATAATACTCACGATAGATTTGATTGTAAAGACTCAGACGCTCTCGTTTACCGGAAGTAAGATTCAGTTTTTTCTTCATTCTTATGAGTTTCTTCTCTTTCTTGGAAGAGAACTCGTCCCGACGAGCTATATATTGGTCCAGACGATGAAGCAATTCATCCTCGTCCTCCAAATCCGCATTTCGGGAAAATGCCGCATTTGCCACCATCGGCATCACCACCATCATCAAGAGCCATACTATCTTCTTCATTGTCCTTTATTTATTATTGTTCTTACCAGTTTTTACTTAGTCATGAAAGAGAATAACCCTTTACGGCTGCAAAAATACGACTTTTATTCTTCTTTTCAATATCTACTCTCATAAAAAGTATTAATTTCATATATATTCTGATTATTAGACAGTTAAGTCCTTATAAGAGTCCCCACGCATCTACTCAATCCCTACACACAGCACCAAGGTGTCTAAAATCAATCTATCTTTGCAATCGAAATCGAACAGCATTCGATTCAGACCTAAATATTTTGGAATAAACAAAAATAAAATAATGTAACTAACAAAAGAACAAGTTATGAACCTAAAAATCCGTACATTCTCCATGGCTTTGGCTGCAATGTCAGCGACAAGCTACATGTATGCACTTCCTTCTAACAATATTGAAGAGAAGTCAAGTACAAAAGAAAAGAAGTCTCTCAATCTCGAAGAGGAATCCGTAGAGAAGAACAAGAAGGAAGAGCGTAACGTGATGCTTAACGCTGCCGACGCCAACAAGCCTCGTGAAATCCAAATTGGATTGCCAAGTGAAGACGTAACCGTATATGAGAACGGTCTTCCTGCCGTCTATTCATCCTCAGTTCACAAGCTCTCAGCCCACTGGCGCGGCGATGCCTCTCTGAAGGGTACCGACCTGATGACGCCTTCCGAGTCGGCTATTGCCACTGGTAACATTGCTTACGCAGTATCTTCTTTCAGCGAATTAGGTCAGAAAGAGTTCAAGGGCAAACTCAATTACAAGGCGAACCACTTCGGTATGCAGAACTTTGATCTCAACCTCTCTGGTGGCATCGGTACCAACTGGCTCTATACCGCCAGCATGTATCAGAACTTCGACCCGGGAAGTTTCAAGCTCCGCTTTACCGATTATGCAGACCGCACCCAGATTTATCATTTCGGTCTGACCCGAATCCTGAACGAAGGCAAGGGACGCATCTCCTTATTATATAAGTACTCAAACAGCAAGAACCCAGGCAACTTTGCCAATGCGGCACCTTTCATCTACGCAGGTGACGGCAGCATCAAGAAAATCGCCGGCTTCGACCCTGGCATGAACTCCTATGTTCAGCGACAAGGTTCTTTCCAATACTTGAACACCAAGACTGGCAAGATGGAGACCTGGAACATGAGCGACGGAAGCGAGAACCACGCCAACGAGATTGCCCTCATCAGCCAGTACCAATTTGACAACGGATGGTTGTGGAAATTCAACGCTAAATACATGAATGCTCCTCGCGCCAACTACGTGGATTACGGTGGCAGCTCTATCTCGGAGGTGAGCGAGGCTGATGGCTATCAACTCTCAGATGGATCAGCTTATAGCGGACTCATCGAGGGACGACGCACTTGGTTGCACATAGGAAAGGTGAGCAATGCTCTCATGACGACAGAAATCAGCAAGCAGCTGAACAACCACAAGTTGATGATAGGTCTGAACGAGTGGTATTATCATCTCGACTACTATTCATCATCTTTCCAGTGGGCTGGTACCGTGGAGCCTTATCCTCGCATATTGAGCCAAATGTATGTAAACCCTCTTGACCCGACACAGACCGCACGTCGCTCCGAAACCTTCGGATATAACGAGCTGAGTCCAGAATACACCAAGGGCTCAGAGAACAAGTTGGCTGTTTATTTTACCGACGAATGGAAGGTAACCCCTAAGTTCAAAATCTTCTATGGCGGACGTCTGGAGTACTATCGCATGTCGGCAGACCAGATTTCAGCCTCACGTTTCAAAGGATTCCATATCGGCAATTTCAACACCTATTCTACAGCGGAGGATGGTTCTATCGTAACCACAGCGCATAGTATCGAACCAGCCAAGGTGACCAAGAATAAGTTGAACTATGCGGCTACCCTGCAGTTGACATACAACCTCACCAACCAGTTTGGTCTGACAGCTGACGCAACCATCGCCACCCGCTTCCCACGCATCAGCGAGTATGCAGGAACAGGTCCTACCGAGGAACAGTATAAGC
>ERZ1023967.344-NODE-344-length-11220-cov-13.971518_pt1 | contig 11220 bp, 9 predicted proteins | sample MGYA00380429_ERZ1023967 | MGnify/ENA primary metagenome ERZ1023967 (study PRJEB33179, sample SAMN07449055) | human gut metagenome | biome: Human-gut; feature: Human associated habitat; material: Faeces | host: Homo sapiens | place: India:Kasaragod | collected... | reverse complement strand
TAAAATCATTTATGATTATTATGATGAGTTTTCTTTAGCAGATGTATGTAAGAATTTAAATTTGAAACCGGAATCTAAGTATATTTTAAGCTATAATAGCATTAAAGAAAGGGGATTGAACTTAGATTATTATAACGAAACTGTATTTAATTTTCACTATAATAATTGGAAAAAAGGATACATTTCATGTGTTGTAACTCCCTGCTTTGGTGCGTTAAAGAAATTGAAAGAAATGAATATTCACGCCTTTTTTGCTTATCCAACGGCGTATGTATGTAGAGAAACAATTAATCAAATACAAGCGGAATACATAGCGAAGAAAAATCAGAAGAGCCAGATAGTGATACTATCTATAGAAATTAATTTGCCAAATGAATATTCTATGTTTGCTAAAAATGAACGGTTATTTATGCAGGATAGAAATGGGATATCTTCGTATATCTACGCACTGGCTGAAAAATTAGAAGCAACCGTTGTTGAACCGACGTATCGTAATTTTTTGATTTTTACTACTCGAGAAATTTTGGAGACAATGACTAACCATTTACAGTCTTTGGACATACTACACCAGGTGCAGAATCATTTCCTTATTTCATTATGTATGGGTATTGGATATGGAAATACAGTCAGGGAAGCAAAAGAAAATGCTAATTTAGGACTGATTCGTGCCAAAAATTGTGGGAGTAATATCGCTTATGTTATTTATGATTCCAACAACATAATAGGGCCCATTGGCACTAATGAACGCAATACTGATTCGGATGATATGGATAAATTGGATAAGACGATTCAAATGATCGCAGAAAAGTCAGAAGTAAGCATGCAAAATATTTTCAAAATTTATTCAATTATGAGCAAAGAAGGAAAAGATACATTTACAACAAAAGATTTGGCTGTTTCTATGAATATTTCCAGAAGAAGTGTGGATAGAGTTGTCAATAAATTAGAAATTGCAGGATACCTGCATGTGATAGGAAAACAGGCAGCATATGATATTGGAAGACCGAGTAGAATTATAAAAATTAATTTCAATCTCTAGGACACTTTTAAAGACAAAATAAAGACCATTTACAGTCTGCAGGTAGAGAATTAGACTATCTTACATAGAAGGGCTTTTATTAAAGTTCATATCACTGCAATGAAGCGAGGCCAAGTGTTGCCTCGCTTTCGTGTATCTATGGAGGTGGTTAATCATGGAAATGTATGATCTGATTATCAAAAACACAACAATTATTGATGGCTCAGGAGAGCCTGGTTTTAAAGGCAGCATTGGTATAAAAGAAGGGAAAATTACCCTTCTGCCGGTTGATACAGAAGATAGGGCAGAGAAGATTATAGATGGAAAAGGATTAATTACATGTCCTGGTTTTATTGATTCGCATTCGCATGGTGATATGATTTTAGGAACGCATTTTGGCTCTTTGGCAAAAATTAATCAGGGAATCACAACGCAGGTTACAGGAATGTGCAGTTATTCCTTGTTTCCTGTAAGTGAGAAATATTGCAAGACTTGGATTGACAATTGCTATCTTACACTTCCTGAAACTGGAGCACCAAAGGAAATGGGAACATTTACTTCGGCTTCTAATTATTTTAACTATGCACGGAAATTAGCTATTCCGGAGAATGTGCGTCCTCTCGTTGGTAGCGGAGCACTTAGGTGTGCAGTTATGGGAGACGAAAGCAGAGAGCCTACAAATACTGAATTAACGGAAATGAAAGCTCTTTTGAAGGAGGCTATGGAGGCAGGAGCTGCAGGTATGTCAACAGGTTTGATTTATTTGCCAAGTACTTATGAACTTTCTCCGGAAATTACCGAGCTTGCTAAGATAGTTGCATCATATGGAGGTGTTTATACTACTCATATCAGAAATGAATCTACCAAATCTATTGAGGCGATAAAAGAAGCAATTGAAGTGGCACGTGAAACAGGAGTCAGATTGATTATTTCTCACCATAAACTTCAGGGAAAAGCTTGTTGGGGAATGTCCAAAGAAACCATTGAATTAATGGAAGCTGCCAATGAGGAGGGACTGGATGTAAGTTGTGATCAATATCCGTATACAGCATGCATGTCCCTTTTAGCTGACTGCTGCCCTTCTAAATACTATTCTGAAGGTTTATCTGGTATTGTTAATTATTTGGAAAACCCAATTACACGTGAAAAAATTCATCAGGAAATGATGGATGAGCATGCTGATTATGAAAATTATTACATTAACTCGGGTGGATGGTCCGGTATTTATATTGCTTCTTCGTACAGGCTCCCAGAAGCTGCAAATAAGACAATTCAGGAATATGCTGATGAAACTGGAATGGATCCCTTTGACGCTTATTGCAAAATTATGATTGCAAACGATGGGGCTGTTGGTGCAATTTACTATACTATGTGTGACGAGGACCTTATAAGAATTATTAAATATAAAAATACTGCAGTTTGTACAGATGGATTATTAAAGTCAGAACATGACATGACGCACCCCAGAGCATATGCATCATTTCCACATGCCATAAGAGTGTTTGTAAAAGAAAAGCATCTGTTTCCATTGGAGGAAATGATTAGAAAAATGACTTCTTTTACTGCGGATCGTTACTATATGAAGACAAAGGGATTGATAAAGAATGGCTATGATGCGGATATTCTGATTTTTGATTATGACAAACTGACAGATAAAGCTAGTTATAGCGAACCCACCTTATTATGCGAGGGTTTTAAAGCTGTTATTGTAGGTGGAAAAATCGTTTATGAAAACCAGCATCTTACTGGTGAGAATCCGGGTAGAATCCTTTTGATGCGATAAAAAGACATTATTAAGACAATTTACAGCCTGGCTTGTTGTGATACAATGAGTGCATCAAAGTTATTATTTCAAACATTCTAACAAAATATAATTGCGGAGTAGCAAATATAGCTGCTCCGCTTTTGTGTTTTCTTGTTTGTCCATTTCAAACTAAGATTTTTGGTTCTGTCGTATCGAAGGAGATGTGATTATTATGACAAGAAATTTATTGAAAAAATTGGCTTTATGTGGAATTGCATCCGCTGTAACTACAGCACTGATTGCAGGCTGTGGAGGGGATGATAAAAATGGTTCTAATGGAGTTGCCAATATTAAGGATACAGTAAAAGTTGCAGTCAATGCACAGCCTGATTCCTATGATATCAGTAAAACCACATCTACCTTGGCTAGGCAGATGATGCTTGGAAATGTTTATGAAATGTTGGTGACTTTTGATGAAAACTATAAGGTGGTTCCAGAATTAGCAGAAAAGATAGATGTGAGTGAGGATGCCACACAGTACACGTATCATTTGCGCAAAGGTGTCAAATTTCATAATGGAAATGAAATGAAAGCTGATGACGTAGTAGCATCTATGAATCGGTGGATTGATGGAAACAGCCAGGCTAAAAAAGCTACGGGTGGGGCATATTTTGAAAAGGTAGATGACTATACGGTTAAAGTGCAGATGAGTAAACCATCCCTTATGCTCAATGATTTAATTGCAGGCATTAATCCGGCACCTATCATTGTGCCAAAATCAACAATTGATAAAGCTGACCCCAAGACACACCTGATTACAGACTATATTGGGACAGGCCCTTACAAAGTCGCAGAAATCAAACCGGATAACTATGTACGTCTGGAAAAATTTGATAATTATCAGCCGTATGGCGATAAAGGTAAAGTAAGTGGTTGGAGCGGATATAAAGAAGCTAAGACCAAAGATGTAGAATTCGATTTTGTGTTGGATCCGTCAACCCGTGTTTCCGGAATGCAGTCCGGGGAATATGATATGGCTATCAGGCTTCCTGTTGATCAGTACAGTATTTTCAAGAATAACAATGATTATAAAGTTTTTAGAGAAGACTGTGGAGATATGTTCCTTTGCTATAACAAAAAGCAGGGGCTGGCTTCTAATCCGAAAATTCGTCAGGCTGTCAATGCAGTTCTGAATGATGATGATATTCTGACAGCTGCTGTAGCAGATAAAGATTTCTATGAACTTAAATCCAGCTATGTTCAGAATAAAAACAACAAATGGTATGCAGATACTGGAAATAACTGGTATAACACACATAATCCGGAAAGGGCTAGAGCATTGTTAGCAGAAGCTGGTTACAATGGAGAGACTTTCAATATCCTTGTATCCTCTTCTTATCAGGAATTTTATAACGCAGCGGTTGTTATTAAGAGTGAACTGGAAAGTATTGGAGTAAAAACTAATTTACAGGTTGTTGATTGGGCTACGTTCCTGGGGACACGCAAAGACCCGAGCCAGTATGATGCATTTATTACCGGATCTCCTATTGTAACAGTTCCTAACCAGATTTTGTATATTTCTTCTACCTGGGACGGCTGGAGTGCAGATGAGCATCTCCAGAACACATTGCAGAGCATTGCAACGTCCAATAATTTGGACGATGCAATTAGCAGCTGGAAAGATTTGCAGAAATACTGCTGGGAAGAATATGTGCCGGCTAGTAAATTTGGTGATTATTTTGCACTTGATGTTGCTTCTGGAAAGGTCAAAGATACTGTATTCTTCGAAGGCCCACATATGTGGAATCTTACTGTAGAAAAATAATATATAAAAGAATAGGCGGCAGGGATTGCAGTAAATATTATTGCAATCCCTGCTGCCTATTCTTAAACTTTTTGTGAAATTAGGAGGTGAGTGGAATGGGAAAATATATTCTCAAAAGAGTAATTTCTATCATCCCAGTTCTTCTCATAATGTCATTTATTGTATTCTTCTTGATTCACCTGATTCCTGGAGATCCGGCCAAGGTTATTTTAGGGGATCAGGCAACACCTGAAGCGGTAGAACGGCTGAGAGAACAGATGGGACTGAATCAGCCATTGATTTTTCAGTACTTGAGATGGATGGGGAATATTCTTACAGGAAATCTGGGACAATCTGTATTTATGAAGGGATCCATGACAAGCATTATTTTATCGCATTTGATTCCTACACTGGAATTAACGCTATATTCCATGCTTATTGCTTTTGCGGTATCTCTTCCGCTAGGGATTATAGCAGCAAAAGAAAGATATAAAATCACGGATCAGATTATTTCAGGAATGGCTATGATTGGTATTTCTATTCCCAGCTTTTTACTGGCTCTGCTTTTAATCTTACTTATCTCTGTAAAATTAGGCGTTCTTCCACCAGCTGGATATAAAGCAATTGGAAATAGTGGATTCCTGATGAATATCCGGTATATGATTTTGCCATCATTTGCACTTGGCCTAGTGGAAGCTGGTTTGCTGATACGTATGACAAGATCTTCTCTCATGGATGTTTTGGATTCGGATTTTATCAGAATGGCTCGTGCAAAGGGCGTTAATGATAAATGCATTATGCTTAAGCATGCTTTGAAGAATGCTTTTCTCCCAATTTTAACGGCGATGGGGCAGACTTTTATCAGCGTAATATCGGCGGCTGCTGTTGCAGAAACCATTTTCAATATTCCAGGTATTGGTCAATTGATTGTTAACTCTGTGAGTCGAAGAGATTATGAGGTCATCCAGGCAGTCATATTGGTTGTAGCCGTAATTAATGTATTGACTTATTTGGTTATAGATATCTTGTATAGAATTATTGATCCGCGTATTAGCTTAGAAAAATAAAAATGAGAAGAAAGGGAGTGAGTGATATGGAAAAGGCAGAGTATAATGAAAGGCTGCAGATGGCAATCAATGATGGGTCAAATATTAATCCTGATGATCTTGTGATAGTGAATTTAGATGATTTAGGAAAAATACGCGAAAAATTAATTAAAAGTGAACGCGCAAAATTTAGACGTAAATTTCTTAGGAATCGTAATGCAGTGATAGGATCAGTACTGGTATTACTTGTTCTTACTTTAGCTATCTTTTCTCCATTGATCGCCCCTAAAGGCCCATATGTAATGGATGTATCAAATCGTCTAGCACATCCATCTATGGCTCATATTTTGGGGACTGATACATTTGGACGTGACCTCCTAGCCAGAATAATTTATGGAGCGCAGATGTCTATGATTATCGGTGCTAGCGTTGCTTTCTTCTCCTGTGTTTTAGGAATGGCAATAGGTTTATATGCAAGTTATTATCCAAAACTTGATGCAGTTTTAATGAGAATCTGCGATGGTATCAGCTCAGTTCCGGCCATCCTTTTGGCAATAGCCTTTATGGCTGTACTTGGCCCTAGTCCTCATAATGTAATATTAAGCTTGACCTTAGTTTACATACCTACCATTGCAAGAATTGCTAGATCCCGGGCCTTAGCTGTAAAAGAGATGACATATATTGAAGCAATGCGCTGTATAGGAGCCACATCAAACCGGATTATTTGGCATCATATTGCACCCAATATTCTTTCACCGGTTATCGTTCAGACGTCCTTTATTTTTGCTAAGGCAATTATAGTGGAAGCTGCTTTGAGTTTTCTTGGAGTGGGGGTGCCGGTTCCGACTCCTAGCTGGGGCAATATATTAATGGAAGGTAAAACTGTTATTTATAAAGCATGGTGGATGATAGTATTTCCGGGAATTATCACGGCCGTATCCGTATTAGGATTGAATATGCTGGGTGATGGATTGCGCGATGTTATTGATCCGCATACTAAGTAGGTGATTAATTATGAATGAACCGCTGCTCAAAATTGAAAATCTATCGACATCTTTCAAATCAGATCATGGTTATTTAAAAGCTATTGATGGAGTCTCATTTACTATTCAGCCTGGGGAAATCACGGGTATAGTAGGTGAATCCGGATGTGGCAAAAGTGTAACAATGCAGTCAATTATGCAGTTATATGAAGGTAAAGGCAAGCAGGTAGTTTATAATGGAAAAATCTATTTTTCTGGCAAAGATTTGATAACCATGTCGGAAAAAGATATGAAGAAAATTCGAGGCAAGGATATTTCCATGATTTTCCAGGACGCTTTGAGTGCTTTGGATCCTGTATATACCATTGGTGAACAGATTGATGAAACGCTTCGGATTCATACGAATTATTCAAAAACAGAGAGAGCAGCAAAAGAAATAGAATTGCTTGAATTAGTTGGTATTAATGAGCCGGACAAACGGTTAAAACAGTATCCTCATGAAATTTCCGGCGGGATGAGGCAGCGGGTTATGATAGCAATTGCCCTTGCATGCCATCCTAAGCTGCTATTAGCGGATGAGCCTACAACGGCTTTAGATGTCACAATTCAGGCCCAGGTTATAGATCTATTAAAAGAACTGAATAAAAAGCTGGGAATGAGTATTATCCTTATCACCCATGATATGTCAGTAGTCGCACAAAGCTGTCAGGAAGTTATTGTCATGTATTTAGGGCAGGTTGTGGAAAAGGGAGATATCTATAGCTTATTTGATTCGCCTGCCCATCCTTATACACGTGGACTTATTAAATCTATTCCTAAAATCGATGCAGCCCGACCGAGGCGCTTATTCATGATTAAAGGCAATGTGCCGTTACTTTATCAGGTCCCGCATGGATGCAGGTTTGCGCCTAGATGCCACTATGCTTCTACTAAATGCAAAACGGAAATGCCGGAACTAAGAGAAATGGGGCATGGTCACTATGTTCGCTGCTGGTATTCTGTTATGGAGGGAAATCATCATGATTAATTCAGATATTTTATTGGAAGTGAATAACCTGAAGAAGTACTTTCCCGTTAAGAATCATGGACATAGCGAATTTGTTAAGGCTGTTGATGGAGTTTCTTTTGTTATACATAAAGGAGAAACTTACGGACTTGTTGGCGAATCCGGATGTGGAAAAAGCACACTGGGACGCTGTATCCTTCGACTCATTGAACCATCTGATGGACATTTGGCTTTTGAGGGGAATGATTTTACGAAGAAGAATAAACAAGATTTGCGAACAATGCGAAGCCAGATGCAAATGGTGTTTCAGGACCCTTATATGTCACTAGATCCAAAGAAACGTGTTGGTAATACTTTGACAGAGGCATTGGAAATCCAGCATGTTGGCAGTGCTGATGAAAGGTTTATAGCCGCATTAAGAATTATGAACCTTATGGGATTTCAGCCGGAACATTTCTTTAGATATCCCCATGAATTTTCCGGTGGGCAGAGGCAGCGTATTGGTTTAGCAAGAGCATTGATTTTAAAGCCTAAGCTGATTATATGTGATGAACCGGTTTCTGCCCTGGACGTTTCTGTTCAGGCTCAGATTTTAAATTTGATGGAAGATATTAAAGATGAGACACATGTATCTTATTTATTTATTACACATAACCTAAGCGTTGTAAAACATATTTCCAATCGTATAGGAGTCATGTATTTAGGCCACTTGGTGGAAGAAGCAGAGACGGAAGAACTGTTTGCCAATCCTCTCCATCCATATACAAAGGCTCTTCTGTCAGCCATCTCTTCTCCAAATCCACATTTGCATAAGAAGCATATTGTTTTGAAAGGAGAAATGCCTTCGCCGCTTCATGCGCCCAAAGGATGCCCATTCAGTACCCGCTGTCCATATTGTGATTCGAAATGTGTAGAGACGCCACCGACTTTAGAAAGTTTGGCTACAGGTAGTAAGCATCGGCTGGCTTGTTTCAAAATGGGGAATTTGAAGTAATTCTGTTAATTTTTTCTTTTATACAATTGTGAATACAATTGTGAAAGAAGGTGGCCTTGTATGATGCATAAAATTCAAGAAATTTTCGATAAGTATATCAATCAATTCCCTGGTGAATTTGCTGCAGGATGGATGGATCTTTGTTCTAATGAAACTTGTTTCGTCAACGAAAAGAAGATAATGCCCACTGCAAGTATCTGTAAGATATTTATATTAGCAGATATATTGAGAGAAATTGAATTAGGGAAAATAAAATGGGATGACAAAATTATTATGAGTCCGAAAAAAATCAGCCCTGGAAGTGGAATTCTGAAACTTTTCCATGGTGGAGAAGAATTATCTTTATATGACTATGCTATTCTGATGATGTCTTTATCTGATAATACCGCCGCAGATATACTCTTTTCATTATGTGATAAGGATGAAATTAGAGAAGCTATATTGCGGCCCAATCTTATGAATCACACAAATTGCATTTTGACATGTAATGAGATGGTTTCTGATTTCTATGGATGGAAAAGTGGTCTCGATAACCGGAAGTTTGAAAAAAAGAATGAGGCAGCCGTCTATGATACGAACACATGGCAATCCAATTATACAACAGTATCAGATCTTACGGGCTTTCTGGCAAATGCTTATCATAAAAAAGTAGTTTCTCCCTGGGTTAGTAATAATCTATTAACGATTATGAGTAAATGCTTGACAAATACCCGCATACCTTACTATTTACCGGAAGATATCAGAGTCTCGCATAAGACTGGTACTATGGGGCAATTAGTCAATGATGCAGGAATTGTTTTTGCTCCTAAAGGTGATTATATTTTAGCTCTTTTTTATGATGGAAATGCAGCAGATCAAGAGGATAGCATAAACCTTGGAAATGTACATAAGTATGAACAAAGTTTAGCAGAATTATCTAGAGATATTTACAGTCTTTATATCTGATTTTTTCTAAAATTACCCTGACATATGATTCATAACTATATAATCCTGTTCACAGAACAGTGAAAATCGAAGAGAGTGGACTTTACTCCTTCGATTTTTTATAACCGTTCATTCCTTCGGCAGGGAGCCAAATGTGAAAATATGCTATAATATTTATAAAATTCCTTGGCAGAGGAGTGACAGGTCATGAGCAATTTTTCATTTTTGGAGAAACAGTTTCCCCTGTTGGCTGAACTGGGAGAAAAAGCGGAACAATATCTTTATACCGATCCGAATACCACCATGTTCAAGCTCCGTTCCTTAGGCGAGAAGATGGTGGAGCTGATGTTCCAGTATGATAAGGAAATGGATCCCACAGACCACACACAGGTGGCGCGGATACGGTGGCTTCTGGCGGAAGGCTATCTGCTCCCACAGGAGGCAAAAAGTCTGACTGTTCTTCGGAAATTGGGAAATCAGGCGGTTCATGATGATTACGACTCTCTTGAGGATGCAAAGCTGTGCCTTATGGTATCTCATAGTCTCTGTCAGTGGTTCATGGTAACCTATGGGGACTACCACTATCAGGAACAGCCTTTTGTCATGCCTTTAAAAGCTGCTGCACCGGAGTCTGCAGAGGCAGCCGGGGAGATGGCAGCTCCTATGGAATTAACTCCGGAAGAAGAAAAGCTTTCCCGTGCCGCCAGCGAGAAAGCAAAACATGCGCCCAAGGTACCTAAGAAACAGCGCCTGCAGCAGAATATTAAAGCATCGAATGATCGAAATATCAGCGAAGAAGAAACAAGGTACCATATTGACAAGCAGCTAAGACAGGTCGGCTGGGAGGTGGATTCCAGGGAATTGACCTACGCCCGGGGAGCAAGGCCGGAAAATCACCATAATAGGGCCATTGCAGAATGGCCGACCAATGCCTTTGACGGCACCGACAAAGATGGCCGCCGGCAGGACAGGGCAGACTATGCCCTCTTTATCGGGAAGAAACTGGTGGGCATTATTGAAGCTAAGCGCCGATTTAAGAATGTGAGCTCCGTGCTGGATGATCAGTGCCATGAATACGCTGCCCATATCCGGGCCAAAGATAGGGAATACGTGATTGGCACATGGGGAGAGTATAAGGTGCCCTTCCTCTTTGCTGCCAACGGCCGTCCCTACATTGAGCAGTGCCGCATGGAAAGCGGCATCTGGTTCCGGGATGTGCGGAAGGTGGATAATGCGCCGAAGCCCCTTTTAGGATGGATGAGCCCGGAAGGGTTGGAAGCACTGCTGAAGCAGGATATTTCCAGAAGAAATGGGAAACTGGCCTCCCTGGGAGACGACATATTGAGAGACCCCGACGGCCTTCATCTCTATCCCTATCAGATAGAAGCAGTGAAACGGACAGAAGAGGCTGTGCAGCAGGGAAAGGATAGAATTCTTCTGGCCATGGTGGTTTGAGGTCGAGTACTCATGCAAGTTACTGTGCAGCAGGGAAAGGATAGAATTCTTCTGGCCATGGCCACCGGCACCGGTAAAACAAGAGTCATCCTGGCCCTGATATACCGGTTCCTTAAAAGCGGACGATTCCATCGCATCCTTTACCTAGTGGACCGGAATACCCTGGGAAAGCAGGCTTTTGATAAGTTTTCAGGTTCTTCACGCTTTTTTGTGGGATAAAAATAATAACATATAAAATTGGCATTG
>ERZ1023967.329-NODE-329-length-11643-cov-14.802382_pt1 | contig 11643 bp, 5 predicted proteins | sample MGYA00380429_ERZ1023967 | MGnify/ENA primary metagenome ERZ1023967 (study PRJEB33179, sample SAMN07449055) | human gut metagenome | biome: Human-gut; feature: Human associated habitat; material: Faeces | host: Homo sapiens | place: India:Kasaragod | collected... | reverse complement strand
GCTCGGCAATTTGAAAGCAAGTTTTCATTGCGCTCACTGGCATAATCTTTGCATAAGATTAGCTGCGCTCGGCAATCTGAAAACAAGCTTTCATTGCGCTCACTGGCATAATCTATAAAGAAGAAAAGTAGAATCATTAAAATAAGGAGGTTAAGTATGGACAACAAGAATATTTCATCAGAAGCATTTCTCTCCAATGATGGAGATATGACTTCTTTTAGATATGGCAATAGTAATATCCGATTTCGTACTCCAAAACGCCTCAAACGATTCACAGAGGTTAAGGAATGGGATAATGGATATATTGTTGTCATGGCTGATTATGAGGGCATTGGTGAAACAGAAGAGTATATTGACCTTTTGCCCATATTGAAGAATCTATATATAAATCCTACGACATTTCTCAAACCAATCAAGTCAGTTAAAATAGATTATCATGAAGGAAGAAGAAATTAAAGCCGTAGCTGAAAAAGCAATAATGATTGTTTGCGGATATGCATTTTCGCAAAGTGAAGAAGGCTTTATACGTGTAGTATATCTACACCCGCCATATCATGCTCTTGTGATGACAAGAGAGGGTGATGTAATAGAAACCAATATGGATGATATTGAAATCAGCATTGTTCAAAAGTATTGGAAACGAAACAAGAATTTAATGGAACAAACTTATGCCTAAATATTACGATTTTATGATATGTGGGTATTACCTATATTTTACTTCACATTGTATAGTAGAAGCTATGCATGTACATGCGAGTGACCGACACTTAACGGAATCTGGCTCAGCCAAGTTGTTTGTTTTAGGAAATGGTAATACAGTCGTAAAAGAGCAGGGTGTTCTGACCAATAAAGAAATGAGAATAATTCGTGAATTCATTAAAGACAACTATCAAGAAATGTTCTTGAAATGGTCGGAAATGAGCAATAATGGATTTTATCGTGGAGAACATTAATATAAGAAGGTTGATATGAACAAGTGCTTTTCACATAATATTAGCTGCGCTCGGCAATACCTATAATGCCCACCCATGGTTACTTACCGTACCAAGGGTGGGCATTGTTGTTTTTTTTTATCTTTACTTTTCCCTAAGGAATACCGCTGAACAAATCATCGGATGATGACTTTTCGCACTTCGCCATTGGCGTAACGTACGATGCAGACTCCGGAACGAGGACCATTGAGACGGGTTCCATTGAGCGAGTAATAAGCCACGATGCCATTCTCTTCGCCCGCCACGATGTCATGAATGCCAGAGTCGATGGTTGGGTCAACTACCTTCACCTCATCGAGGAAGAAACGCTGCTTATCAGCCTTGAAGGTAACCTTTACGGTGCCTGTAGCTGTGATAGTGACACCAAACTGGTTCCAGGAGCCTTTCGGTATTCTAACGGTAGTCTTCGACAACGTGCCATTGTTGACAGAAAGCGTCAGGGTGGTGGCGTCATTAGTGCCGTCCCACCCTCCTGCCTTGAATGACAGATAAGCAGAGCCATTGACAGAAAAGGCGGGAGTCGTGATAATACCAGCCGTACTGCTGTTGCCCAATCGTACACATTCGTTTCCTGAATAGATTTTGCCTGTACTGGTCCATCCTTGGTTGTCGTACTCTGCTGCAATAGTAGAACTCCCGGCAATATTACCATTCCACTGATTATCATTGCCACCCGTTCCTCCACACTTATCAAACGACTCGTAGAGCAAGACTGAGCCAGATGGTGTGATAGGAGTATCGGGATCGGTCTCTCCCCCACCGCCACTACTACGATCTGCCTTGCTGAAGGTGAGCGAGGCTGTTCCGTCGAATGCCACACTGATATCCGTGATGTCTACATGCATGTACTTGGTGCCATCGTTATTCTTATTATATAAGGTGGCAGCAGGATTGGACTCGGCAGTAAGACTGTTGTTGGTGTTATAGGGGTAAAGGTCGGAAGTAACGCCATCACCTGACGTAGACTTGCCTGCACGGAAGATGGTCAGACGTTGATGATCGTTATAATAAACATTTTTATTTTCATCATAGTAATTCCCCTTTGTATTGGGCATATTATTCCACCAGATATAGGCATCATAGTCCACATGGGTGATCATCACACCTTCAGAAGGCAGATAAGCATCCCAACCTGTGTTTTGACGGTTCTCGATGATGTAATATTCGTCCTCGTGCGCCTTGTTTTTCAGCACATAGGCACCGCCGCCCTCGCTGATGGCTTTCAGCCCTGTGACGTTGAGGGCTTCCTCTATATGGGTAACATCCTGATATGTCAACCAGCCACATTCATGCTTCTCGTAAGCCGAATAACCTGCAGGACATTTGCCGTCACCATTATAATTGCCTGCACACATCAGATCGTAAGCGCCCATTCCGAACCAACCTGAATAGCCGGTATCATATAAGTCAGGGAATCCCATGCAATGGGAGAACTCATGACAGAAAGTACCAATACCACCGAGTTTGCCACGACCATTCAGCTCTGCACTGCAGGCATAGGTGTCAACCTTGACACCATTGAAGGAAAGAGACTTGCCATAATCGGATTCTGAAAGATAGTACATGTGTGGCCAAACAGTAGAAGTAGCACCGCCATCAGCCTCACCCATTCCAGCATAAAGCACAAACACCTGGTCTACTTCCCCATCGCCATCCCAGTCGTATTGAGAGAAATCGACGCCTTGAGTGGCTGCCCACTGACAAGCCTCAGCTACCATCTCGCCGGCGCGAAGGTCGTCGCCAGTATAAGCATCATTTCCTCCATAATAGGAACATGGGTTCTTCAGTTGACAGACGCCTACGACATCAAAGTCGAGTTCGAACTGTCCTGCACTCTGCGCCTTGAAGTAATCTTTCACACTGCCTTTGAATCCATTGTCGGTATAGTTCTCAGCATTGGCTATCTTGTTGTACAAAGCACGGTCGTGACCACTCTGAAACTTGGAGTCGGTAAACTGTGCCAAGATGATCAGTCCCTTTTTCGTGCCTTGGAAAATATTAGTAACATTTGCCTTTCGCCTCACTGCGCGACGGTTGTTGGCCTTAGCTCTCCGTGCCACAGCCTTGCGACGAGAATTCGAGAATTGGCTATCAGAATAAACCTGATAAGTTGCTGAAGCTGCATCATAGAGATAACGTGTTCCGTCCGCACTCTGGTAATAGTGCATGAACTCATCGCCAACCAACTGCACCTTGACCTGTGTTCCATCAGTGAGCGAAATGGTGCGCCAGACTCCTGGCTTGGCGGGTACTGCCATTGCCGATAAGACAACAAAGAGCACAACCCATAGTGTAAACCATCTTTTCATCGTAAGTCTTTTCGTTGTGTTATAGTAATTGAATGATATAGAACTTCAGCAAGTTCAGAAGTTATAGAATTTGTGTAACCATCCGTTAAGTGACGCAAATTTACACATTTTATTTTCACCCCACAAGATTTTCTGCATAATTCTTGAAAAAAACTATCGACTTTTCGCTAATGAGGAAGTTATCTTTCCCCAAAAAGACACTACATAGAAATGTGGGATAGAAAGAGAAAAGAAAAAAGTCCCGCATCATAAACATGACACGGGACTTTTGGGTGGATTATCCTATCCTACAGAGACCCCCAAGAAGGCTCTCTGATGGATAGAAGAAAGAATTTACTTGAGTGCGAACTTAATGGCAGAAACCTTACCATCGATGTCGGCTACGAGGTGATAAACACCAGCAATAGAGCCAGACAGGTTAAGGCTAACCTTATCGCCTGCATGTACAGGAGCGGCTATCTGCTGAGCCATCAGCTGACCGGCATTGCTGTAAACACGGAGCACGGCCTTGTCGGCATTGACATGGAGAGTAACCTCACCATTCTCGTTGACCGTTACATCACCCTTGTTGCTGCCATCGGCCTCAACACCGTCGATGCCTGTGGTCTCAGATACGGTCAGAGAGATGACACCAGTAGAAGAAGCACCGTTGGCATCGGTAGCCACTACGTTGATGTGGGTCTTACCTGCTGCCTTGCCAGCCACGATGAATCCATCTTCCGACTTGAAGACAGTAGCTACAGATGCATCCTCAACAGAAGCTGTGTAGGTCATCTTGTCGCCATCCACATCCTTGAAGAGCTCAGCGAAGTTGTACTGACCAGAGGTCTCGCCAACCTTCATAGCCAACTCTGTGGCACCTACGTACTCAGGAGCACGGTTGGTATGTTCTACATTGTAGTTGACAACAGCTGAGCTTACATTGCCAGACTTGTCCTTGGCATTAACAGCGAAAGAATGCTTTCCTGCAGTACCATAATCAGGAGCAAGAACGACACGGAGCTTCAAGCTGGTGTTTTCCTCAACAGTATAAGTACCATTGTTTTCAGAAATACCTTCCTGAGTGCCGTCCTCATTCTCATAACTCTCAACAGCAGCGATGCCGTCTGCATCTTCCAGACTTACGGTGAAAGGCTCACCCTCGGCATCAGCAACTGTTACATCAACAGCTGCCTTGCTTGCCTCAGGAACGGTAGTCTCACCTTCAGGAGCGGTGATGACAGGAGCTGCATTCTTGTCGAGATAGATGTGATAGTTGTAGAGCTTGTTCATAGGATCATTGCTCTTCACTACGAGAGTAGCCTTATTGTTCTTAGAGAAGTAAGCGCTCTTGGCATTCACCTCGAACTGTACAGGAAGCGACTCGCCAGGAGCAATCTCACCTTCCTTATTCTCGTTGAGCAACTTAATCCATGGTTCACCCTTCTCCATCTCGATACAAGTCATGAAGTAACCGAAGGCACCATAACTGTAAGCATTGTCGTAGAGTGTCTCAATGTCAACCCAGCCACCCAATGACTTCAGGTGTGCCATATAGCGATTGGTCTCCATGTCGCCATCCTTGGTTGCCATCATGGCTGATGACTTGTAGCCGGCAGGATACTTCAATACGACATAGAAGGTATCAGCAGGATTGATGTAGATAGGGTTGTCAAACTCCAACATACGTGCGGCACCCTGATAACTACCATCCTCACGAGGTTCTTCCTTGATAATATGAATCTTGCCATGACCGATGGTCTTCTCGGTAGCAGTAACATCATTGCCCAGAATAACAGAAGCCTCGATGTCCACATTCTCCAAGTCGCCTACGGTACCGACGAAGTAGAGATGAGTAAGATTGAAACCTTCAGCAGGAGCCTCATAGCGAGTGGCTGCATAGAAGTTCTCATCCAGAGCTGTAGCACCCGTACCCATCAGGGCAGCCTGAGCATTTTCTACAGGGTTGAGTACTGGATAATAGAGTGCATTGCCCTCATAGCCCTTAGGCAAGTCGTAGATGAACTTCTGATCGTCCTTCACCTTCTTCAAGCCAAGAGCCTTCACCATGCCCTTCTTGCCGGAAATCTTCTCTACACAGGTAGCCACGAAATTCTTGGCTGCATCCTCAGAAGGATAAGAGATGACGTTATAGGCAGGAGCAGGATCGTTGCCGTCCTCATACTCATTGCCTGCATCACGACCAGATGGATCGAGACTCAAAGAGTAAGTAAGCTTATACTTGCCATCGTTCATCAGATTGACGGTAGAAGTGCCCTTATAGTCAGAAGCCACATTTTCAATATGCAACTCCTCTTGGTCGAATGACAAGACAGGAGCCTCTGTGATATTCAGCTTGATGGTAGAGGTGTGTGTCTCCTCATTCAAGCCCTCTACTGTAAATATGAGAGGGAATTCCTTCTTATGTACTTCATATACAATATAAGGTGCGATTCTGAACTTCACGGTGTCGGTACCTACTACGATAGGCATGCCGCTCTGGTATGGAACCCAAGCCTTGGTAGCATCATCAGCAAGTGCCATTGGACCAGGATCGATACCGTCGTCACCGCCATAGTTGCTTTGTGCAGTATAAACCTCAAGTCTACCTTCTGGAGCAGAAGGCTCAACATCAGGGTCATCAGGCTCCGAGCCAGTAAACATCTCAGAAGCAACGTCTGTGATAGTGAATGCCTTGGTTCCCTTGTTGACTACATAGAATTCATAGTATGAAGGATCCATTGCGTTCTCATCTACAGGCTGCTCAACATTGATTATCTCAGGGAACTCAGCCTGAGCCTCACCAGTGATATTCAGCGTAACAGGAATCTTGACGCTTGGCTTAGAAGGATCGTTGGTGGTAACATTCAACTCATAGTCGTAAGTATCAGCCAACTGGTTAGCCTTCAACTCAACCGGCATTTCAACCTGTTCACCTGGAGCCACTACATAGTTCTTATATGGAGAGAACTCAACGGCATTGCCGTCGGTGATATACATATCAGCAGGAGTAATACCACGAGTACCGGTATGATCCATGATACCACAGAGACCGAATACGCCCAACTGGAATCCATCAGGATCTACATTGTACTGGAACTTGAAGGAACCGTCCTTGCGGAGAATTACCTCAAAGTTCATACCCTGCATCATCGTATTGCCATAATTCTTATAGCTTACAATGACCTCATCATCCTTTGCCTTATAATATACACCATCAGAAGATGGAGTATTCATTGAGTGGTTACCCCAGAATGGGCAGATAATGTTGGTATAGAAGGTTTCTGTTGTTGGCAGACTTGCTGGTGGCTCAGGGAACTGCTTGTAATCCTCTACCGGAGCATCGAAAGATACGAAACCAGTATTGTAGATATACATCTCCTTGTACTTCTTGCCATAGAATGGGAACTCGAATGGAAGCTCCACCTTCTTGAAGTCTGTCTTATCAATATAGTATGCATAAGGCATGTGCTCAGTATAGTCGTTGGTGATGTCTACCCACTTGTAAGGTACATCGAAGCCATCGAGCTTAGACTTGAACACATAGTCTACAGTAGACTTATCAGTAGCCTCCAGGTCGGAAGCTGTATACCAAGAAGCAGGCTCAGCAGAGAACGTAAGGTTCTCATCGCCCTCGTTGGTTACCTGGATTGTCTTTTCTACGTTGGTACCATAAGGAGTTTCAACCTCCAGGCTCTCAGGATTACTCTTCCAGGTAGGATTACCAATCACCTCAGCCTTCAATGGGATTTCCTTGGTTGTACCATCCTGATAGGTGATAACGAGAACATCTTCGACAGTACCCTTCTCGGCAGTAGGCAATGTTACTACGATATCCTTGCCCTGACCAGCAGGAACAGAGAAGGCCGCATTCATTTCTTCTGCGAGAGTAAACTTGCCGTTCTTGACAGATACGCCAGCTACCTGGAGAGCATCCTTACCGTTGTTGCTCAACAATACGGTGCGCTGCTGGGCAGAAGTACGGAATACCTTACCGAAATCTACGCTGGTTGAATCGAGAGCAGCCTCAGCCTTCAGGTTGTCGCCAACGATGTTGGCAGTCAACTTGACAGATGCACTTGGGTTGATTGGGTCGTTGGTGATAACGGTGAGATAGTTGGTCAGAGGTCCTGCCACCAATTCATCGTTGGCTGCCAATGTTACCTTGATTTCCTTGCTTTCACCATTGCCTACATAGCCATCAGTGCTTGACAGGCACTTGATCATAGACTTGGCAGGAGCCACAATCTTGATGGCGCTGCCTGTCTGGATATCATAATAAGGAGCATCCAGACCACCATTGCTCTCCTGTACCTTGTTGGCATCAACAAATATACAAGGATCGGCAGCAGCAATATCGCTGACACCTACGAAGTTGTGACCACCAGAGCCGAATACGCCTGCTGGATTATAATCATCGTAGTAAACCTCTACACTTCCGTCAGGGCAAAGAGCCATGTGGAAACTGATGGTTGTGGTCTCGCCGGCACCATTGGTTGCAGGAGTTACCACATCCTTGAACTTGATATAGAGTTTACCGTTCTTATGACCATAGGTAATCTTACTGTTGGCACCCATGTCCATCCAGCCAGAGTTGGTATAAGCCGAAATATAGCCCAATCCCTGTACACAATCGCCGGTAGGAACCATACAAGAGATACGGCCATCCGCCTGCTGCATGGAGACACCACCATAAGAAGATACGTAAATCTGCTCGTAGTCCTTGCCATAGAATGGGAACTTGAAGCCCACCTTGATAGGACCCGACTGCCAGTTGTCGTTAGTGAACTGAGAGGTGATATCCTTCTCGTCAGCCAACTCTGGGGCTGGCTCATACTCGAATGATTCATCGCCGGCAACATTAGAGATGGTAGTATAACCAAACTTATGTACTTTGGCAGTAGAACCTACTATCTTCTCGGAAGAGAACTTAGGGAATACATACTGCAAAGGATAGTTACCCGTGTTCTTGATAGTGATGGTAGCTGTCTTATCCTCACCGCCTACCTTCAAGTCGCCAGCTTCGTAAGACTCAGGAGTTACACTCTGCTTGGCAGGAACTGAAGCGACACCACGAACCAGGAATGAATACTGCTGACCATTCTTATCGGTCAGGGTAATGGTACTGCTGAAGTTGCCCTCCTTGGTAGGAGCAAACGTCACAGGCAACGTACCGGTAGAGCGGGCTGCAATATTATTGGCACCCTTTGACACATTGAACTGATCGGATGAAGACTTCACTTCGTTCCGTGAAGCCTGGAGCCTACCATATTTACCAGCGAACACACCATAACCGCTATTGGTCAACTCTACATCAATGGTCTTGGTCTGACCCACCAGCAAGTCACCGAAGTCAACCAGCTGCTGGCTGTGCAATTCAGGCTTATAGCCCTTCACGGTCATAGACAAAGCAACCTGCTGCTTGGAATCAACAGCCTCATTGCTCTTGACATGGATATTGAAGTTGTAAGTACCATTCACCAGTTTCTGACCATCATTCTTCAGAGTAACCTTCTGGCTTTCGTTAGGACGAACCTCACCGCTGATTGGCTCAGGGTTGAGCACCTCACTCCAGTCTGGGTTCTTGCTGATGGCCTGTACTGCCCATGTGAGCTGACTGGCTACAGCCTCGAAGCTGGTGCCCTTGAGCACCTCACTCAACTGAGTCCAGGTTGTACCGTTATCAGAGCTATAGAAGCTGTACTGGGCAACATCGGTTCGGGTAGTCTTGCCTGTAGCCAATGGGTTCTTGGCGCCGGCAGGGAACTTAGCCACTACCCAGAAGCTTGAACCAGGAGCAAAGTGAATCTGCTCTTTCAGGGTGATAGGATAATTGTATCCCCAGAAGTCATAATTAACCTTCTGAATCAAACTTGCAGTAGAGATAGAACGAGATCCGTCGTAAATCTCAATCACAGGATCCTGTCCGTTCTGTCCCTGAATACGAAGATCGGTCAAGTTGAAACCATTAGGATAAGTTGCCTTATCTACATAGAAATACTGAGCCAAAGCATTTGGCAGCTTGGTATCAGTTTCACCGATATAGCTGTACAACTGGTTGGAATAGGTCAAAGTGTCTGGCCAGTCCTTTGCCTGATAGTTGGAAGTAGCCACAGCGTTGCGCTTCACAAGTGTTGGGCTGACTGTACCGCTGAAAGGAAGAACCTGACCTGGGTTTGGATTCTTGATACGACCGCTGGTAGACATAGTAGCTCGGGTCGTAGCAGTAGTAAGCTGATACTTCAGCACGCCCTCACCGGCATTCTTTACATTGAAAGAAGCCTCGGCTGTGGAAGCCTTGGTGGCATCTACGGTCATATAAAGGTTCTTCTTGTCTACCTGAACCTTAGGACCCGCATTGGTGGTAGCCTCCTTGATGGGAGAAACGGCAGAAGCCTTACCCCAACGGTTGTAAGCCACAATGGCGAAGTAGTACTTGGTAGAAGCCTTCAGACCGTCCAACTCGTAAGACATCTTGTCGCCTGAATACTTAAACTTGGTATCTACTGACACTGAACTCAACTTGTTCAAGTCGTCTGTAGCAGTGAAAGCCTCTGTGCTATAATAAATCACATGATGATCGATGCTCTTCTCTTCGGTCTCAGGAATCGTCCATTCGATGAGAGCATTGTCATGAGATGCAGTAACAGTGAAGTCGGCAACAGCCTCAGGCACGCTACCCTCCTTGCCCTGCAAAGCCTTGTAAGCATCGATATAACCGGAACCCATCAAGCCCTTGTACTCAGGATTCTGAGTATACAGGTCGTTTACAGAAGTGGTAAGCAAGGTGCGGAGAGTCTCATTAGAGAACTGCTTGTTACCATACTTGGAAAGAATCAAGGCTGCAATACCAGATACATGAGGACATGCCATAGAGGTTCCCTCGTTGTAACCGTAGGTACTGTTAGGCAAAGTACTCAATACGCCATACTGCTGACCATTGTCCTCCAAACCACCAGGGGCTGTCACATCAACCCACTTGCCACGGTTGGAATAATAAGCCACGCTTCCGTCTGGAGCCATGGAACCAACAGCCACAACCTTGTCAAGACAACCTGGATAATAATTGCCTTCCTCGCCATTGTTACCGGCAGCAAAGATACAGAGACCACCGTTCATCTTGTCGCCACCACCATTCTTGGTGAAGTAATCTATAGCCGCGGTAACCGACTTATCCTCATCGTCTGCAACACTGGCACCCCAAGAACACTGGGCGATGCTGGCACCGCGGTCGGCTGCATAAACAATGGCAGCACCGAAATCAGCTACAGCAGAACTGCTGGCACGACTGTCGAATACCTGGCAGACCATCATCTTGACACCGCCCTTACCATCGCTACCACCGGCAACACCGCAGACACCGATACCATTATTATTGGTGGCACCTACGGTACCTGCTACGTGAGTACCATGAGAGTGAGCGTTGATATCGCTTGAATTGATAACGAAGTTATAGCCGTAGAAATCATCTACAAAGCCATCACCATCATCATCAACACCAGGCTTACCGTTCAACTCGGCTTCGTTGATCCACACATTGTCCTTCAGGTCGGGGTGATCTACCTGGAAACCACCATCAATGATGGCAACCACAACATCCTTAGAACCGGTAACACCAGTTTCCCAAGCCTTGAACACATTGGCATCGGCACCCACCTTGGTACCTGCGATATGACCATCGTTGTTGTAATGCCACTGGTCATTGAGCAATGGGTCGTTGAAAGGCATGGTAGAAGCTGCCTTGGCTGCCTTTGCCACTGCTGCTGGCGAAACCTCAAGGAAACGCTCACCGCCTATGGGTTTGTAAACCGGTATGCGCTGGGCATAAGCCACACCCTCTGTAGAACGGAGCAAGTTACGGGCTTGTGCCAGTTTCATACCTGATGCCTCGTAATGGACATCGTACCAAAGATCCAGTCCTGCTGCCTTGTGCTTAGCCTCATCCTTACCGGCATAAGGGAAAACACGGGTCATAGAGACTGCCTTTACTTTCTGACTGACCCTGTCGAGCGGGGTCACGCCAGTCTGAACATACTTCTTGCTCGTACCTTTTACTGACAGCGGAAGCTTGGCAGCCACCAAACGGTCGGCTATCTCGCGCTGGAGTTTGACACGAACGACACCCTCTACGTAATTACCATCCGCAGAGGTTGCTGTAGAAGAAGATACAGACTGCGCCTGAATATGCACGCTACTGCATAGACACAGCATCGCACATACTAACAAAAGTAATCTTCTTGTCATCTTGAAAATGTTGTAAAAAATAAATATAAAACAAATAATAGTATATTATAATGCTATACGTAAATCAATGGTTCGTTAAAATTTGAGATAACGGCTAAGCGGCTTTACGCTGCCAGCCA
>ERZ1023967.315-NODE-315-length-11964-cov-11.862373_pt1 | contig 11964 bp, 8 predicted proteins | sample MGYA00380429_ERZ1023967 | MGnify/ENA primary metagenome ERZ1023967 (study PRJEB33179, sample SAMN07449055) | human gut metagenome | biome: Human-gut; feature: Human associated habitat; material: Faeces | host: Homo sapiens | place: India:Kasaragod | collected... | reverse complement strand
TGTTAAACCCTGATTTGGTGATTTGTCATTTAGATGCCAAAGCTTCGATGCAGATAGATTTGACAATTAACAAGGGACGTGGTTACGTTCCTGCTGATGAGAATCGAGAATTCTGCACTGACGTAAACGTTCTCCCAATCGATTCCATCTACACCCCAATCCGTAACGTAAAGTATGCAGTAGAGCCATATCGTGTTGAACAAAAGACCGACTATGACAAGCTCGTACTTGAGGTTACTACCGATGGTTCCATTAGTCCAAAGGATGCTCTTAAGGAGGCTGCGAAGATTCTGATTTATCATTTCATGCTCTTCTCTGATGAGAAGATTACTCTTGAAAGTCCCGATCAGGAAGGCAATCAGGAGTTTGATGAGGAAGTTCTTCACATGCGCCAGTTGCTTAAGACTCGCCTCGTAGACATGAACCTCAGTGTTCGTGCTCTCAACTGCTTGAAGGCAGCTGATGTCGAGACACTTGGCGACTTGGTTCAGTACAACAAGACTGACCTCTTGAAGTTCCGCAACTTTGGTAAGAAATCGCTTTCTGAGCTTGATGATTTGCTCGAGAGTCTGAATCTGTCTTTTGGAACTGACATTTCAAAGTATAAATTAGACAAGGATGCTTAATTAAATCCTGTCCAAAAAAGTAAAAATTAAAATGAGACATAATAAAAAATTCAACCATTTAGGTCGTACTGCTTCTCATCGTAATGCGATGTTGGCTAACATGGCTGCATCTCTTATCTTGAGTGAGCACAAAAGAATCACTACGACCCTTGCAAAGGCTAAGGCTCTTAAGAAGTACGTTGAGCCACTGATCACTCGTTCAAAGAACGATACCACTACTTCACGTCGTGTTGTATTCCGTTATCTCCAGAACAAGTATGCTGTTAAGGCTCTCTTTGGTGAGGTAGCAGAGAAGGTAGCTAACCGTCCAGGTGGTTACACTCGCGTAATCAAGTTGGGTACTCGTCAGGGTGATGCAGCTGAGATTGCTTTCATCGAGCTCGTAGACTTCGATGAGAACATGGCTAAGACTCCTAAGGCTGCTGCAAAGAAGACTCGTCGTGCAGGCCGCAAGGCTAAGGCAGAAGAGGCTCCACAGGCAGAGGCTGCTGTTGAGGCAACTCCAGCAGAGGATGCTCCTAAGGCTGAATAATTCAACTCTCAATATCAAGAAGCGCTTTCATCTAATGGAAGCGCTTCTTTTGTTTTAGGGATTTCCCTATCTTTTTTAGGGAAACTTTGTTTGCAGTTTCCTCGAAAAGACTTACTTTTGCATAGTTTCTTAAAAGAATAGGTTATGAAAAAGTTTCTAATATTCGCGCTTTGCTCATTGTTCTTGATGAGCAGTTGTGACACCTATACTGGTAGTGGCGCCTATATGGGCGGATCTATCGGCTCTATTTTAGGTTCTGCTATAGGTGGTCTGAGTGGAGGCCCTCGTGGCTCTGATATGGGTACTATTATAGGAATGGCTGGAGGAGCAGCTGTTGGTGCTGTTATCGGCAGTCAGGCCGATCAGAGACAGCAGCAACAAGTGGAACAGTATCAGCGTGACAAGGCCCGTAGAGCTGAGAGAAGGGCTGCTCGGTCTCAGCAGCAAAACTCCATTGGTCAGTCTGGCTATGATCAGTCAGATTATGGTCAGCGAGGTTACGATCAGCCTGTTTATGGTACGCCGAATAGTGAGGATAATTCTGATGTCTTCGATTCTACCAATAGTGGTGATGACCGTCTTTACGATTTTAATGGTAAAGATTATGTAGGCGATTACAGCGCACAGCAACCCACTACTGTGATGCCAAGTTCGAAGATGGAAGCATTGGGGAGTAACTGGTCGTATTCTCCTACATTAGAGATAGTGAATGCCCGTTTTGTAGATTCCAATGAAGATAATACTTTGAATAGGAACGAGACTTGCAAGGTGATATTCGAGATAATGAATCGTGGCAACAGTCCCGTTTATGATGTTGTTCCTACAGTAGTGGAAACCACAGGCAACAAACATATCTATATTTCTCCGAGCATTCATGTGGAGAAAATCACACCAGGACGAGGCATCCGTTATACAGCGATGGTGAAGGCGGATAACCGACTGAAGAATGGTATGGCTCATTTCTGTGTCTCTGTGATACACGAAGGCAAGTCTATTTCAAAAGTCAATGAGTTCAATATTCCGACTCGCAGATAGGGCATAGGCGTATTTGTAGAAGATTGATAAAAGGTGACCTTTAAGAAGAAGGCTCACCGTTTAAAACTGTAAACCCCGGAAGTTTTTACATTTACTTTCGGGGGTTACTCTTTTTTTTGCCTCGTCCTATTTCAGGAGGCTATTTGTTTCTATGAACCTTGTGCTCATGCTCAGCATTAGTTGCCTTGCTGCTTTTAGATTCTGTGTCATTCCTGCTCTCTTTCCTGTTGAGCATTTTCTCCTCATCTTTCTTTGCAGAGGTTTCTTTCGCCTTTGTTGAATGTACCACTTTTTTCTGATTTTTACCTTGGTGAGCTTTGCCCTTGGCAGATTTCGAGTTCCAGTGAGGTTCTAAGGTGTAGTCAGATTCTGCCACTTCAAAGTCGATCTGAGGAAGTTTCTCCTCCTCAGGACGGAAAGGAACAGGCTTTTCCACGATTTCTACCTTTACTGACGCCACACCTTGAGCAATCATGCCTATCTCTTTAGCGGCAGCCCATGAAAGGTCAATAATTCTGCCTCTTCCGAAAGGCCCCCTGTCGATGACCTTCACTATCACACTTTTATTGTTCCTCAAGTTGGTTACTTTCAGATGTGTTCCAAAAGGGTAGTACCGATGAGCGCACGTCAGACTGTCGTGATGTAGTCTTTGACCGCTTGCAGTTCTTGCTCCTGTAGCTCTTTTTGAGTAGTAGGAGGCTTTGCCGTGCTGTTTCTTCTGAGCCCAACATGCCGTGAGGTAGAGGAAGGCGAGCAAGGTAATGACAAATATTTTAAAAGTTATTCTGTTCATTTTAAGGGTGTTAGAATACATTATTGCTGCAAAAATAATAAAATATGTTGAAAGTTGCAAGTAAATATCAGAAAAACAGTATCTTTGCATGAGTAAAATAAAAGGAAATGGAGAATAATATACCCCAAGAGTGGAATAAATTTTATTTGAAAGATGTGTCGTTCGTCAACTTGATGATGCGACGTATCTATAATGTGTTGATCGTTGCCAATCCATATGATGCCTTCATGCTCGAGGATGATGGACGTATCGAAGAGAAGATCTATAATGAATATATGGAGCTTGGACTTCGATATCCACCTACCTTTACACAGGTCTCTACCACCGAGGAAGCCTCAGAAGTGCTTCGCTCCACTGTTATTGATCTGGTTATCTGTATGCCGGGTAATGCCGACAATGATGCCTTCGATGTGGCACGAGATATCAAGAGCAGGTTCCCCAATATCCATTGCGTGGTGCTTACTCCCTTCTCTCATGGCATCACCAAGCGTATGGAGAACGAAGACCTGAGCATCTTCGACTATGTGTTCTGCTGGTTGGGCAATACCAATCTCATTCTTTCCATCATCAAGTTGATAGAGGACAAGATGAATTTGGAACACGATATTCAGGAAGCCGGAGTTCAGATGATACTCCTTGTCGAAGACTCCATCCGCTTCTACAGTTCTATTCTTCCCAATCTCTACAATTACATATTGGAACAGAGCAAGAACTTCTCCAAGGAGGCATTGAACCGTCATGCTGCCACCATGCGTATGCGTGGTCGACCCAAGGTGGTTCTGGCTCGTACTTACGAAGAAGCTCAGAAACTCTATGACAAGTATTCCAACAATACTCTTGGTGTCATCAGCGATGCCCGTTTCCCTTTGAAGAGTGCCGCCAAGGCCTTTGGCAATAAGGTGGAAACAGAGGCTAAGCCCAAGCATCGTACTGATACTTTCGGACGTGAGAAGTGTCCTGATGCCGGTTTGCAGCTTTTCCGCTATATCCGCAAGAACGATCCTTTCGTGCCTCTTATCCTTGAGAGTTCCGAGAGCGACAACCGGGCCAAGGCCGAAGCCGAGGGCTTTCGTTTTGTAGACAAAAACTCCAAGAAGATGAGTGTAGACCTTCGTCGCCTGATGGAGGAACACATGGGCTTTGGCGATTTTATCTTCCGCGATCCCAAGACCCACGAGGAGATTATGCGTATCCGCAGTCTGAAGGAGTTACAGGACAATATCTTCAAGATTCCCAACGACTCGATGCTCTATCACATCAGTCGCAATCACATGAGCCGTTGGCTCTGTGCCCGTGCCATCTTCCCCGTGTCGGCTTTCCTGCGCCATGTCACCTGGCAGAAATTGCAGGATGTGGATGCTCACCGACAGATCATCTTCGATGCCATCGTGCAGTATCGTCACATGAAGAATATCGGTGTGGTAGCTGTCTTCGACCGTATGAAGTTCGACCAGTATGCCCACTTCGCCCGTATAGGTGAGGGCTCCTTGGGAGGCAAGGGCAGAGGTCTGGCATTTCTCGACAATGTCATCAAGCGCCATCCTGAGTTCAATCAGTACGACAATGCCACGGTTCAGATTCCTAAGACAGTTGTCCTTTGTACCGATATCTTCGATGCGTTCATGGAGAGCAACAATCTCTATCCCATAGCTTTGAGCGATGCAAGCGATGACGAAATCTTGAGACATTTCCTCAAAGCGCAGTTGCCCGATACACTGGTAGCCGACTTCTTCACCTTTTTCGAGGCGACGAAGAGTCCTATAGCCATCCGTTCCAGCTCGCTTCTCGAAGATGCCCACTATCAGCCCTTTGCAGGAATCTATTCCACCTATATGATACCTTATCTTGAGGACAAGTATCAGATGCTTCAGATGTTGGCGTGTGCCATCAAGGGTGTGTATGCCTCGGTGTTCTATCGCGATTCCAAGGCTTATATGACCGCAACGAGCAATGTCATCGACCAAGAGAAGATGGCAGTCATCCTGCAGCAAGTGGTGGGTAATGACTATGGCACCCGTTTCTATCCCACGATGAGTGGCGTGCTCCGTTCGCTCAACTATTATCCGATAGGTGACGAAACGGCAGAAGAAGGTATTGCCAGTCTGGCTCTCGGACTGGGCAAATACATTGTGGATGGTGGGCAAACCCTTCGGGTATGTCCTTATCATCCCAACCAGGTGTTGCAGACTTCTGAGGTCGACAAGGCGCTCAGGGAGACCCAAACCCAGTTTTATGCCCTCGATATGCAACATGTGGGTGAAGACTTCAAGGTGGATGATGGGTTTAATATTCAGAAACTGAGAATCAAGGATGCTGTCGAGGACCAGTCGCTCAACTTTATAGCCTCCACCTTCGATCCCTACGACCAAGTCATCAACGATGGAGTCTATGAGGAAGGTCGCAAGCTGATCACCTTTGCCAGTGTGCTGCAACATGGAGTCGTTCCCCTTCCCGAAATACTCCAGATGTCCATGAAGTATGGTTCCGGAGCCATGCGCCGTCCTGTAGAGATAGAGTTTGCCTGCAATATCCATGCCGACAGAACCTGCGATTTCTATCTTCTCCAGATACGTCCCATTGTGGATGCCAAAGAGATGCTCGATGAGGATGTGGCGGCCATTCCCGACAGCGAGTGCCTGTTGCGTTCGCACAATTCACTCGGTCATGGCATCAGCGAGGATGTGGTAGATGTAGTGTATGTGAAGTACGACGACCATTTCTCGGCGATGAACAATTATTATGTGGCTGACGATATAGAGCGCATCAACCGCAAGTTCCTTTCCGAAGGCAAGAACTATGTGCTGATAGGTCCCGGCAGATGGGGCTCCAGTGACCATTATCTCGGTGTTCCCGTCAAGTGGCCGCATATCAGTGCAGCCCGGGTTATCGTGGAGGTGGCGCTGAAGAACTATAACATCGATCCCAGCCAGGGAACCCACTTCTTCCAGAATCTCACCTCTTTCGGGGTGGGTTACTTTACGGTAGATACCAATACCGGGGAGGGTGGCTTCGTCGACAAGGCTGTGCTCGATGCGATGCCGGCGGTCGAGGAAACACAATATGTTCGCCATGTGCGCTTTGAGCATCCGCTGCGCATATTGATGGATGGTAAGAAACAGGAGGGAGCTGTGCTCATTCCTACAAAATAGATGATATAGACAGAAATGGATTTAAAGACAAGTTATCAACAGCATGTGGATAAGTATGCTTCCGAGGTGGCAGCCTTGAGGCGCAAGAACAATGGCTTTATCACGGGCGAGTTGCTCTCGTTCGGAGCCATCCTTACTTTCGTGGTATGTTATATTGCCATGGACGAGGGTAGTAGTCGTTGGCTGTTGGGAGCCGTGTTGGCTCTCATTGCCTATTTCAATATCCGTCGTTTGGACGATAAGAACAAGGAGAAGATAGCCCATCTCTCTGCGCTCCTCGCTGTATATCAGAATGAGATCAGAGCTTTGGAGGGCGATTTCTCGTCTTTCGAAATGGGCAATCAATACCAGAATCCACAGCATGCTTATTCCTTCGATCTCGATGTCTTTGGCAGGGATTCACTCTTCCATCGCATCTGCCGCACGATAACCACGGGTGGCTCTGATGCCTTGGCAAGAAATCTTTCTCTTCAGACTCCTTTGAAGGCAGAGGAGATAGCCCGGCGTGTTGCCTTGCAAAAGGAACTTGCAGGCGACGAGCAGCAGGGTGAGCTATGGCGAATGGAGTTCCTGGCTTTGGGAGAGAGGAATAAAAAGCAGGTACTTGATGCGCCAGAACCCGACAACTCTCACCGTCTTCATGTCGATATGGCGGCAGAACCAGTCAGAAGGGTAGTGGGTTATCGCAAGATGGATTCCTCTGCAGTGGCTGAAGCCATTCGTAAGGTTTCGGCAATGGCAGTGCCTGCGTGGTATGGTTCGAAGGCTTCGCTCTTTCTCGGTTGGGCATTCATCATCGGTGTATGTTCCTCGGTGTTGCTTTCTGTCTTTGGCGTGGTTTCTGTGAACGTCCCCCTTTGGTGGGTGATGATTCAGTACATGGTGGTGTTCTTTGTCTGCAAGCAGACCTTGGACAAGATTGACAGCCATGGCGGTAAGCTCCGCGATCAACTGGTGGCTTACTCGCAGATACTCCAGCTTGTAGCCCGTCGCCATTTCCGTAGTGAGCTGGGGCAGCAAATGCAGTCTACGCTTTCGGAGGCGCTTCCTTCCTTTGTTCAACTCGAGAAAATCCTCAAGGGATACGACCGTCGTGGCAACTTTCTCGGTCTCTTCTTCACCGATGCCTTCATGCTGAGCGACTTCTTCTTGGTTCGCAGTTTCCTGAAATGGAAGAATACCTATGTGGTGAAGATGGAGGAGTGGATGGACATCGTGAGCGAACTGGATGCAGCCGTTTCGATGGCAGATTTCAGATACAACCATCCTGAGGCTACGGATGCAGAAATCGTCGACGGCTCTCCTGTGCTCTTCGAGGCCAAGAATCTGTATCATCCCTTCTTGGGAGCCAAGGCAGTGAAGAACGATTTCTCTATCTATGACGACAACTATTATATCATAACAGGAGCCAATATGGCAGGCAAGAGCACCTTTCTCCGTTCGCTTGGCGTCAACTACATTCTTGCCATGTCGGGTATGCCTGTCTTTGCCGGTTCTCTCAAGGTGTCACGTTTCCAGCTTTTCTCCAGCATGCGCACCACCGACGACCTTACTCATGGCATTTCCTATTTCAATGCCGAGCTCTTGCGTCTTGAGCAACTCATGCAGTTCTGCAAGCGCGGCGAGCTTCGCACCCTCATCATCCTCGATGAGATTCTGAAAGGCACCAATTCCTTGGACAAGCTCAACGGCTCTCGACTCTTCTTAGAGGCCATCTCCCGCATGCCTGTTACGGGAGTCATAGCCACCCACGATTTGGAGTTGTCCCGAATGGCTGAAAGCAGTCCCGGGCGTTTCCACAACTATTGCTTTGAGATAGACCTCGGTACCGATGTCATCTATACCTATAAGATACAGCCGGGAGTAGCACGCAATCAGAACGCCACCTTCCTGCTGAATAAGATTTTGGAGAGAAACTAAACCTTTCTCTCCATATCCTTCGAATTGCTCCGTAACTTTCCTTTTTTCCTCTTGGATGAACACCCACATGAACAGCAAAACAATTCGCGCATGATTTCCATGCATTCTTGATGAATTTGTCGTCAAGATTATGGCGAATGGCAATTCTGTGAGCTGTGAGTTTGGATAATTTTTACATAATAATTGTTAAAAATCTTACAATTCGTAAGCGTTCTTTTTGTTTGATGTTGTAATTTTATTACTTTTGTGCCATAAAAGTAAGATGTTCTCTATATTTATGGAAAAAATAAAGAATCACATTATTAATTTAAAATTATTTTATATGAGAAAAAACTTTTCAGTATGGTACTGTTGTTGACAGTTGCCATGGTATCATTTGTTTCGTGTAGCAATGATGATGGAGGAACTCCAAAGTTAGACCCCCCCCTCAATTGTTCAAAGTGAGCAGACTTCAGAGAATCCTATAACCTTGGCTTTCTCTTGGACAGATGTTGAGGCAAGTTCATATACATATGAATTATCTACAGAAGCAGATGGTCAAAAAACAGTTGTGACCAGTGGTACAACCGATAGAACAAGTGTAGAGATTGTTGCCAGCAATACCATTAATCTTTCTTTCGGTACAAAATACACCTTTACACTTAAGGCAACTTCTACCACGACAGAATCTGACCTTGTCACTGCAGATGTAACTACTTCTGCAGCTCCTTTCGAGATGACTATTACTAACCTTTCTTATCGTGGTGCAACTTTCAATATTGTTCCTCAAGATCAAAATGCTTACTATCAGGCTGCTCAGACTGATTGGTCAAAGTATGCTTCTTATGAATCTGATCAAGCTTTTATTGAAGGTTATGAGTTTAGCTACTATCAGGCAATGCCTCCTCGTTATGTTCCTTGGTATGCCAAGATGGAAAGTTATTGTCAGAAAGGTAATTACTCTTGGACCACCCGTATTCTTTCTCCTGGTCAAGAGTATATATTTTATTCATACGGAGTTAAGTTCCAGACAGAGAATGAAGAAAATCCAGTCTTAGTAAATACTCCACTGGTTAAGATAAAGTTTACCGCTCCAGAATGGAAGGCAACCAGCCAAACAACCTTCCAAATTTCTTCTGTTAGTCAGACTCTCAGCGATGGCAAAGTGGTATCTTCTGTAAAGGTTACTCCTTCTAACAACAACGAGAAATATTATGTTACTTTCGCAGAGGATGATTATGTCAACAGTAATTATGGAGGAAAAGACTTTTCTCTCTTGATGGGACGTATGGGCGACCTTGAGAAGATGGGCAAGGTTAAGAATTACAATTGGGCTACTTCTAACCTTTTGAATACTGGTGAGAAAACTATTTCAAACACCGAAGTAGCAACTGCTGGATTAGGATTAGAGAAGAACATCTCAGCTGGTAAGAAGTATCATGTTATTGTTATCGGAGTAAGTGATGATGGCCTTCAGACTACTGAAATAAGCCGTCTTGACCTTACTGCACCTAATAACTAATCTGAGTTTTATCATTTTTTAGATAATGAAGATTAAGTTAAGACTTTTGTTATTCATATTGTCGTCTTTGTTGTTCGCAAGTTGTGCGTCTGACGAAGACGGCAATTCGTCTTCGCCTTTTACTGTTACGGCATCAGAAGACGATTTGGTCATTTCGAGTGAGAAGAATGCCAAGGTCCAGCTCAGTTTCTCTTCAACAGAGTCTTGGCGAGCCAGTGTTGATGTTGATTGGGCAACCGTTTCTCCTATGACAGGTGCGTCTGGAAGCAACACAATCCAGGTTATTTCTAAATCTTTTAACAATACCGGATCTGTTCGTACTGGAACAATTACTTTGACTTCGGCTTCAGGTAGCACGACCATCCACTTCTCACAGCAGAAGGCTGATGTTGTTAATTTAGAGAAAACCGCGTATAAGATAGGTGCAGAGGGTGGAGACCTAAGCGTGAAATTTTCTTCCAATATCCGAGGCTACAAGGTTTTGGTTGTTTCACAAGCCAATGCACCTACTTGGATCAAGGGTAAAAAAGATGCCAATGTTGCTGGTGATACGGAGTCTGGTGTGAAAGAAGGATTACAGGAGAGTGAATATCAGTTTACGATTTCACCCAATGACACACATGAGAGCCGCTCAGTCACCTTCTTATTAGAATTGTTAATCCAGACAATCATGATGATGTATATATTACATCAGGTATGTTCACCATAGAGCAAGAAGGGTTGCCAATAGAGACTACAACAGACTATTCTCGCAATAATACTATCAAATTGCTTCAGAAGCACACTGAGGGTAATGGTGTTCCTGTCATAATTATGGGCGATGGTTTCGTTGACACGGAACATAATTCTGGTCGTTATGACAAAGTGATGAATCAGACTATGGAGAATCTGTTTACAGAAGAACCAGTAAAGTCTTTGCGTGGATACTTTGATATTTGGCAGGTCAATATGGTCTCTCAAAATAATGCATTCGGCTCAAGTTACAAAACTGCTCTCGATTGTGTCATGCAAGGTGGTGGAAGTTCACGCATTCAGGGTGACTTTGATAAAATAGTTGCAGCAGTTAAGAATGTTGATGAGATGAAGGAACTTGCTCGTTTGCGGGAGGCACTGGTGATAGTAGTCCTCAACACCCCACAACGTGCAGGTACAACAAATTTTGGTATCTCTTTCAATGGAGGAATGAGTAATTTTGCAATCGCATATGTGCCTCTCATAAACAATGATGCAACAGGTGAAGAATATCGCTCGGTACTTTGTCATGAAGCTTTAGGTCATGGCTTGGCCAAATTGGTAGATGAATATGCTTATGAAGCTAACAATACGAGCCTGCCAACAAGCGATGTGCAAAAGTATGGCAACTTACAGAGTGCTTATGGCTGGTGTGCAAATGTGTCTTTCTCTGCTACAGAAACGCCATGGATCCGTTTCCTGAGCGATTCTCGCTATCAGGTAGCTGATGCTTTTGGTGAGACTTTAGGTGTATATGAGGGGGCCATGGGCTACATGTATGGAGCTTGGCGTCCTACTAATGACAGTATGATGTTTCACAACAAACATGGATTTAACGCACCTTCGCGCGAAGCGATGTATAAGCGTATTATGAGTACATCATTAGGCTCTTCTTGGACTTATGATTATGGTACTTTTGTAGAATTCGATTTGAGTCACTTGCCTAAACCTGTTTCTTCTGCAAAGGCTAAGGTGAAATCCCTTTCTGGCGAAGTCTTCCAAATGGTAAGTGAGCAACAACCTATGCTGGCATTGCCTATAATTGGACGTCAATAAAAAAACTTTTTAAAGACAAAGAGATAATTTCAGAAACGTGAACTTGCGTGTCGTTCAAGTTCACGTTTTTTTTATTCCAGATTTAACTATTTGTCATAGTTTAAATGGTTACTGCGTCTGACCGAAAAATGCAGTTTCAATATGTTGCTACCCTTTTTCTAAAAGCAATACAATTCTGGCTTTTCTCTCTATACCCTACAAACATGATTATTTGCCCCGTTCAGGATAATAAGCCATGCATAAAAACGTTATAATGTTTTTAGAGAAGGGTACAAAGGCTTGGCTATCATCTTCATATATCAAGGATGGTTGCTCTGGCAAAATCTTTGTGCAAAGAATTTCCCGCTCTAAAAACTCATCAAAGCGTTTTTTGAGATAGGATAGGCACAAAACCCTTCACCCTTCATCATTCCTTTGAAATCCCCTGTGTTTATCGGGATTTTAGAGGGTGACGGGTACTTTTCCACCCTTCATCACCCTTCATCATGTCATTTCTATTTTTTCTGTTTATTATGCACTCCACTTCCCTAATTTCCCTATTTGCAAATCTACAGTTATGAATTTGGTTTGGCAATTGCGGATAAATCTATGTTCTAAACTTTCGAACATAAGTTCTAAAC
>ERZ1023967.306-NODE-306-length-12302-cov-14.420103_pt1 | contig 12302 bp, 13 predicted proteins | sample MGYA00380429_ERZ1023967 | MGnify/ENA primary metagenome ERZ1023967 (study PRJEB33179, sample SAMN07449055) | human gut metagenome | biome: Human-gut; feature: Human associated habitat; material: Faeces | host: Homo sapiens | place: India:Kasaragod | collected... | reverse complement strand
AGATTACACGAATACGAGCTATGAGCCTATTAAACTCACCAGGGAGGATGTAGATTTATTAAAATGAAACCTAAGTATTATATTTATTCTTGGCAAGCTGGGGCTTTCAGATCTGACGAACTCAGTAAGAGTATTAAAGGATATTCTTGCCGAGATACAGCTGAGAGAATTGCAAAGTTTCGTTTCGAAGGCACGCAAGACCGGATTCGATACTGTGTTGCCCTTACTGACGAAGAAGCGTTTGCTGAGATGACACGACAGAATATGCCGAATACGTATTATGATACTGACGATGCTGAAAAGTGGTACAATAAATACGGAGCATTATATTATGGCGGAGCTTATGTACCAATTGGAACATGGCAAGATTTAATGAAGGAGGTAAATAAATGAATATGACAGCTATTTATTCCTTTATTGGAGGTGTTGTGGTCGGTGGATTAGTGTCACTTTTCGTGGCAGATAAGATCCTGAGAGCTGATTATGACAAGAAATGCGAGGAGGAGCAGGCCGCAATCAAGCGGTATTACGAGACTAAGGCTGATATTTCTTCTAAAAAAGAGGAAGAAAAGCCGAAAACAGAGCCGTTTATGGATATTTTGACGGTTGAGAAGCCTGAAGAACCGAAAATCTCTGGTAAAACACAGTATTCGAGCTATGCAACCAAGCCGATTGACACTGATAGCCAGGAATTTAAAGATCTGATGAAAGAAGTTAACGGTTATACTTCGGAATCTTACCGAGAAGCACGGCTAAATGCTGAACTTGGGCCGTTTGTACTGCCCGAAAAGGACTTCAGAGCTGGAAATTACCCGGTTGACTACGGCGAAGAGGGCCTTACATACTACGATGAGGAGAATGCACTGTATAATGCGGACGGAGAACAGCTTTATGACGGCTATGACTTGGTCGGACACTGCCTTGATGACTTCTGTGAGCCTGACGAAGAGGGAAAATTGCCCTCGGAAATGTTCGTTCAGAATGATCGAGAGCGAATGATTTATATATTGTCAAGGGAGTGAGGCTGAATGAATATATTTAATTGTTGCGAATGCGGTAAATTAGTGAAAGATGGTGTAAGCGGCGCACAATTGAGCTTATGCGCTAACCGGAAACATTGGCAACTTGGATCTGGTAATGATGGATACGATAGACTTGTGACTCGATGCTATCGCAATGCTTGTGCCCAAAAAGTGGCAAAACAAATTGTTAATGCTATGTACGGAGCGAATTTGCCGGTAACTGTGGAGGAGAAAAGCGATGATCAAAACGAGTAACGGCGATGTTTACTGCGAAAGATGCCTAAAACGCCTAACGAAAGCAGAAGATCTTCTAAAACCTCGGTTTATTAGTGACGAAAAAGGATTTGTTATCGTATTATTTTGTGAAAAATGTATAACAATATTCGATGAAAGGAGCGAACAAGATAAGAATTACATATTTGGGATTGCTAATAAGTGAAATTCATGGCGAAGAATACACATTTTTGCTAAAAAAGTTGTCAGAAATCGACTTTTATTGGTCTGATCGTACTCCAATTGACGAAAATCGGGCCAAAGATGGGCTTGCATTACGCGATGAGTACGATATTTTGGCCGTTTCGGAGGGTTGGGAGGACCGAAAAACGGGATATTCTGACGAAAATCGGGTCGAAAAACCGTGTTCTGTACTCGAAATGATGATTGCAATGGCCCAAAGAATCGAAAATGACACCATGTCTGACGGCATTATGGACCGTTCTGTCGAGTGGTTTTGGGTCATGATTGGCAACTTAAACCTTGATTTTTTGACGGATCGGGCCATGTCTTATGACGGAATGTGCTATGCAGAGATGGTAATTTTAAGGTGGCTAGACCGTAATTTTGGGCCCGATGGAAGGGGTTCTCCGTACCCAACAAGGCGTTTTGGAAAGCAGTACGAGGACCTCAGAAATACTGATATTTACACCAGTTTTCAGTGGTATTTGAACGAAAATTGGGGTGATTTATCTGAGTGAAAACGGGCTAAAAAGTGTGACAAAAAGTGTGACAAAATTTGCAGTTTTTCGAAAACGTTATTTTTGTGATATTGCGAAAAGCATAATTTTACTCAAAAATGGGCTAAAAACGGCAAAAATAGTCAAAAAGTGTGACAAATGTGACAAAATAAAAACGGTTTGTCACACTTTTGTCACACCCAAAAAGTCCAAAAAAGCCCGAAATTGCGTGGTTTTTTTCTTTGTGTGACAAAGTGACACTTTTTTTGTTGTTTTTTTATATATAAAATTAATATATATGAGAAACGACATCACAAAATTTTGTCACACTTTTGGAAATATTCATGAAAGACCTAAAATACACGGAAAGGAGGGGTTGACAATAACAAATGAAGCAATATGTAAAACCGTGTATTTCTGAGACAAAAAACGGAACAATTGAGGTCCATCCAGAGTTCCAAGCAAACGGTAAAGATTTCATGACAAAAGGCAACCGGTTTTATGCTGTGCTAGATCAGAAGACGAATTTCTGGATCACAGACGAATCGGAGGCGATAGATCTTGTTGATGAGCAATTATATTCTTTTGCAAGAGAAAAGTTCATAGAGATGGACGACGGACGTCTGGTCAATGATATTGGCAAACCAGTTAAGGTCCTGTCTATCAATAACTATCAAACCAAGAAACTGAAAGAGTGGAAGGAGTTTCTGAGCAAAGTAGCCCCCAATCACAATTACCATCCACTCGATTCAGACATCACGCCGATCGACGCAGAAGTTAAACCGTCGCAGTATAGATCAAAACGGCTATTGTATTCTATAGCCAAAGGAACCACTAATGCATACGAGAAGTTTATGTCAACCTGCTATAGCGCAGAGGAGAGGCAAAAGATCGAATGGGCAATCGGTTCTATATTTACCGGTGAGTCAAAACATATCCAAAAGTTCATTGTATTATACGGAGCGCCCGGTACTGGTAAGTCAACTGTAATGAATCTGATTCAAGACTTGTTCGAGGGATACTGGACAGCTTTTGATGTTAATGCACTCGTATCACGAAACAATCAATTTGCAACTGCAGCATTTAAGGACAACCCTCTTGTCGCAATTCACCACGATTGTGACATGAGTAAGATCCAGGATAACAGTGTCTTCAACTCGCTCGTCTCGCACGAAACCATATACATTAACGAAAAAGGCAAACCCCAGTATCCGATGAGAATAAGTTCATTTATATTCTTAGGGACAAACGAGATTGTTGATGTACCGGACACAAAGCGAGGAATCGTTCGGCGAATGATCGACGTCTATCCCACTGGCAGAACCTTGCCGAAAGAGGAGTATGATATTTGTGTTGAGAGCATGAGGTTTGAACTGGGGGCAATTGCATATCACTGCATTCAAGTATTCGAGTCCATGGGCAAGAACTATTACAACTCGTATAGTCCGACACAGATGATCAACAAGTCAAACATTCTTCGCAATTTTATATTCGACAAGTACGACGAGTTTGTTCGAACAGATCCGATTAGTAGAGATATGGCTTATGACTGGTATAGAGATTACTTCGAGAAGTCTGGTCTTGGGTATGCTCCCAAACGAATTATATTTGGCGAACAGCTTAGAGAATACTTTGATTCATACAAAGATCGAGCTAGGATGGATGGCAAATTGATCCGCCATGTATATAGTGGATTTAGACGAAGTATGTTCACCGATGATATTATCGAGATCGATAGTGAAAAACCGGTCAAGTTCAAAGTCGAAGAAGAACCAGAGCCTGATATTCCAGAATGGTTGCAGTTTGAAGAACCAAAAGACGGCAAGTGCAAGCTTGATGATATTTTGGCAGAGTATCCGGCTCAGTATGCTACGGATCAAGGTGGTCCAAAGAATAAGTGGCCTAAGGTCAAGACAAAACTGCGCGATCTAGATCAGTCAAAACTGCATTACGTAAAAGTTCCAGTGAATTTGATCGTTTTAGATTTCGACATCAAAGTAGACGGAAAGAAATCTCTGGATGCTAATTTGGAGGCGGCAAGCAAATTCCCAGAGACATATGCCGAAGTTAGTCAATCTGGTTCTGCTATCCATTTGCATTACTGGTACGACGGAGATCCAACCGAACTCAGCCGAGTATATGATCTGGACGTGGAGGTAAAGGTATACACTGGTGATGCGAGTCTTAGACGACGTCTGACCAAGTGCAATGATCGAGAAGTTGCTCATATTTCCAGTGGACTCCCTTTGAAAGGAGATGGAAAGAAGAAAATGCTCGATTTTAAAGTTGTTGAGAATGAGAGAATGCTTCGCTGCATGATTAAAAAGAATCTCAACAAGGAATACCATGGGTACACTAAGCCGTCTATGGATTATATTTTCAAACTGACGGAAGACGCTTACAACGCCGGAAAGAAATACGACATCACGGACATGCGGCCGGCTATTATGGAGTTTGCTGTAAATAGCACAAATAGTAGTCAATACTGCTTGAAGTTGATGAATAAGATGCATTGGAAAAGTGATGAGCCAAGCGACTATATTCCTTCACCAGAGGAAGATAAGATCGTATTCTTCGACGTCGAGGTATTTTCGAACGTGTTCATTTGCTGCTGGAAGTATCAGGGATCGTCTGAAGTTATACGTATGATTAATCCGAAGCCGATTGAGATCGAGGAGCTATGTAAGAAAAAGCTTGTTGGATTTAATAATCGGAAATACGATAATCATATTCTTTACGCATGGATGCAAGGATATTCTAACGACCAGCTGTTTAGATTGTCTCAGCGAATCATCGCTAATTCTTTGAATTCTTCGTTCGTCGAAGCTTATAACTTGAGTTATGCTGATATTTACGATTTCAGTTCAAAGAAGCAGAGTCTGAAGAAATGGGAGATCGAGTTAGGCATTCATCATATGGAAAACTCATATCCATGGGATCAGCCCCTTCCTGAGGAGCATTGGAATGAGGTAGCAGATTACTGCTGCAACGATGTAGATGCAACCGAGGCAACGTTCGATGCATGCAAACAGGATTTTATCGCTCGAGAGGTTCTAGCCGATTTGAGCGGATTGAGTGTAAATCATTCTACGAGACAGCATTGTACAAAAATTATATTTGGCAATGATAAGAATCCGACACTTGTTTATACAGATCTCAGCAAAGAATTTCCTGGTTATAAATTCGAGAATGGCAAGAGTTTATATTTGGGAGAAGATCCGTCCGAGGGCGGATATGTATATGCTGAGCCTGGTATGTACTATGGCGTTGGGTTACTTGACGTGGAATCACTGCATCCGCATTCAATTATCGCGTTGAATTTGTTCGGCGAGTATACCTGGAGATATAAAGATATTTTGGAAGCTCGTCTTGCTATCAAACATCATGATATTGAGAAAGCTAGAGGTATGCTCGGCGGCGTACTGGCTAAGTATCTGGAAAGCGAAGAGCAGGCTGATAAACTGGCAAAGGCCCTGAAGATTATTATCAATTCTATCTACGGTTATACCTGCGCAACATTTGCAAATCCGTTTAAATCTCCAGAGAATGTAGACAACATCGTAGCTAAACGTGGCGCTTTGTTTATGATGACTCTGAAGAAGAAGCTTCAGGATATGGGCGTTCAGGTTATCCACGTCAAGACCGATTCAATTAAGATTCCGAATATTACCAAGGAAATTATTGATTTTGTAAATGACTTTGGCCACAAGTACGGATATAACTTCGATCATGAAGCCACATACGAGAAGATCTGTTTGGTAAACAAATCGACTTATATTGCTCGGTATGACGGCGGGAAGCATGACGGAGAATGGACAGCAACTGGAAAACAGTTCCAGGTTCCGTATGTGTTTAAGACATTGTTCACTCATGAAGATGTCGTATTCGACGATCTCTGTGAAACATTCGAGACTAAAACATCATTCTATCTTGATCGATCTGAGAATAAGCCTGAGGGTTATCATGATTATAAATTCGTCGGCAAGGTTGGCAGATTCTGCCCGGTTCGACCTGGAACTGGCGGAGGTTTCCTCATGCGAGATAGAGGAGATACTTACATCAAGCAGAAAGCCGCTTACGACAAGTGCGGTGGCGTGAATGAAAAGGGTAAGCCGTTAAAGGTTCCTAGCAAGTACGCGCTCGCTACTGGCACAGATGGATATTTGTGGAGAGAAGCAGAACAGGTGAAGTCGATGCACCTGGAGAAAGACATTGATATTCGCTATTACGCAAAGTTGGCTGACGACGCAGTCATGGCCATATCACAATTCGGAGATTTCGATGCATTTGCGAATGCCGAAGCTCCATTCTAAGATTAAAGGAGATTATATTTATGAACGCACTGAGTAACATTTCAATCGAGAACGCACACATCATCTTCCGGAACTTCTCTGGTGAAGAGAGTAAGTTCAATAAGAAAGGTAGCAGAAACTTCGGTGTTGTGCTCGACGTTGATCTTGCCGCAATGATGAAGAAAGACGGCTGGAACGTAAAAGAGCTGCCGCCAAGAGAAGACGGCGACATTCCGACATACTGGCTGCCGGTAAGTGTTGCATTCGGACATATTCCTCCGAAGATCATGCTGGTAACATCAAATAGCATGGCTCCGCTCGATGAAACAACAGTCAATCAGCTGGACTATGCCGAAATTGCCAGCGTCGATATGATTGTCCGTCCGTATTGCTGGAAAGTAAACGGGGATAGCGGAGTCAAGGCATACTTAAAGACAATGTACGTTACGATTGTCGAAGACGAATTTGCAAGCAAGTATCAGAGAAATATGAGCAGCGAGGAAGTTCCGTTCTAATGGAATTATATTCTCATCAGGAGAACGCCTTGAAAAAGATGCATAACGGATGCATTCTGGTTGGAGGAGTGGGTAGCGGAAAATCTATCACCTCATTAGCGTACTATTTCAACAAGGTTTGCGGCGGTAAGGATAAACGAATGGATCCCAAAAAGAAGCGGGATCTGTATATTATTACTACAGCCCGTAAAAGAGATAGTCACGAATGGGAAGGCGATATGGCACATTTTCTGCTATCCCCCGATCCGACTGCTTCTCCTCACGGCGTAAAGGTCGTGGTTGATTCTTGGAATAACATTGGCAAATATGAGAACGTAGAGAATTCGTTTTTTATATTTGATGAACAGAGAGTGGTCGGTTACGGCGCTTGGTCTAAATCATTCATAAAGATTTCCAAGGCCAATCAATGGATCTTACTAAGCGCAACCCCAGGCGATACGTGGTCCGATTATATTCCAGTATTCATTGCCAATGGGTTCTATAAAAACAAAACACAGTTCACTCGTGAGCACATTATATTTGCACGCTTTGCTAAATACCCTAAGATCGATCGTTATATTAACACCGACAAGTTATCAAGATTGCGAGCGTCGATTCTGGTTCCGATGAAGTTTGAGCGTGAGACTATTCCCCATAAGACATTCATAACAGCTGGTAGAAACGAAGCAATGTATCAAGATTGCGTCAGAGGCATATGGGATCCGTTCAAGAATGAACCATGTGTCAATGCGGCATCCGCTTGTTTTGTATTGCGGAAAATCGTGAACACTGATCCAACCCGGCGTACTATCATCCATAAGCTAATGGCTGAGCATAAACGAGCAATTATATTTTACAACTTCACGTACGAGCTCGAAATCTTGCGAGAGATCATGAATGAATCTCAGATCGAGTATGGAGAATGGAACGGAGAGAAACATCAGCCAGTTCCTAAGACTGATCGATGGGCATATCTGGTTCAGTATACGGCCGGTGCCGAGGGATGGAACTGTATCGACACAGACACGATTATATTTTACAGTCTTAACTATTCGTACAAGATAATGACGCAAGCGGCTGGAAGAATTGATAGACTGAACACACCGTTCAAAGATCTGTTTTATTACTACCTAGCTGCTCCAGGAATTGATCAGAACATTCGCCGGGCTTTGAATAACAAAAAGAAGTTCAACGAAGAGGATTTCTTCAACGAAGAATTTGTCCCGTTTTAAAGCGAGGTGATTATATTTTGGCTCGCTACAGATTAGGCGGACGTGGTAGACGTCCAAGACATGAAATGGTTCGAATCATAGAGCTAGATGAAATCTTTCCGTCATATCACGAAGCTGCAGATCGTATCGATGGAAATAGAGGGTGTGTCTATCTTTGCTTGCAAGGCATGAGGTCGTCGCATAAGGGCTATACATTCGAGTATGTAAAAGATCTTTATCCGATCTTCGATTAACCAAATAGCAAGGGAGTTCGTGAAATTTACACGGACTCTTTTGTTTTGCCCTAAATACGCCGGAAATAGGCTGTATTTTGTTTCGCGCTTTTTACAACCCCTATTATGGAGAGGATAGGGAGAATATGCCATCTCTATTATCTTTGGCAAAGGAGGTGAAATGTAATGGTTGAGTCAAAATTCCAATCGATCTTGATTAAAGAGCTAAAAGAAAGATTTAAGGGATGCGAAGTAGTCAAGAACGATGCGAATTATAAGCAGGGTATTCCGGATTTAACGGTCTTTTACGGTAACCGTTGGGTTATGCTCGAGACTAAAAGATCTGAAGATGCACCACATCGCCCGAATCAAGACTATTACGTTTCTTTATTTAACGACATGTCATATGCCGCTTTTATTTTTCCTGAGAATAAGGAGGTAATTCTCAATGAAGTGGAACAAGCATTCAAAACTTGAGGGAGCTCATGCGTACCTTGGGGCGTCACAGCATAGCTGGCTGAATTATTCCGAAGATCAACTGATCGCTCGGTATCATAATTCCATGGCCAAGCTGATTGGAACGAGAAAACACAATTTGGCTAAAGAGCTAATCGAGTTAGGCGTTCCGCTTAAGAATACGCATACGACACTAAATATGTATGTGAACGATGCACTTAAGTATCGCATGAGCCCAGAAACCGTATTATATTATTCAGACAATTGCTTTGGAACCGCTGATGCAATCTGCTACAATGAAAAGACCAGATTCTTAAGAATTCACGATTTGAAGACCGGTGCTATACCGGCTCACATGGAACAGCTTGAGATTTACATGGCCTTATTCTGTTTGGAATACGACAAGAATCCAAAAGATATTCAAGCCGAATTGCGTATCTATCAGAACGATGATGTTCTAGCGCATGAGCCGATTCCTGAGCGGATTATGGATATAGAGAATAAAATCATCAAGTTCGACTCGGTTCTTGAACAATTGAAAATAAATCCTTAAGGAGGGGTGACACGTGACAGACGAAGAGATCATGCACCAGTGCGAGATCTACGACAATTATATTTCCGCGCTCGACGACGATCCGGATGTTATCGAGCATTATGGAACGCCTAGACACTCAGGCCGATATCCTTGGGGATCAGGTGATAACCCGTTTCAGCGGAGCAGAGACTTTATGGCTAATGTGGCAGAACTGAAAGAAAAAGGAATGACCGATCGTGAGATCTGGGAATCGATGGGACTATCCTCGACGCAGTTCAGAGCGAAGAAATCACTAGCCTCGAACGAAATCCTTAAGTTTAATGTGATGTATACACAGAAACTGAAAGATAAGGGAATGTCCAATGTAGCAATCGCCAAAAGAATGGATACCAACGAGTCTACCATTCGAGGATGGCTAAAATATGCTGGTGAAATCCGAAAAAATGAACTCGGAACAACCATGGATATGCTAGAAGAACAGGTCAAGAATAAAGGAATGATTGACGTCGGAGCGGGTGTCGAAAAGCATCTTGGTATTTCAAAAACACGTCTTGACACAGCAGTTGCCGCTCTGGAAGAAAAAGGCTATACGCGTCACAAGATTCAGGTCGCCAATGTTTCCGGTAATGGAACCCAGAAGACAACAGTCACTGTTCTTGCGCCGCCTGATACTGAATGGAAATACGTCATTCAGAACAAGGACAAGATTCACAATATTGATGACGTTGCATCTACAGATGGCGGTTCTACATATACGAAACTCCGTGCGCCAGAACAGATCTCTGGCAAACGTGTTTACATTCGCTACGCAGAAGATGGCGGCGTAGATAAAGATGGTACCTTGGAGCTTAGACGTGGCGTAAAAGATCTTGATATGGGATCATCGTCGTATGCCCAGGTTCGCGTCGCTGTAGATGGCAAATACTACATGAAAGGTATGGCGTTCTATAGTGATTCAATTCCAGATGGTTACGACATCGTTTACAACACGAACAAAAAAAGAGGAACACCGGACGAAAAAGTATACAAACCACAGTCCGATGACCCAATCAATCCGTTCGGCGTAGCAATCAAGCCAGGCGGACAGCGCGGTGCTCTGAATATCATGAACGAAGAGGGCGACTGGAATAAGTGGTCTCGTTCTCTGGCCTCTCAGATGCTGGCAAAGCAGCCCGTCGATCTGGCCAAGAAACAGTTAAAGCTCACGAAAGACATTAAAGACAGCCAGTTCCAGGAAATCATGGAGCTGACGAATCCAATCGTCAAAAAGCATGAGCTAAAACAATTCGCTGATGCCTGCGACAAAGACGCTGTTGATCTTAAAGCCGCTGCGATGCCAAGACAAGGTACTAAAGTTCTGTTGCCGTTTCCGTCAATGAAAGAGAACCAAATCTATGCTCCAACATTGGAGAACGGAGAAGAAGTAGTACTTATACGGTATCCTCATGGCGGTCGTTTCGAAATTCCTCGCCTTATAGTTAACAACAAGAATGCGGAAGCTAAGAAGATTATGGGCAATGCTATCGATGCGGTTGGTATTCATCCAAAAGTTGCTGAACAGTTATCCGGTGCAGACTTCGACGGTGATACAGTAGTTTGTATCCCGACTAAAGGACACAACATCAAGACTCAAAAACCTTTAGAGAAGCTTAAAGATTTTGATCCGAAACTAGAGTATCCAGGTGTCACTGACAAGTCCCCATGGAAGAAAGGTTCGCGACGCGAACACATTGAAATGGGCATGGCTTCAAATCTAATCACTGATATGACTTTGAAAGGTGCCACACCTGACGAAATCGCTAGAGCTGTTCGTCATTCGATGGTTATCATTGACACAGGTAAGCATAATCTGAATTACAAACGTTCATATGAGGAGAACGGTATTGCTGCTCTTAAGAAAAAATACATGGGGCACATTGATCCTGAAACCGGGCGATACTCAACCTCGGTATCTACACTTCTTTCAAGAGCAAGTGGTCAGACTCGAGTTGAGAAAAGAGATCCCACTGGCCGTTATGAAATTGATCCTGACACCGGCGAAAAAGTTTATGCGAAAGGCCGGTTAAAGTATAACAAGGAAACCGGAAAATCTGAATACACCCTTTGGAGTGAACCCTATGTCTCAAGAAAGACTGGCAAAATCGTGACCCCAACCACAACATCGACCCAGATGTTTGAAGCTAAAGACGCCCGGTCTTTAATGAGTGGGGGGTTTGGAAAAGGTCTCCCCATGGAAGAGGTCTATGCCGATTATGCGAATCACATGAAAGCTCTTGGAAACCGTGCTCGTAAAGAATACATTTCCGTAAAAGAACCCACCCTAAATAAAGAGGCCCGTTCTAAATATTCTGAAGAAGTGGAGTCTTTAAAAAACCAGCTTGACACAGCTAAAAAGAATGCCCCTCTTGAGAGACAAGCTCAGTTGATCGCTTCTTCTATGGTTGAGTCTGCAAAACTGGCTAATCCAGACATGACTGATTCGGAAATTAAGAAATTAAAAGGCCTTAAAATTAAAGAGGCTCGTGAAGCAGTAGGCGCTTCTAAGTATCGTGTTAAGATAACAGATAGAGAATGGGAAGCTATTCAAGCTGGGGCTGTATCTAAGACTACTCTTGAAGAGATACTGCAGAATGCAGATGAAGATCGAGTCAAGGAACTTGCTATGCCTAAGGCCAAAGCTGGAATGACTCCAAGTAAGATCAGCCTAGCCAACACACTGCTATCAAACGGCTTTACCTTAGCTGAAGTAGCAGATAGAGTAGGTGTGTCGGTATCTACGCTGACTAATAATAGCAGCGTAAAGGTAAAGGCAGGTGACAAAGCATGAGAGAAAGTATGATCACAACGGTTGACAATCCATTCAACCCGTTCGAACAGCCGGATGAATGGTATACATGGGACGTATCGCATGGCTATTACTCGCGTGAGCTACTAGCACGCATTGCACGTGTATCAGATGACATGAGCGACAGTGACATTGAGCTCATCACGAGCCAAGCGATCGATGACATAATTCGACTTGATCTCACGAATCGTTATAGAAAGGTTTCAAGAGAATATTCTGAAGCCTGACCACCCCGGGGAGGGGTCGGAAAAACTACACCCC
>ERZ1023967.305-NODE-305-length-12335-cov-5.506515_pt1 | contig 12335 bp, 9 predicted proteins | sample MGYA00380429_ERZ1023967 | MGnify/ENA primary metagenome ERZ1023967 (study PRJEB33179, sample SAMN07449055) | human gut metagenome | biome: Human-gut; feature: Human associated habitat; material: Faeces | host: Homo sapiens | place: India:Kasaragod | collected... | reverse complement strand
CACTCTCGCCCCCACGGAGACGCAGGAAGTAGCCTCGTTCATGGCAGCCCTCGACGGCCGCTTCAACATAACGCCGTGGCTGCTCATAGTGCCCGTAGCCACCGGCGTGCTCATCGCGCGCAAGACCCCGCCAATCGTCACCATCTTCTTATCGACACTTCTCGCCGTGGCTTGCGGACTCATCTTCCAGCGCGAGGCGTTGGCAGAAATCGACCCGTCGATGTTCAAGGCGGCGATGATGAGCGTATACGGCGAGACGACGCTGAGCACATCGAACCAGATGCTCACCGAGCTCGTGTCTACGCGCGGCATGGCAGGCATGACCGACACCATCTGGCTCATCATCTGCGCCATGTGTTTCGGCGGAACGATGGCAGCAAGCGGAATGGTGGGCGGCATCACCCGACTGTTCATCCACATGGTGAAGGGTCGCACGTCGCTCGTGGCGTCTACAGCCACCACCGGCGTGATGCTCAACGTAGCCATCGCCGACCAGTATCTGTGCATCCTGCTCACCGGCAACATGTTCCGCGACGTTTACGACCGCGAGAACTACGAGCGTCGCCTGCTGAGCCGCACTACAGAGGACGCCGTGACCGTGACCTCAGTGCTTGTGCCGTGGAATACCTGCGGCATGACGCAGAGCACCGTGCTCGGCGTAGCAACGACCACCTACCTGCCCTATTGCTTCTTCAATATCATCTCGCCGATAATGAGCGTCGTTGTGGCGGCAATCGGCTACAAGATATTCCGCAAGGGCGAAGCGCAAACAGAATTACCGCAGTGTGGTAACACCGTTACCGCAGCGTGGTAATATCGTTACCGCGTATTGGGAATATTGTTACCAGTACGCGGTAACACCCGTTTCAAGCACATATACTATCAGACTAAGCCAAGCAAACATCGGCTCATACTATTGTTTTTTGTGAAAAGTGAACTATTGTGAACTTGTATTTTATCGTTTAATTGCTTAACTTTGTATTTGTTAAGCTTTAACACCGCAAATAATATGAGTGCTTATGATAAGAAACCTGTCTTTCTAATTGCTTTAGCTCTTCTCGTAGCATGCACATCGTGCGGACACGACGACCCCGACGTGCCACCTACGCCCATCGAGCCCCCTACGCCCACCGAGCCTACTGAGCCCGATAAGCCCGATAAGCCCGACGAGCCCGACAAACCCGCGGCACAGATACCTATAAATATCAGCGCCACGATAACCCGCGCCACGGAGGAGGCGTTCGAGAGTGGCGACCGTATAGGGCTGTTCGTTGTCAACCGCAATGCAGACGGCAGCGCGGCGACGCTGAAACCCTTGGGCAATCATCTCGACAACATGCCGTACACCTATACCACGACATGGAACGCAGAAAAGACAGTATACTGGAAGGACGCTCAGACACATGCCGACTTCTACATGTATTATCCCTATACGCAGACAGTGGCGAGCGTGAGCGCAATGCCGTTCGGCGTCAGTGCCGACCAGAGCAGTCTGGGCGCATACAAGTCGTCCGACCTTATCGTAGGCTCCATGCTCGACGCCGCTCCATCGGCATCGCCGGTGAACATCGCGGCACGTCATCTGATGAGTCAGGTGGAGATAGTGCTCAAGGCAGGTGCCGGATATAGCGAAAGCTCACTCGCAGAGGCAGATGTGTCGGTGAAGATGAACAATCTCGCCACCTCCGCCACCGTCGACCTCGCCACCTCCACGGTAAGCGCCAACGGCAGCGTGCGCAGCCTCACGCCCTATAAGGACGGCGCCGTCTACCGCGCCTTCGTCGTGCCGCAGACCGCCACGGGCAACAACCTCATAACCATCACCGTCGACGGCGCCGACCACAACATCTCGAAGACCGTCACCTTCGTCGGCGGCAAGCGCCACACGCTCACCGCCACGCTCAGCAAGGAAGGCGGCGGACTGAGCGTGAGCATCAGCGCATGGGAGAGCGACGGCATAGATTACGGCGGTGTGGCAAGCTGACGCAGTAAAGAAACAGAAACGATTAAAAGAACATTGCATTTGATATGACCCATACGAATCACAAGAACTTCCATATATACACAGCTGTACTGATGCTTTGCATTCTGCTTGCTGCCTGCTCCGACTCGTTGTTCGACGGCGACGGCGGCAAGCCTGGCGGCGAAGACCGCATACAGCTATCGGGCAGCATCGAGCAGTTGGCGATGACACGTGTCAACGACAACGGCTTCTGCGACGGAGACGTGATGGGCGTCTACGTCGTCGACTACAACGGCGGCACGCCTGGCACTCTGAAACCCAGCGGCAACCGTTGCGACAACGTGCGCCACACGTTCGACGAAGCCAACAACTAGTGGGAACCCGCCTACGACATCTACTGGAAAGACCACCACACCGACAACGACCTTGACTGCTACTATCCCTTCGCCAACCCCCAGAGCCGCGACGACTATCAGTTTGAGGTGCAGAAAGACCAGAGCCGCGCTTCCGCCGACGGCGAGATGGGCGGCTACGAGGCGAGCGACTTCCTTTGGGGCAAGGTGGGCGACGTGGCTCCCACGACCAGCATCATCCGTCTGCCGCTGTTCCATCGCATGTCGAACGCCCGCGTCACCCTGATTCAAGGCTCGGGCTTTGCCGACGGCGAGTGGGCTAACACCGAGAAGATAGTGCTTGCGCCCAACCTGGTGCGCAAGGCGAGCATCGACCTTGCCACCGGCGAGGTGAAGCCCTCAGGCAGCGTGGAGAGCACAGCCACCATCCCCTCGCGCGTCGACGACGAATGGCGCACCATCGTGGTGCCGCAGACCGTAGAGGCAGGCACCACGCTCTTCAGCATCACCATCGGCGGCATGCCCTACAAGTTCGTGAAGAACGAGGCGCTCACATACATAGCCGGCAAGATGATGAACTTCAGCATCCGTGTAGACAAGAAAGCAGCCAGCGGACAGTATCACCTCACACTCGTGAACGAGAGCATCACCCCGTGGGAGAACGACCTCGTGAGTCACGACGCCACAGCCAAGGAATACGTCATCGTGAACTCTACCGCCGGACACCTCAAGGAAGCCATTGCCGCTGCAAACAAAGACTATACAAAGCTGAAGAATCTGAAGATTAAGGGTACTATAGATTCTCGTGACTTCTATTTCATGAGAGACTCTATGAGTTCGCTTTCTTCTTTAAATTTAAAGGAAGTCAGAATCAAAGGTTATGGTAATGTAGAACTTGGAGAAGGTCAGAACTTGGACGACCAGATACCTAACAGCGCATTTTATAGAAATAGTCAGTTGGGCGGAAATCAGACTCTTACGAGACTTGTATTGCCTGATAATCTTGTGTCTATAGGAGCTAATGCTTTTTATGGTTGTAAGTATCTTTCAGGTTCGCTCAACATACCAGAAGGTGTTATAGATATTCAAAGAGGAGCTTTTAATGGTTGTGTAGCCCTAAATGGCACTCTGTCTTTGCCTTCTACTTTGAAGTATCTTGGAAGATATGGCAATGGACCGACAAGTGAAACGGATGATGAGGGCACAGATTATTATGGTGGCGTATTTCAAGGATGTTCCGGGTTTACCGGAAATCTCGTTATACCGGATAATGTGGAGCTGATCCGAGGCTATTGTTTTTCTGGATGCAATGGATTCTATGGCGATTTACGATTGCCATCAAAGTTGAAAAGAATGGGCGTTTGTGCTTTTTCTTACTGTTCAGGTCTCACCGGTTCTTTGACTATACCGCAAGGTATAATATCCATACCTTCAGAAGCATTTAATAATTGTGGCTTTGATGGTACGCTGACTTTGCATGATGGAATAGTAAATATTGCTAACGATGCGTTTGCCAACTGCCATTTCAAGGGCGAGCTACATTTACCAAGGAATCTGAAGACCCTTTCTAACAATGCCTTTGGAAACAATGATTTCTCTGGCAATCTGAATTTGCCGTCAACGCTTATGCATATTGGCAGTAGCGCCTTTGCAAACAACTGGCGTTTGATGGGTGTTCTTGACATTCCCTATGGGGTTGAAAGTATTGGTGAGAGTGCATTCTCAAATTGCCGAATGCTCGAAGGCTTGGTGTTGCCAGAATCGTTGGAAACCATACGTAGAGGAGCATTCAAAAACTGCTACGGCGTCGGCTCTATAGTATGCAAGGGCACCATGCCGCCCTATGTGCAGAGCGGCGCCTTCGACGGCGTGGCAAAAGACAACTTCACGCTCGAAGTGCCCGAGTCAGCCGTTCAGCAGTATCAGGCAGCCGGCGGCTGGTGCGAGTTCAAGCGCATCGCAGCCCACCACGAACTGGTATGCCGCCCGTCGGTGGCATGCGCGTTGAGCACACAGCACAAGCAGACCCTGGTCGTCAACGCCGAGGGCGAGTGGGAAGTGGAGAGCAAGCCCGACTGGTGTGAGGTTGCGCCCGCCAGCGGCAACAAGAAGACCGAAGTGACGCTCACCATCAAGAGCATGTCGAAGAACGCGAGCGACCGCGAGGGCAAGATAGTTTTCCGACTGAAGAACAAAGACTACACCCACGCGTGCACCGTCTCGCAATACGGCTACGAGTACGGCGAGGACGAATGGATAACCCTGCAGAAAGCCACCAAGGGACGCAACGGCGGCATCAACATCGTGCTGCTCGGCGACGGCTACAACGCCAAGGACCTCGCCAGCGGCGACTATCTGAAGCACATACGTCAGGAAGTGGAATACTTCTTCGGCATTGAGCCGTACAAGACATACCGCAAATACTTCAACGTCTACACCGCCATACCGCTGTCGACCGAGAGCGGAGTGGGCACGGTGAACACCATACGCTACAACCGCTTCGGCACAACCTTCACCGGTGGCGTCGGACTGAAAGCAAACTACGACGAACTGTTCAGTTACGCCCTCGGTGCGCCCACCGTCAGCAAGGAAAACCTGAAGCAGACCCTCATAATCGTCGTGCCCAACACCACCGACTACGGCGGCATCTGCCAGATGTGGCCCGACGGATCGGCTATAGCGTTCTGTCCGCTCAGCACATACGACTATCCGCTCGACACGCGCGGCGTAGTTCAGCACGAGGCAGGCGGTCACGGATTCGGCAAGCTCGGCGACGAGTACATCTACCACAACGCCTTCATCGACGCTTGCGGCTGCAGCTGCTGCGGACACGTGCTGGAGTTCAACAGCGCGAAGTCGCTCGGCTGGTACGACAACCTCTCGCTCACCGGCAAGATGCACAACGTAGGCTGGAGCCACCTCATCTTCGACGACCGCTACAGCGACATCGTCGACATCTACGAGGGCGGCTATATGCACAACCGCGGCGTGTTCCGCTCGGAGCAGAACTCATGCATGAACAACGACATACCCTACTATAGCACCATCAGTCGCGAGAGCATCGTGAAGCGCATCATGAGATACGCCGGCGAGACCTTCTCGTTCGAGGAGTTCGTCAGAAACGACAAGCGCGACGCCGGAACAGCGACACGCAGCATGGGCACAAGCTACACGCGCACCGCCCATACCTATCAGCATGCCCCGAAGGTACACAAGGGCAGTCCGCTGCAGATGAAGAAGGTGAGAAGACATCGCTAAGAAAGTCGTCAGTAAGAAAACTCTAAAACGAAGATTTATGAACAACCATATAATAAGATGTGTCGCACTGGCGTTGGTAGTGTTCGCACTGGCGGCTTGCGGCGACGATCTGGAACCGACTCAGCCGCAAGACCCTAAGTCGACACCCATGACATTCGTCGTAGACTATCCAGGGCAGACCCGCGCTACAGCCACCGACTTCGAGCTTGGCGACCGCATCGGTCTGTACATAGCCGATGCGAAAGAGCCGCTGGAGCTGGCAGGCAATCTGGTGAACAACGAGGCGCTCACCTTCGACGGCAACAAATGGGAAGCCGGTCGCACGCTGTATTGGGACGAGGGGACGTACAACGCCTACGCCTACTATCCGTACATGCAGGATGTGACGAGCGTAACCGACCAGCCGTTCAGCGTAAGCACCGACCAGAGCACCCAAAAGACAGCTACCGCTCTCGGCGGATACGAGGCGAGCGACCTTCTCTTCGCCACAACCAAGGACATCAAGGCCTCTGATTCGCCCGTAAGGCTCACCTTCAAGCACATCATGAGTAAACTGAAGATTCGCTTGATAAAGGGTGAAGACTTCGAGGGCGATATGCCCACCACCGCCAAGGTATACATCCACAACACCGTGCCCACAGCCACTATCGACCTGCAGGCAGGAGTGGCGACACGCTACGTTAAGGGCACACGCCAGACCATCGTAGCCCACCAGGACGGCGATACAAGCTATTCGGCGATAATCGTGCCGCAGCGCATCGACAACCGTCAGCCGCTCGTCGAGGTGGAGATGATGGGCGTGAGCTATCTCTTCGAGAGCAAGTTCCTTTTCAAGCCCGGTACGGAGCATCTTGTCAACCTCGTCATATCCGAAAATCCCGACAAGGTGAAGATAAACATTGGCGGAGAGAAGCAGAACTGGTAATAAAACGATTCGTATGAAGAAAACTACCGGCATATTGTCAGCCGTAGCGCTGGCGCTCCTCCTATGGGCAGTGGCTTTATGGCTGCTGCCCTTTGGTGGTTATAAGAAAAACATGAAGGAGACGCGCTACGGACTGAACGAAGGCATGGAGGTTGTGGAGCAGATTGTGGCGCAGGGACAGCGCCAGTATGTGGTGGAAGACGCCCAAGGCAACACGCTCTTTCGCATTCCTCTGCGCGGATGTATGATAGACACGCGCTTCCGTGGCGGCAGACTCCGCTTCCGCGAGATGGCTACTGGGCGCGAGGGATACGTAGACACTAACGGAATGGTGACATTCACGGCTGGTGCTGCGGCGCAAGCAAAGGCTGTGGTGCCCGAAGACGAACTGACGAGGCAGAACATGGATATGGAGAATCGGTCAGTAGAGTCGGCAGGTCATTCCGACAGCAACTCGCACCGTGAGAGTAAAGGACACGCGGTGAAGCTCACGCAGACCGACATTCGCAAGATAGCGCAGAGCAGTCCGTTCTACAAAGAGGCGTCAAAGATATTGAAGGGCAAGCTGACGGAGACCGATGCCTCGCGCCGCCGTCAGATACTCAACTACTGCGAGCATCTGCGCACGGCATACACCACGAAGGACATCGACTTCCTCAGGCAGGTGTTCAGCGACGAGGCACTCATCATCGTTGGCAATGTGGTGAAGGAGTCGGCTACGACCGCCGGCATTGGGTCTGACTCGCGCGTTACTTACGCCCTGCACACCAAGCGCGACTATCTCTCGCGACTCGCCAAGGTGTTCGCCGTCAACAAGACAGTCGACGTGAAGTTCTCCGACTTCCGCATCATGCGCCATCCTACGAAAGACGGCATCTACGGCGTTTCGCTGCGCCAACGCTACAGCAGCGACCGCTACTCGGACGACGGTTGGCTGTTCCTGCTGTGGGACTTCCGCAATCCTTCCATGCCGCTCATACACGTGCGAACGTGGCAACCATCGGCAACCGTCGGCAGTTCGGAAGGAGTGATAGACATCTCCGACTTTAATCTTGAATAGACAAAGCAAGTCGGCTCTAATCTTAGCCGACTTTAATCCTGAATAAAAAGACATTGTATTATGCTAAACAATAGTTCTCGGACAATAAGTATAAGCCGGACGCTACGCAACGCGATGCTTTGTGTGGCGTATACCGTCGCTTTATGCTGTCTCTCGTTGCAAGACGCTAAGGCAGCTGTGCCGTTCTTGTCTGTAGCGGAAGCCGCAGATGCGCCAGCGCCTGCCGACAGCACGTTCTCAGTAGAGAGCTTCCGTCAGTTGCCCACCGATGTGAGCGCTTTCATCGACGCTGTGCGCGACCTTAACGACGAGGCATGCGCACTTCTTAAGGTGGTAGCCCCAGCCGACTTCGCTTTCTCCTCGCCGTTAGGCATCGTTGAGCGTCGCGACAAGGTGGGTGAGATATGGCTTTTCCTGCCTAAAGGCACAAAGAGCATAACGCTGAAGCACCCGCAATGGGGAGTGCTGCGCGACTATGCGTTCGGTACAAAGCTGGAGAGTCGCATGACATACGAGATGCGTCTGCGCCTGCCGCAGGCAGCTGTTGTGGAGAAGCACGACACCGTTGTGTACACACAGACTAGTGTAGACACAGTTACCGTGGCGCCGCGGCGTCGCGTCGTGCCCTTGCAGCTCTATACGTTGCTCACAGCCTCGATGCACACAGACGGTCCGTCGTGGGGAGCGATGATAGCCGTGATGAGTCGTCACGGTGGCTACGTTCATGCCAGCACCAATCTGCGTTCCGGCAAGAAGACCGTAGGAGCATGCAACCGCGAGGGCTATAGAGACGGAGCTGCTGTGAAACCATACTATTCGGGTAGCACGCATACTTCAGAATATGCCGTCACAGCGGGTTTGATACACCGCATAAACGCCAACTTCAACGTCTTTGAGGGCGTAGGTTATGCTAACCAGAGTACCGCATGGCAACTCGCAAAAAGCGAAGGCGGAGGATGGTTGCGCAACGACGGACTCACACATAAAGGCGTGGCAGCGGAGATTGGCGTGCTCTTTACAATGGGCAGGCTGAGCGTGAGCGCCTCTGCGCTGACAATCGGCGCGAGCCAGTGCCCGGGATGTGTGGGCATAGGCATACGCATTGGAAAGAACAGCGTGATAACGAAACCCGCCAAGCGTTGAGAAAGTGTTTCTATATAATATATGTGAAAACAACTTGAGATATGAATCATAGCTTACATTATAATAATATGTTCAATCGGCTCTATATCACTTTCGTGGCAGTAGTGGCGCTCTTGTGTTCGTGCAGTAGCGACAAGCCCGACAGTCTTGAGCCGCATTTGCAGACTCTGCCGGCTACGGACATAACCCGAACGGAAGCCACAATATTAGGACGGTGCCAAACGGACAATGGTGTGGAGATGCCGCAGTTGTGGTTCCGCTATGGAGCCGACGAGAGTATGAGCGAACGTTCGGAGACGCTTGAAGCTGCGGACGGCAGTGTGAGCATGCGCTTGCGTAATCTCACGGCAGGCACCACATATTATTATATGTTGCAAGGCGGCAACGGCACCGCCGTACTGTCGGGTGAGACTCTCAACTTCACAACACTACCGAATCTGCAGCCAACTATCGGCGACGTGAAGGTGTTGAGCAGCAGTCCGATGAGTGTAATCGTGGGCTATCGCATTGCTGACGACGGCGGCGACGAGATCGCCGAAAGCGGTTGCCGCATATCGCGTCAGGATGGAGCCGCGATGAGCGACGGTGAGAAGGAAACAACCATAATGCAGGCTGGCTCAGTGGGCGCTGACGGATTCTACCGCTTGCGCATAGGCAATCTGCAGCCGAGCACGGCATACACAGTAAGACCATTCGCCAAGAACAGAAACGGCGAGGCTGTGGGCGAACCGCTTTCGTTCACAACTCCAACTGCTGTGGTTTTGGATGAGGCAGGTATGCTTTCGGTAGTCATTGGCGACGACATCTACAAATACACCACCATCTCTATAGCCGGACCACTCAACGGCGACGACCTTCGCACCCTGCGCCACATGGCAGGACGCGGCATAGACGGTAGTGCTACAAACGGGCGACTTGCCGATATAGACATATCAGGAGCACGCATTGTCGCAGGAGGCGGTGTGTATGACGCTGCGCGCTATTCGGAAGACGACGTTGTGGGTGTGGGACTGTTTGCCGCGTGCAACAATCTGAAGAATATAAAGTTGCCGATGGACGTGGTGAGGATAGAAAAAGACGCCTTCCTCAACTGCTCATCGCTGCGCAGCATAGTGATACCGGCTACTGTAAGCAGTATCGTTCCGTCGGCTGGATGCACATCGCTTGAAGAGATAAGCGTGTCGGGTGCCAACACATCATACACAAGTAGTGACGGCGTACTGCTGAGCGGCGACGCCAAGAGCATATTGTGGTTCCCGATGGGCAAGCGAGGCGACTACGCATTGCCAGCCACAGTGACAGCAGTTGGTCCGTACGCCTTCCGCGACTGTAGCATTGGGAAGTTCGTGTTTCCGGCAGGACTCACCAAAATAGGCGAATGTGCTTTCTATAACAGTAAGGTAAAGGAAGTAGCGCTGCCTTCAACACTGAAGATGTTGCCGACCGGCGTGTTCCAGAAATGTGCCGACCTAAAGACTGTGCGCCTTGGCGACGACGTCGAACTGCTGTCCGACTACGTGTTTGACGGCTGTCCGCTCACCGATTTGTACATAACAGCCCCACTTCCGCCGGTATATGGCAGCAATACCTTCGCCACAACCGGCGCCGACTTCGTGAAGACCTGCCGACTGCATGTGCCGAAAGGCAGGAAGAAATACTATCGTGCGAATGCAAAATGGAATGTTTTTGATAATATCGTAGAAGAATGAACTCACCAGAAATAGAAGAACTCAAGCGTCTCGTAAAGGAGAAATACGAGGACACACTTGCTACGTCCACCGACTTCGAGGTGTTCTCGCTGATGCTTAAGAAGAAATACAATGCAACCGTGTCAACATCCACACTGAAGCGTCTTTACAACTATGTAGGCGACGAGCACACGCCACGCGTGGCTACGCTGAATGTGCTGGCGCGTTATATTGGTCATGCCGACTACACTAAGTTTGTGGCATGGCTGAAGACGAGTCCGTGCTACAACTCGTCGTTCTTTAACGCCAACCAACTCATGAGCAGCGACCTCAATCGCGGCGACGAGGTGGAGATAGGCTGGAGCCCGAACCGCATTGTGCGACTTGAATATCAGGGCGACAGCCGATATGCCGTGCTCATGTCGCACAACAGTAAAATGCTGCCTGGCGACAGTTTCGTTACGGGCTGCTTCATCGCCGAGCAACCGCTGTATCTGCCGTTCCTTGAGCGCGGTGGCGAGCGCACACCGCCGTTCGTAGCGGGTCGCAACGGCGGACTTTCGATAGTTAGGGTTGTTAAAGAATCGTGCTGATGGACGACAAGGAGAAACGACCCACATCAGGATTCGTGGCAGGCTTTGGCGGCGAGTGCGGCTTCAGCGGCGCGCAGCACGACAGCGGCTTTTCGAACATTAGCGAAGTATATGTCTCGAAGTCGGGTTTTTCGCGCTTGCTCTCTGCCGTGAGATACGGCAAGCGCTATATGCTGAAGTGCTTGAAGCCCGACTTCGCCTTCACGCCCGTATATCGCCAGGCGCTCATGAAGGAGTTTGAGATAGGCTTGCAGCTCGATCATCCCAACATCTGCCGCACCATAAGCATGGAGCCGGTCGAAGAACTTGGCGAGTGCATCGTCATGGAATATGTAGACGGCGAGAATCTTGAGACAGCCGTCACAAGCGGAACGTTTACTGAAGAAAAGGCGCGCAAGATTGCCGCCCAACTGCTTGACGCGATGGAGTATATGCACGCCAAGCAGACCGTTCATCGCGACATAAAGCCCTCGAACATCATGGTGACTCATCGCGGAGGCGACGTTAAGCTTATCGACTTCGGACTTTCAGACAGCGAGACCTTCTGCGTGCTCAAGATTCCGGCAGGAACAATCGGCTATATGGCGCCAGAACAGTTGCTGCCTGGAGCCAAGAGCGACCCCAGTGCCGACATCTATTCGTTCGGCAAGGTGCTCGAGTTCATGGCTGAGGCTGCGCACAGCAAGAGTCTTGCGAGAGTAGGGCGCATGGGTGCCGCCGCCGACCGCGACCATCGACCCTCCGACATCGCCCGGATAAGGCGCTTGCTGGCAGGCAAAAGCAAGTCGTTCGCCGTTGTGAACGCCGTGCTCGTTGCGCTGATTGCGCTGCTGCTTGTTGTTATCGGTGTGATGACCAACGCACGCCAAGACACACGCCCGGAAACTGTTGCTACAGATTCGGTTGCAGCAGATGGCGTGAATAGAGTGGTGGACAGCAATCTTTGGTGATTATTGGTGATTATTGCGTTTGAAAGCGCAATAATCCTTCTTTCTTCAATAATATTCTGCCCGTAACTGCGTTATTAGTTATATGCAATGGACCGACCAAATACGTAGAGTGAAGATATTTCTTGTGCTCGCCGCGGTGATTATCGCCGTGGCATCACTTGTCGTGTCGCATATCCTCATACGCGACCTCGCCAGGGAGGAGCACAACAAGATGGCGGTCTGGGCTGAGGCTATGCGTACGCTGAACAACGCCGACGAGAACACCGACATCAATCTGGTGCTGAAGGTGATAAACGGCAACAACACGATACCCGTCATCGTGCTCGACTCGAACGGCGATGTGCAGGCTTCCCGTAACATCAATCTGAAAACCTGCAACACGGCAGCCGCCTAGCTTAGCCG
>ERZ1023967.294-NODE-294-length-12619-cov-13.476043_pt1 | contig 12619 bp, 10 predicted proteins | sample MGYA00380429_ERZ1023967 | MGnify/ENA primary metagenome ERZ1023967 (study PRJEB33179, sample SAMN07449055) | human gut metagenome | biome: Human-gut; feature: Human associated habitat; material: Faeces | host: Homo sapiens | place: India:Kasaragod | collected... | reverse complement strand
ACCACCATAGCGGCTACCCATACCAGCCGCCAAAAGCAATAATGTAGGTTTCATATTTTATTTGTTTAATAGTTGATATTATCTAACAGTATGCAAAAGTAATAAAAAAATGACTGCTGCACAATTTTTATCACTTTTTTTTGGCGATTTATATTTCATTCGTCTACATCTATGCGACTATCGGCAAAAATCAGAAAGGATAACCCACAGTCAGATGGAGGCTATGCGAGTTTTTGAAGGATTCGATATTGTAGAAGCCCTTCTTGCTGGTTTCGTAAGGCACATGAAGCCCCACACCCCAGTCTACACGGATGACGAACATACCCATATCATAGCGCACACCCACACCCGTGCCCACAGCCATCTGCTTGAAGAACTTTCGGAACTTGAACTGTCCCTGCGGACTGTGCTCCTCGCTGCGAAGTGTCCACACGTTGCCGGCATCAAGGAACAAGGCTCCATACAGGTCGCCCCAGATGCGAGGACGATACTCAATGTTGGCAAGAAACTTAATGTCGCCTGTCTGGTCGATATAGGAATACTTGCTGCCTGTAGGCAGATACTGACCGGGGCCAATGCTTCGCACATTGAAAGCACGCACACTGTTGGCACCGCCAATGTAGAACTGCTCGTAATAAGGCGCCTTCTCGCTGTTGCCATAACTCCATACCACACCCGCATTGAGGTGACCCACCAAGGTGGAATGCTCGGCGATGCGCCAGTACTTCACAAAGTCGGTCTCCAACTTCAGAAACTGGGAATAAGGATTGCGGAACATCTCCTTGTCCTCGTCGTTCCACTTCTTGCCTGTACAGAGATAACCCAACGACAGGATGTTGCCTGCCTCGCTGACAGTCGTCGACCAGATGATGGGATGACGGTATTTCGCCGGACTGGTATAAGTATAGGTGTAGCTCATCTTGGGTACAAACTGGTCGCGCATGGCTATCTGCAGATAAGGACTCTCAGAGATGGCCTCATCGAAGGCTGCGGTACGGCTGTTCATAAACTCATACGACAACACTAAAGGACTGAACGAATGGCGATGCTTGGCTGAGGTAGCCCAGTCGTAGGTAAGTTCACCCGACACCACATGGCGACGGAAATAACCTGCCCTGTTGAGCACATTCATCGAGGCCTTCACTGTGGTGGAAGGAACACCATAGAATGAACGCGGAATATGACCTTTGCGGAAACGGCGCTCACGCTGTGCCATGGTCGTAAATAGATTGAACGGGGTGACGATGCTTGGGAACGAGAGTGACACATCCGAACCATACTCATAGGAATTGATATGGTTGGAGCTGGCTCCGTTGCCCTTCTCGCCTGTCTGCCACTCGTAAGAGCCATGCAGATTGATATCGAGCTTCTCGCCTCCACGGAAGGCATTGCGCTTGGTAAAACCTACAACCAACTCGGGACCTACACGGCCTGTGGTTTTGCCCTTGACATTGGTCTCTATATAGAAATCATAAGGCTTGTCGAAAATCAGGTCGAGTGTGGCATCCAAGGTATCGCACTGAGCTGTGGTGTCACGAGGAGTAAACTGAAGGCTGGTATAGTTGAAGACTCCCATCGACTGCAAATGCTGGCGCGCCTTCTCCTCGTTCTCTACCCTGTATAGCTGTCGGGGACGCAAGTTCAAGTCGCGCAACACCACACCCGCACGGATAGGCATCTTCTTGCCATGATAACGGATATTGAGGTAACGGCGACAGAAAGAATCGGTAAGCTCTTCTGTAAACTGCTTGCGGAAGTTGATATTGATATTGCCGAGATACCACTGGCGGGTGACCTGCGAGTCGAGGCTGTCGGCCATGATCATCTTCATGCTTGCCTTGCCTGGCACATCTAAGGTATCAGCAAGATAGGAGGCATAGCCATTCTGATAAAAATAATAGCCATTGTTGCGGAACAAACGGGTAAGGCGCTGACGCTCACCTTCCAGGCGAGGTACATTGAATGGGCTGCCCGTATGTACCAAAGCCTCCTGACGGGTGGAATCAATCAAAGCAGAGACTACTGATGGGAAATTGACATACTGCAACGTATCAATGGTCATCAACGGACCCAAAGACACATGATAAGCCAACTTGGCCTTCTTGGGATTTTTCTGGGGCAGAATCTCGTAGTTTACCTTGCCATGAAAATAGCCATACTTGGCAAGCTGGTTCTCTGCTACCTGTGCACGCAATCGTGGATTCACATTGCCCATCAATTTAGGACGTGAGCCGAATGCCTTGGTAATCCACTTGGCTATGGCGCCATCCGACTGCGAGAAAGCATTCCAAACCCAAAGGCGAACAGGGAAAGGCGTGCGATAATAACTGCTGCCGAAGAGGGCTCCATTAGGGGCAGAAGCCAGTACCGACTCCATTTCGAGAATCGTAGAATCGGCATAACCGCCTGGCTCATAATCGGTATATTCTATTTTCTTCAGACCCGTGAAGAGCTGCTCGCCTTCCTTGAGAGCACTCGTGGAAGAACAAGATGTACCTGCGGCAACCACCACTATGGCAACAAATACCATAGCCAACAGGCGGAAGCCGCGGGAATGATTATAGTGAATGCACTTTCTGTTTATCATCATTTGCTTTTTCATTTTTGTTGAACAGCTGCAGGCACAGCCTTCAGGGTGTCGGCTGCAGCACGTGGCAAAGCCTGTTTCTCGGTCTTAAAGCGGAAGATATCACTGAAGCGCTGCAATTTTCTGCGCCACATGAAACCAACACCATACTCGCCGATCTGACCCTCTAACCAGTCGTAGATGTTGTTGTTATAGAAACCTCGGATATACTGACTGGCTCCATCGTTGAGTCGATATTGTATCTCCACATTATTAAAGAAGGTATCGTTGTTGACAGCATTCTCCATCTCGGCTCCCGAAGAAACCTGACCGCCCACACTGAAGCTCAGACGATTGTTGAAGAATCGCTTGGCAAACTTGAAATTGTAGTCAGTATGCAATGCACCGGCAGCATTGAGAGAGTTGTCGACAGTCATGCCTATATCAAGTCCCATGGAGCGCATGGCGGTTCCTGCAATGTTGTTGATTTCGGAATTGAGGAACGAGCTGAGGGCACTGTTCATCGAGAACGAATTGGTATTGCCGTTGGCAAGATACATGCCCGAGGCCAGCATGGTGATAGCCACCTTGCCGCGTTCGTCCACACTCATCGTGTTCAACTCATCCTGGACGTTCATGTCGGAAGGTGCTGAGATGATAAACTGTATACCAGGTTTATTCAGTGTCTGCGACAGTTTCACCCCACACTCGAAATCTACCGATCGGCCTGTACCCTGCCCTTCATTCACGGTCGACTTGATCTTCTCGGTAGCCGTGATGTTGAGCGTAGGATTGAAAGGATCGCCCGTAAACTCGATATAACTTCCGTCCTGAATGGTAAAGGTCTTCAGTGGAATGACAGGCAAGGAGTATTTCATCTCGCCATTACTCAATGTATACTTACCCGACAGACGCAGATTGTCGGCAGGATTGTAAGTCATACGCAAGTCGCCTCCACCCACAAGGTCAATATAATTGGACTTGTCGGCATTCAGCGCACAAAGAATACGGGCAGACTCATCTATCGACATACCCAAGAGCATATCGAAGCCTTCGAGTTTTGGACGCACCACCGTCTCTTGCTTATTGTCTTTGAAATCGGTAAACTTCACCAACTCCTCAAGCTGAGTATCAGTGGTGAGTTCCGACTCTCGCAGGATATAAGTCATGTCGGTATTACCCAGCACGTCGAGCTTACCTCGCATCTTCAGATTAGACAAGGCACCACGCATACTTCCCAAAAAGTTGACATACGCCTTACCGAAAGCCTCGGAACGGGCATTCTCCTTAGCATCTACCAGGAGGAAGTTCTGGGCACGCATCCTGACATCAAGCATCATCTTATCAAGATTGGAGAAATCCAGATAGCCCTGTATGTTGAGCGGACTCTCATTGTTGGCATACATCATGAAGTTCTCGAAGAGCAACTTACTGCCGGCTATCCTCACTGGGTCGTTGTCGAAACGCATCCTCAGTCCGTAAGGCACACTCACTAAATAAACAGAGTCCATGTATATCTCGCCGTCTACCTGTGGCTTGCTCAACGATCCCTTGATGGTAAGACTTCCCTCACCACAACCTTCCAAACCAACAAGCTGGTCGGGCACAAATCCATTGATGAAGTGGAGCGGCAGTTTGTCCATGCCGACAGTAGCGTCGAGATAGCCCTCGCCCTCCGACTGGTAAGTACCTTTGATGGTGGCTACGTCCTCACCGTTGTATTTCAGTATTCCGTCGACGGCATGAGTGCCATCGCTCATAGGCATATACACGAACTCGGAGCCGACATTACCCATCGGGCAATTCTCGTAAACCAAGTTGTCGACCGATAGATTGGACGATACAGACAAGGCCTCCTTGGTCTGCACGATATGGAAATCGCCATTCATGATACCTGAGACATCAGGCATATAAGGTATGACACTCAGTACCTTGTCCAAATCAAAACGGGTCATACCGATAGTGATATCCTGCAGGGCATCCTCATTGTCGTCGTTAGAGTAGATACGCACACCCATTCCCTTGCTGGCCTCCAGCTGAAGCTTGGCGGAGATACGCATATCGCGTCCCAGCATCAGATAGTTGTCATCGTTGGCTGTAAATTTCTTATATCCCAGTATAGGATGAGTATCGGTAAGACTCACCTTGATGCCGTTTTCCTGCATCATTGCCGCCAAACCTACACGCACGCCCAACTTGCCGTTGGCATCATAGATGCGGGCAGCGATATCGGAGCCTCGCTCTGCCAACTCGCCATCCACCAATGCCTGGAATACGTATTGCGGATTCTTCTTGTTGTTCACAATCCTCGCCGTATACCGGATGGTGTCGCCCTGGGTCATCACGTTGGCACGAACCGTATCCAACTGTACACCTTGTGCCACCAAAGAGTCGATATTAAGATGACCGTTCAGACCTGATAAGGGTGAGGTACGAAGATCCATGTCCACCGTCTTGAAATGATAGCCGTTGTACTCGATAAAACGGGAGATGAAATTGTCTTTTCCTGTGGTAAGAGTGATGCGACCCAAGGGGAACTCGCGACGGATAGCCACCTGGTCGATACGTCGGTTCTTGAGTTGACTCATCACCTCGCCTTGCAGTTCATCAAGTCTTGACAGCAACTTTTTATAACCTCCATGGGTGTCCATACGAAGATGGAAGTCACCACAATTGAGTACGGCATGGGTTGTATCGCGACGAGTCAACACGTCGGCAACAATATCCACGGGACGATATTCTTTCTGCTGAGTCTTGATGACGATACTGCCCAACATAGCCTGCAGGTAGTGGTCCTCCTTCAGGTTGGTCTTCAGGTCTACCTGTCCACAGGCAGTTGCTCTCATAGGCACCTTGGTGAGTCCCATGAGGTAAAGGTCCACATTCCTGACATCAGCTACTACTGTTCCTTCCAGATTCTTGCTGTTGGTCAGCGCATCCAGGCTCACCAATCCCTTGAGCAACTGATTATTGCTGTCGATGTCTGCATGTACTTTACCATTTGCTACATGGGCAACAGCCAACAGGTTGTTGATGTGATACTTGCCATAATGCAGCTGTGCCACCTTTGCCTTGGCGTTGAGTCGAGTATGGTTGGACAAGAAATCAGTGCCCACGCCCTGGGCTTCCATCGATCCTGTAAAAGAGTAAAGTTCCTGATGAGGCAGGAAATGACTCACCTGTATCTGATGGACTTGCACCTTGGCACGATAGGCCAGGTGGTTCATGTCGAGACTTCCGTCTTTCTTTGTATGAGTAACAACAGATGCTTCTACATTCATTCGTCCACGACCCTCCCACAAGGTCATCTTGGTGGCATACTTAGAGCCGTCCACTGCGACATCTCCCTTCAGAATCAAGCCATTAGGGATACGCACATCCTTCATTAGAGCCGGATCAAGCATCGCTGTTACAAATCCCAAATGATAGGTACGCGCATCTAAATGTATTTTCGCCTTCATCTGAGACATATCGTTGAGATGTGCCAACCAACCATCGGAGGACAACTGGAAGGCTGAAGGCAAATTGAGTTTCAAACCCGAATAGCTAAGATGCCGCATGTTTCCCTTTACTGTACCGGCAACCTCCATAGGATAATAAGGCCAGTTCCGACGCATCTTTTGAGGCATGTATGCACCGGCAAAAAGCATGAGGTCTTCTCTGCCGATACTGCCTCGTATCATAGCAGTCAACTTGCCAGGAGCGCTGTCGGCAAAGGCATTCATATCCATGTCGACCATGGTCTGAAGAGTGGAGGAAGGAGTTCGCAGACAGAGGTCGGGCAACTGCAACTTCAATGAATCCATCACAAACCGGCCATACATCTGCTGTACGTTCAGACCACAGCGTTCTCTGAACTGTGCCTGACGAATCTTTACATCTATCTTCGAGTCACAGAAATAGAATGAGTCTGCCTTCAAGGTCATATCCAACAAGGCAATGTGGTTGAAGTCCAGACCTTCTGCCGGACGAAGCACAGAGATATTCTTACCAGCCAGCATTTCTGTCTGATAATTGTCGTAAGTTACCCTGCCCTTTCGCCAGTCGAGGGCACGCACTTGATAAAGTCCTTTGAAGAGATCGAGGTAGGTACCATGAGCCGTAGCATCACCCATATAGGCATTTACCCTGAGAGTATCTCCTGGCATGTGAAGCGCCAAAGCTGTGTTTTTCAACTTGAGCTTCTGGATATTCACCTTCCACTTGTTGGTCTTTGGCGTAGTATCGGGAGGTACGGTATCACTCAGTTCTACCGACAGACGGGCATCCGACAACAAGGCGTCATCTACATGGACAAGTTCCTTGCTCAGGTCGATGCCATGGGCACGCAATGCCATCTGCCCGACATCACCCTTGATACGCGCCTCGTGTATCCAGTTGGTGGTGTTGACCTTCATACGTCTGAAGTCCAACTCGTCCACCATTACCTGCTGCTTGAATAAAGGCATCAACTGAATGTCAACTACCATTTTTTCTATATCAGCAACTGTATCTTTTTTATTTCTGAGAGTTACATCATTACTGTTTTTCAACGAATCGATGGGCTGAAGCGCCTTCACACCCTCAACACCCAATCGCAGTGGAAAGACCAGTTCCACGTGCTTTACTGTAATATCCATGCCTGTAGACTCGGAAGCATAGGCAGCTACGCGCTTCACTGCCCAGTTCTGCACAGGTGGCAGATAAAGCAACAAAGTCAGCAAAGCTATCAGCAATATCGGGGTAAATACGATAACTGCTGCCCAAATTCCGCATTTTTTCTTTGTAGACATGGATTCTAAGTTTTATATTGTAAAACTGAAGTCAATTTCTTACTAACCATCGCCTATGGTATCAGTGATATGGATTCTATCGGTTATGGCGCTATCGCCTTCCATAGATTGTCATCGGGCAAAGGAGCCTCTACGACGATAGTCTCCTTAGATACAGGATGAACGAACTCAACCCTATGCGACAACAATGAAATGCTGCCGTCGGGATTGCTGCGAGGAGCACCATACTTTAAATCTCCCTTGATAGGACATCCCATCTTTGCCAACTGGCATCTTATCTGGTGATGACGTCCTGTCAACAGATTCACCTCAAGCAATGAGTAATGGTCGGAAGAACCTATCATCTTGTAACGCAGAATCGCCTTCTTCGAGTTTTTCACCTCATGATCATAGGCGTAGCTCTTGTTCTGCTTCTCGTTTCTCACAATCCAATTCACCAGCTCAGCCTCTTCCAAACGGGGCTTATTCTTCACTATGGCCCAATAGGTCTTGTGCACCTCGCCGTCTCTGAACATATTGTTCAATCTGCTGAGCGCCTTGGAAGTCTTGGCAAAAACAACAAGTCCTGATACAGGACGATCAAGGCGATGTACCACACCCAGGAACACATTTCCCGGTTTCTGATACTTCGCCTTGATATATTGTTTTACCGTCTCAGAGAGAGGCTCGTCGCCGGTCTTATCGCCCTGCACGATTTCACCACTTCTCTTTGAGACAATAATTATATGATTATCTTCGTAAACTACTTGCACGTTCTGATACAGATAGATTACATATTCATACCACCATCAATCTGGATAACCTGACCACTAACGTAGCTGGACATATCAGAAGCGAGGAAGAGACAAACATTTGCAATATCCTCAGTCTGACCACCACGACGCAAAGGAATCTTCTTCATCCAGTCCTTACGGATTTCCTCTGGCAACTGTGCTGTCATAGCTGTCTCGATGAAACCAGGAGCTACTGCGTTAGCACGTACACCCTTAGGACCCAACTCCTGGGCAATAGACTTAGCCAAAGCAATCATACCTGCCTTAGAAGCAGCATAGTTACACTGACCAGCATTACCATGAACACCTACTACAGAAGCCATGTTGATGATAGAGCCACTGCGCTGACGGAGCATGATAGGTGAACAAGCATGGATAAAGTTAAACGCAGACTTCAAATTTACATTCAGAACTGCATCCCACTGAGCCTCTGACATACGAAGCATCAAACCATCCTTGGTAATACCAGCATTGTTTACCAAGATATCGATAGAACCAAAGTCTGCCTGTACCTGCTTAACAGTCTTCTCTGTCTCCTCGAAATCGGCAGCATTGCCTGCATAAGCACGACAAGTTACACCAAGAGCCTCGATTTCCTTACGTGTTGCCTCCAAACCGGCAGCCATGTCATCGTTAAGAACGAGATCTGTAAATGCGATGTTTGCGCCCTCTGAGGCGAATTTCATTGCGACAGCCTTTCCGATGCCGCGGGCAGCTCCTGTTACAAGGGCTGTCTTACCTGTTAATAATCCCATTTTGTTTTGTTTTATAGTTTATGATGTGTTTATAAATTTCTCTACTTGGATATATTGAATACTCTTTGGCGGAGCATGATGAATACTTCCTACTTAGAGTCTGACTATACACCTTATTATATATAACATCTTCGACATCAAATTTCATGTTAGACATTTACAACATTAAATATAAATTTCGGTTTACAATTTTAGTCCAGACTTTCCTAAAGCACCATACACCACCTTGGCAACTAAAGGCTTGCTGCTCTCTTCAGTCAAACCATGCCCCAGACGACCATAGATGAAGGGTACCTCCAGACCTTTGATACAATAGTGGGTGATATCGGCAACCAAATCTACGTTCTCTATGTCAAACTCACCGTCTTCCTTTCCTTCAGTATAAACCTTTCTGAAAAGTTCAATCTCGTCTTCATCAAAGTTCTTGCGAGCCTTTTCTACCATCCAGATATTACGGAAAAACTCTGCTCGAAGGTTACCGTTTCGAACCACGGTTTCTTTGATCATACTCAAATGGGTATAAATCAATTCGATAATCTTATCTTGGGGGCGAATCTTACATGCGGCAACCTCATCCAACTTGTCGGAAAGACGTTCCAACTCTGATTCTATAACCGCATAGTATACATCTTCTTTCCTACTAAAATAAGTATACAGCGTTCGTCTTCCCTTGCCCGAAGCCACAGCAATGTCATTCATCGTCGTGTTGGCTATACCATTCTTTGCAAAAAGTTGCCGAGCAACGTCTACCAGTTTCTGTCGAGTTTTGGATATTGACATATCAAAGTCCCCCTGTTATTATTAGTTGCACAATAAATTATCTGTGTGCAAATTTAGTGCTTTAATTCGATATAAGCAAATAATAAACTTTAAAATCCGTTAAAACGGTAATAATATACAGAAAACATTTGGTCATTTCAAGAAAAGTTAGTACCTTTGCACTCGCAATTCAGAAATGAGTTGATTATATCGCGGTGTGGAGCAGTTGGTAGCTCGCCAGGCTCATAACCTGGAGGTCGCATGTTCGAGTCCTGCCGCCGCAACTATAAAGTCCGAAAGCTTATATAAATTAGCTTTCGGACTTCTTCGTTTTATATACTGGGACGCAATTGGGACCACAAGATTTTATGGCTCACCCGATAAATCACGGCCATGGCATAGAAGCACAATACTTCTTCTATATCAAATTCAAAATCTTCCATAGCTGAATATTATTCAGTTTGATAATTAATCGTTTTCATACAATCTACACAGATCGCTTATGCAACATTTCATGGTCTGCCTTAGCGACTGTGGTTCCATCACTTCTATCATCGTCCCATAGCTTTGCAACTCCATTATGAAGTCGTAGGTGGGACGAAGCGTAAGTTCGAAGTCGGCATATTCGTTGCAAGAACAAAGCTCTTTCTGAGAGAGATGCAATGGAAGAGAGCGCATGTAGTGTTGGTGTGCACCAAAGGCACGAACAACAATTCGTTGCAAGGGTATATCCTCGTCTATTACTACGCCGAAGAAGCTGGAGAAAAAGTCCTTGGCATTGAAGTCGCAAGGGAACTTGAAATGATCTTTTGTTATTTCAATATTCTCAAATCTGTCAAGTCCGTAGATACGCAACCTGTCTTCGTTGATGCTGAGTGCGAGCACATACCAACGTTTCTGGAACATTTTCAGACAGTATGGCGCAATGGGGAATGTATAGGAGTTCTTGTAGTGAAAATTCCGATAAATAGCCATTATGACGTTGTTGCCCTTCATGGCATCAACAATATCCGTAAGGAAATGACGGCTCGACGGAATCTCCTCTACAAGGATGCGGTCTTTGAGCGACGTATTTTGTGACAACGTATTGGCTGTAGAATAGATGTCGAGTAGCCAACGTGACAATTCGCCATTGGCAAGACTCTCGGGATTGGAGATGTAGTAACGATAGCCACCCTTTAGCCGGCAGTCGATATTCACCCCAAGCGACATGAGTATGTTGTCTTTCCAACGGTTGAAGGTCTGGCGCGGAAGAGGTTCGCCATAGCTTATGCTTTCGTCACGCTCCCACTTGTCGCTGAGTTCCTTCAGCGATAGTCCGTGGCTACCAGCACGATATAGAGCGTTGACCACCCAAATGTATTTTTCCAGTGTTGTCATGCGTTGCCAATGTTTTTATTTGTCCAAGAAGCTGACCACTTCGGGTATTTCCTTGTTTAAGAAGTCGTGCCAAAGTTGGGGACTATAAAACCTTGAAGTGTGATGAATCATATAGAACGGGAGTTTGTAGCCGTCCTCAAATTTCAAATCACCTACCATGGGCCATGAATTATTGACTTTTGTATCAAAATATTTAATAGAGTATTTTACATTTTTCTCATCAAGAATATTAATACCTTCTTTATTTCTTAATCCAATGAAGATGCATATATTTGGCTTTATAATTTTAACAACATCTGCAAAGCATTTCCATGCTGTTTCATAATCGGCGTGAGAAGGCTCTTCATGTATGCTTTTCATCGGTTCTTGAATGAAATTATAAGAAGCTACCTTATTCCAAAATGCCTCAACGTTCATATTAGCTTCATCTAAGAATGTTTTCTCAAGATATTTATGAAAAGACCAACTACCTGGAGTCCCTATCTCACAACCAATGATTCCTCTTGTGTACTCCTTGTCAGAAATGCATCTGTCATATTCTTCCTGACAAAATTCTTTTGTTTTCTCATCTATTGTATAGTGTGAATCGCCCATGATGAGCACACGCTTCGGTACTGAAGCATAGCCACTGCCTATCCAAGGATAGTGCGTGAGATTCGCCACTTTGTCAAACTGCGAATCAAACTGTTTGTCTGATGTTACCATAGTTATTATTGTTTAATGATTGATAATAGAATTTCAATATTGCAAAGTTATACAAAAAGCGCTTCGCATTACCTTCCCTCTAGTTAAAAAACACAAAATCATTCATTATATGTAGCATAATCGTATTCTACAGAGATTTCCACATTAAAATCGCGCACCCATAAAAGGTCAAATATTGAGAAGCATGTATGTTCATAGAGGTTGTGGAACGGATATATGAGATGCATGTCGGAAGTCAGCTCTGGGCTTAACCCTTCATTCCAGTTGTCGGTCTTCTCGCTCAAGTAGAGCATATTATTTTCTGATTCGGGTTCACCACCGCTATATTGCCATCCAGACGAGATTACCCCATCTTGATAAAACGGCACAAAATCATCGTATGCGCCGCACAAAATTTTCCAGATACCTTTCTCGCGTTTAGACTGATCTGGATGCAATGGCGAAAACTGGTAGGCCATGAAGCATTTTCCCATGGCTGTAATGTCATAATCGGCCGACACCTGTTTTACAGCGTTGTAGGTTGAGATAACAGTGCGGCGCATTTGCAGTAGCTGATCCGTCATGGCCTTGTTAAAGTCATTTAGCAACTGCTTATAATTGTCATCCATGACAAACTCCTTGTCGAGCAATCGCTTACGCACGGCAAGCAGTTGCTTTATTGCCTCTTTCTCAGCTTTGTTGTAATAACAATGCCGCTCATACTGCCAATGTAGATCACATATTTCAGCTTCGATAAAATCGATAGCTGGCAATCTGAATATTTCCTGTGCTGTCATACTTAATTTTGATTTAAAATGTCGTTTAACCTTATCCTTAAATTACATACTGTAAAATGCGAAATCTATCCGCAAGTCCTCGCCAAGCGTATCGTCTGCTTTCAAGCAAAACTGCGGTTCACTGACACTTCTG
>ERZ1023967.293-NODE-293-length-12641-cov-28.128397_pt1 | contig 12641 bp, 9 predicted proteins | sample MGYA00380429_ERZ1023967 | MGnify/ENA primary metagenome ERZ1023967 (study PRJEB33179, sample SAMN07449055) | human gut metagenome | biome: Human-gut; feature: Human associated habitat; material: Faeces | host: Homo sapiens | place: India:Kasaragod | collected... | reverse complement strand
TATTGAGCAACGTTACTGATGAAGCTGGCAAACAGACTCTCTGGCGTCCTCGCTATGCCCGGTTTGCCGATGCAGTTCTACAGTCTGTATGTAGTGTAGGTGGTTGGAAAGAGATGGTCTATGAGAGTTCTATCAATCTGATTAATAGCATAAAGAGCAATCAGCAGTATCTTGTTGATGATTCCCGTCAGATTCTGATTAGTGTATTTCTTGAGCGAGGTAAAGAAGAACTGTTGGGTGTAGAAGAAGCTTGGTCAAAAGACAACAATACTCATTTTTCACAGTTGTTGGAGGATCTTGGCTATAGTGAACTTAATCAGCGTAATGTGTTGTCAAGATTAGCCAATAGTTTTCCTAACGAAGCCCATTTCTGGGGCCATTTGGCACGCTTCTGTTATGAAAAGGCAAGCATACCTAAGCATTTTGATGAGGCTATGAGCTTTGTACAGAAAGCTTTTGATGCAAATGGTGAGAAAGATTTTAATCTTCAGCATATTGCTGGTATGTGTAAACGAAGACTCTTGGAATATTATAAGCGTGAAAATGTAAAACTTGAATTTGAGGATATAAAAGATTTGACAGAAGAAGCGCGTGGCTATTTTAAGGAGAGCCGCCGTTTAAACTCTAAGAATATCTACGCATATATCTCTGAAATTCAGTTGATTGTTATCTTGATAGAATATGGAAAAGGATTGTCTCAGTATGATACTTACAGACGGTTCCTGTTCTCTCGTGAAAACGAATGGTATCTGGAGCAATATGTTTCTATGCTCGAACTGATTGATGAGACCAAGATTCTTCTCTCACAGATGAAGACATTGGGTAACACGCAGAAGACACATAAGTCATTTGATTATCTGAACAGAAGTGAGTCTCAGAGCAAGAATTTCGTAGATGATCTGCCAGGTATGTTGAATCATTTAAGTGCTGCCATCGAGAAAGCATTATATGAAGAGCGACCACGATTACGCCAGTTGTATGTTCGTTATCTCCTTCTGAGCAAGGTTAAGGGTGATCCGAAACGTCTTGGTGAATCTTGGGGACTTTTAACAGAGAAGGAACAGGATAAGGTAGAAAACTATTTAAATAGTAATATTCAGCAAGGTAATACCAATCTGTTCTCATTACGTTATTGGTTCCAGTTTGTTCGCAAATGCCGCAAGGATACGCCTGTTGATGAGATTATTTCCCGTCTCCAGACATTGGCCCAAGCATCTGGTGAGCATCATCCTATAGTGCAGTTGGAAGCAAATTATAATATTCTTGTCCTAAAGGCATTTACAATTATTCATGATAAGGATTATTTTGATACAGACAAGATAAGGGAGATTAGGTATTTGGCATCTACTTGTCATCAGCAGTCCCTCAATGACAAATACATCTTTGATTTGTTAGTCAATGATCATGATATAAGCGGTATTGTGCCTTATAACGAGAATACCGATTTTTCTAACTGTATACGATTGCATGGAACCATATCCAGCATTCGCAGTACGACACAGGGAGAAATCAAGTTAGATTGCGGATTAACTGCGTTTTTTGCTCCTTCTAAGGGTAATTTCGTGGAAGGCAGGGATGAGACCAAAGAAGTAACTTTTGTGATTGGTTTCCGTCATGATGGTCTTTTTGCATTGGAAGTTAAAGCTGTTGACGATTCTGATGATGTAAAAACTTCGGATGTATCCGAAGAATTGAAAGAGGAGAATGCGATAGAAAACATTGATAATCTTTCAGTTGAAACTTCATCTGCTTCAGGTGAAAGAGATGATGTTTACGAAATTCCTTCTGGAAATCAGCAGAAGTTCAAAATCGTAGGCAAGATAAAACTATAGAAAAATGTTAACTGTTTTTCTTGATTTTTGCTCTGAAATTCGCGGATTTTCGACCGGAAAATATTTTCTGGAGAATATCTGAAATATGGAAAAAATATGTAAGTAACAGAAAATCAGTATGTTATCCATATTTGTGAATTTCGTCGAAAAAACAGAATTCTGCAGTTGTACAACTAAGACCCTTATAGTTGTACAACCATAACTCTAGAGTTGTACAACCATAGCCTATATAGTTGTACAACCGCAGCCTTATGGTCGTACAACTATAGGTCATTCGTTCTGCAGGGAGCATATAATACGATATAAAACCGATATTTTAGCCTCCTTGCAGCCATCTAGATTGAAAATCTCAAATTTGCGATAATTTAGAAATAATATTTGACAAGATTAATATTCTAATATAAAAGATATGGCACAGAAAGACAAGTAAATCACCGTTAGCCCGTATGGCGGTCCCTATATAATATATTACCTTTCATATTATGAATACTGATATTAAGAGTTTGATACCATCCATGCATGCAGAACTGAAGCGTATGCAATCTCGTGTTGCAGAGCTTCAAGTCTCATTGCAGCAAGGTTCATCTGATGAAAAGACGATTCGAGAGGAAATTTCTCGAATGAACCTGCGTCAGGTTGAAATCATGGATGCAATGGTAGAGATACAAGAGTATATTTTAGGCAAGCAGGAAGCACTGCTTGCCCTATTGAGAGAGCGCAAATCTCTTCAGACAGCAAAAGTAGCTTTGGAAAAGAAAAACAAGGAATACGAGAAAAAACTGTTTTTTAAATCTTATAAGCTTCTGAAAAACAAATAGTTATATAACTTTTCTTAACTAACTGCTGAAAATCAGCAGTTACGTTCTAACGATGATTTACTGACGAAAGGCCTTGGATCGGTAGGCGATGCTCCTAAGGTTCATTTATCAAGAAAAAACATCAAAGATTGCAAGTCTTATGTTAGATCAAACCTTTTCTGCCAAGAACTTCATGAATGTCTATTCCCAAGAAAACCGCATGGGAAGAATCCCTGTGGAAACTATGGGACAGGGCTTTCAAACTGTCGTAGTGGAGATGAAAACGGTTAACTCGGAGTTGCAAAAACTAAAGAGCCTGAAGAAATCGGAAAAGACCGATGACATCAAAAAGAAGATAGATGAACTGAAAAAAAAACAGAAAGACTTGAAAGAAAATAAGCAGAAAGTCCTCTTTGAGGAACTGCAAGGTCTATCGAAACAAGTCAATAGTTATGCCTTTCACTTCAAACTCGAAAAGGTGTGGATTGGCGACAAGATGGGATTCAAGATAAATTCCAAGAATCACGCCCAGCTATTCGCTATGAAGCAACTGCAAACTAACTTGCAGAAAACATTCAAGGTCAAGCAAGCCAATCGTCACCTTATCATGACGAACATCAAGTTGCTGCTGAAAACTAGACGACCATACTACATTATCCGCACAGATGTTTCTTCTTTCTTCGAGTCTATACCACAAGACCAGCTTCGGCATACCATCATGGACAACACTTTGCTATCATATAAGTCAAAGGTATTCGTAAATGCTATTCTCAAAGAATACGAGATAGAGAAAGCGGAGTTGAAAGATGATGAGCGTGATGGCATGAAAGATGGTTGCGGTGTACCACGTGGCATAGGCATCAGTTCTTTGCTTTCAGAAATCTACATGCGTGACTTAGACAACAGTATCAAGAAACGTCCTGAGGTTATCTTTTATGTGCGATATGTCGATGATATATTCATGCTATTGGCAGAATTGCCCCAAGGCAAGGATATAAAATCGTATTATAGCGAGTTGGAGAATGCCTTCAAGAAGAAAGGATTGGAGATGAAAGCTCTAACTGATGACAAATGTTCTATTATAGACTGTACCAAGCAAGATGACACCAAATTTGAGGTAACTTATCTTGGCTACAGATTAACTATAAAGGGCTATATGTCAAAACCTGAAGACGACAAGTCTAAGCCAAAGTGGAAATACACGGATGTGGCATTTAGTATGTCTGACAACAAGAAGAAACGTATTATAAATCGTATAGACAATGCTTTCAAACATTTCGATGCGACAAACAAATACGATATTCACCAAGCACGCAAAGATTTGGTTGATTCTCTGAAGTTGATAACAGGCAACGTGAGATTGCACAAGTCGAAGTCTGGCATCAAGACTGGTCTCTACTACAATAGCGACTTGTTGAATGACACAAACGACTTAGAAACTCTCAACACCTATTTATATAGTAAGAAGGTAAATCTTCATAAGTATCTGTTCCACAAAGAGGATGAAAAGAAAGCCTATCTTACAGCACTATACAGCAGGATCAGAAAATTTAATTTCGTGACCTCTTGGGATACAAAGAAGATGTATGACTTGAAAGACAGTCGTATGAAAGAAATTATGGGATGGTTGAACAATGAAAAGAAAGAGGATAAAACTGCGCTATAAAAAAGAGAGGGTTGTATTCTCTGATGTGCTGCCATACGAGTTGCCCATCACCTTCACCAACCGTTTCTTTTATCGTTTCTTGGTCAAGAATGAGGTGGAATACATCATCGAACCGCTCGACCATAAGAAAAACAAGCTGAAATGGAAAGACGGCATGAGTATAGCAGCACGCCAAGTGCTTGCTATCTTGTTTGGTATAGACAGCAAAAAAGTGATGAATGAAAAGAAAACCGTTGCAAATGTCGGTAACGAGTCTTCCATCCCTTTCGCCTATCGTGTCATGCACAAGCGAGGCAAGTACCGTGAGTTGGCTGTGATACATCCTGCCGACCAAATCAAGATGGTCAGTTTCTACGAGAAGTACAAGAGTTTGATACTCTACTATAGTCAGCAGAGCCGATTCTCCTTGCGCCATCCGCATGCAGTAGCTTGCTACTTCTATTATCGAGACCGCTTACACCATACCCTATTGGGCAAACGTTCTGATGATTTGGAACTCTACTTCAATGAGTATGAGAACTTGAAGACTTACTTCAGTTACAAACGTTACACCCAGATATACCGCTTTTATGAGGATTATCGCTATCAGCGAGCCGAGAAGAAGTTTGCTCACTTGCAGAAGTTTGACATACAGGCTTGCTTCAACAGCATCTACAGCCATTCCATCGCTTGGGCTACCAATGGAGGCAAGGCTACATACAAGCGTTTCTTCAAAGGTGGTGAGGATGGAACATTTGGGGCCGTTTGGGACAGCTTGATGCAAAAGATGAACTACAACGAGACCAATGGCATTGTCATCGGTCCAGAATTCTCACGACTCTTTGCGGAAGTTATCCTGCAATACATAGACAAATGCGTAGAGAACGACCTCTACGAGAAAGGCTACAAATGGAATGTAGATTACGAGTGCTACCGCTATGTGGATGATCATTTCTTCTTTTACAACAACAAAGAAGTCTTGGAAGCTGCCCGACAAAGCTACGCCTATCATCTGAATGAATACAAGATGACCATCAGCAACGAGAAAACGGAAGACATAGACCGTCCTTTTATCACTCCTATTTCACGAGCCAAACTTGCCATTGACAAACTGATACATGATACTATCACAATCAATGTAGATGATGACCTGCTCAAAAAGGACGAATCTGAGGACGATGCCAAAGACATCGCAAAGGAATCTGCCGAAGATGAAGAAGATGAGCCAATTGACAAAGAACGTATTGAGAAAGCTCTTGCCAAGAAACATACGCTCTATTTCCGTTCTTCATTCTTCAGTTCCGTCTTTCAAGACATCTTGAAGACAAATAATGTGGAGGCAAAGGATGTTCTGAACTATACCATTGCTCGTATGGGAAACAAGTGCGAACGTATGCTAAAGAAGTTTGACCGACTTTATAAGCCCTTATGTATGGCTGATAATGTTACAGACATAACGCCAGACATGAAAGAGCAAGCGGAACACCGAAAGAGCATCATGGAACATGAACTGTCCCTGTTCCTCTTCAATCTACTTAACTCTACTTTCTTCATCTATTCCTTCAACAAGCAGTTGAACAGTACCTTAAAATTAGTCAACCTCTTGAACACGATAATAGTGTATCTTGACACCGACTATTTCAAGCTTTCCAAGGACAAGAAGGATAAGGAGGAAAAGAAAGACAAAACACTTATCAAGTACAAGCGTTTTACGGATGATATTCGTGCCAACGTATTCAAGAAGATACAAGACGAAATCAACGTGGCTTTCCAATGCTGTCGATATAGTGAGGACACCCAATTGGAGACTCTTTACTTCCTCATTACCTTGCGCAGTATGAGAAGCAAGTATCACTTATCCGTGGCATCTATAGAAAACTATATAGGAGTTAAGACGGATGAGAATGGCAACAAGGAACTTCCCGACATGAATGCCATTTCCATCACCTTGTTTCTATATTACTTCGCAGGCAAAAGCGAATTTGACGAGCTAAGAACGCTTATCGTAAACAAGGCTTGTGAGCGAATCAAGAGCGTTCCTATGGAACTTCACAAAAAGACTTCCGAATTTGTCATCCTGCTGTTAGACCTCATGGCTTGTCCTTACTTGTCAGCAGAGAGCAAAACTAAAGTTGGTGAAGCATTTGGTTTGACTAAAAAAGAGATAAAGAATCTGTTGAGATACTTCAAGAATGGTCGATGTATGTTTACCAACTGGAAGAAACTCAATGTAACAAAGGAATTGAATGCGAAGATTTCGCAGGAAGTTTATGCCTGACCAAGTTTTGGACATGTATAAATAAAGGGCAGACCACAATACCCAATATAAATCCACACACATAGGTCTGTTCAGGCGTATACGAGCCACAAGAGGGGCTTTGGGTATTGAGTCCCTTAAATTTGTAAATATAATAAAGTAAGATACCAATGAATATAATCAAAACAAATATTGAAGGCGTTCTCATTATAGAGCCACGCCTCTTCCGCGACTCTCGTGGCTTGCACTTCCAGTGCCCACCTTATACCCAAAGCAAGCTGGTACGCTGCATAAAAGGTAGAGTGCTTGATGTAGCAGTAGATATCCGTAAGGGTTCACCAACCTATGGCAAGCATGAGGCTGTAGAGCTGATACGAAACATGCGATGTTGAAGGACTTCGATTCTCCTTTCGACATCAATGTAGATTTATATAAATAATACTATTATGGCAGATAAAGAATTTTTAGAGCGAATGACCTCGATGCTCCCAGAAGAGTTTCAAGACATTTACGACGATACGATACCAGAGGCAAAGGAAGTACGCAAGAAGATGGGAAAGAAGTTTTCTTCCGTAAAGTCCTATTCCTGTACTATACCGATGTTTGAGGATATTCGTAAGCTCAACTACAAAGGGCAAGCCCAGGTCTGTAAGACTTTTCACCAATACTTGACGAAGCATCCCAATGTGGTATCCTTCTTTCTCGACCGTTTCGAGGAAACCTATTCTCGAATCAATATGAGAGACCTTGAAGAATCCATTGAATGGATAGGCTATACCGTTAATGATATGGACAACACCATTTCGGAGATTGACTATTACGACCCCATGACCTTTTTCGACATAGAGAAGGTGATGGAAAAGGTAATCTGTAAAGAGCTGAAGAGTAATTCTCTAAAATAAGCTATGCTTCCATGTTACTATATAGAAAAAAGATAAGGTGAAGGAGTGTGCTTGACAATCCTTCACCCTACAAAGATAATGCAAACGAGCGCAATGAAAGTTGGCTTTCAAATTGCCGAGTGCTGCTTATCTTCTGTAAAACGATAATAAAATAACTTTTTTCAAAAAACTGATAAGTGTAACTACTTGTAATATAGTGGGGACGCTGTATTGGTGATATACGCTGAAAACATGTATTTACAATTGAAATTATATATCACTTTGAAATAAAAAAATATGCCAAGTAATGTAAATATAAATTATATTTTTATTCAAATTCAAAGGGCAATTATGCACCAGATTATAGGCAAAACTGCATATAATGCGAATACTCGATGTGAGTATAGTGAAGAATTGCTGGAATTAGATGATGTAGCTAAAGGTATTTTGATATCTAGATTAAGTGATGCTTTGGGCCTTAATAGTAAGAGCTTTAAATTGGATTTAGCTAATGATGGTATCGATTCTACATATTCTTTGATGAAGAATCTAGCCTCTCTCGATGAGCAAGGTTTTATTGACAACAGTAAAGATATAGCTAATCATTTGGCAATGTCTTCAAACCGTGGAGGTATTCCAGGTGGCTTTTTACTTTTTCTTGATTGTCAATATAATAGTCGACCATTATATATATTAATCAAAGCAGAACCACATGATGCATTGAGTATAGCTCATCATCAGGCACAAGCTTTGAAAGATATAATTTTAAGTCCTTCGCAGAAAATGTATAAGGTATTTTGTATGATTCAAAATGATTCAGAACAGACAAAAGATTCTTTTACTTATCTGTTGTTTGATGAACAATTTAGTAGTGGAGTAAACTTGGCTAAATATTTTTATAAGGACTTCCTAGGTTTAACTCTAGGCGGTAATAGCGCATTGATGACTAAGATGTTTTATGAGAAAATGCTTATGTTGATACGTAAAAAATTCTCAGAAGATTATTCTACGCGTGCTCATATTGAAGAAGAATTGGCTTCCATTTTAACAAACGAAGTACTGTTAATTGTTCCAAGTCAGGTTATTACTTCGCTAATACCTTTAGAGCATAGAGATTTATTCTTGAATAAAATATGTACAGATGAGTTTTCTCAGTCTTTTTCTAAAGATTTGTCTCAACTACGTTTGGTGCTCGCAAAGAAAAGAGTCGATATTTGTAAAGGTATAAAACTTTCTGGTGATACAGAATTCTTTTCTTCAAAAGTAAGTATTGGAGAAGATCCTGAACGACCTGGAATTGTAATAATAACAGTAGATACCAATGAATGGCTGTGATGAGAAACAATTAAGGGATGCTTTTTGTAAGATTAGGCCAGAACTAGATAAATGGGGTGATTATTTGGACGATATACTAAACAAATATGTTGGTAATGAATATCCAAACATAAAAGAAATGGTTCAAATGAAAGCTGTTCATCGTTGTAAGGATATTGATTCACTTATAGCTAAAGCTTTTTACAGGAACAAGGATTACAACGATCCTTTACTTGATATTACAGATAAAGTAGGTACAAGATTAGTTCTACTTTGTTCTTGTGCTGTTGATGATGTATCTAAGTATATAGAATCGGAAAATAATATAGCATGGAGGATAGTTGAGAAATCGCAGGATATAACTAAGATAAAAGTTGATAATCCTGAAGCATTTACTTATCAATCTGAACATTTTATAGTTAAGCCATGCTTATCTTATCAATCGTCTGTTGATTTGGAATTGCTAACATGTGAAATACAAATTAGAACATTAGTTCAGCATGCTTATTCTGAAATGAGTCATGCTTTTGTATATAAACAAAATAAAGATGCAGATGCAAAAGTTAGGCGAGAATTGGCAGCTTCGATGGCTTTTTTAGAAGAGGCTGATTGGAAGTTTTTAAATATTTATAAAGCTATGAATGAAGAGTCTAAAGATCTTCGCTTGTTGCTAACCCAAAAACTTAATGATGAGTTTACGAAGTTATGCAATGATTATCAGGCAATTTTGTTTGATAGAGGAGCTTTGGATGCTTATTTTGATATCTTGAATGAATCTCAGATACAGCAAATATGGAAAGAAATTGATTCTTTTATTCTTGCTAATAAGGATAATATAATTAACTCCCATCATTTATTTAAGGATTGTTTCTTGTTTACTCAGCCAACTCTAATCTTGGCTTTGTATAGCTTTGATAAGTGGCAGAATTTTACGAAAGAAAATTGGCCTTTTAACTACCAATCATTATTATATGTGGTGCAATCGTTAGGGTATTCAAGTACTGTGATGTAATAACGTAATAAACAGCTTTCTCCATGCGGTCCCATCCCGCACAATTTGGCGTAGACCTTTGATGGTCCGCCAACCTTATAGCGTAGCGGTTCCGAGCACCGAGTAGGGCGGTTACATCCTCTCGTTCCTGAGGAAAGAGAGGCTTGGTGAGAAAGGTGGAGCTCTCCTTGCAGGAGAGACGGAGAGGTAGAAAAATACCTTCTTTAATGGGAAAAAGCGATGCCGGTGAGTGCAATGAAAGCTCGCTTTCAAATTGCCGAGTGCAGCTCGCTTTATCAACAAAGAAGGACGGGATGATTTTAGAAAAAAAGAAAGATAAAAACACTATATCATGATGAAAAATTTCAAAGATATAAAAGTAGCAGTAGCCGGTACCGGCTACGTAGGTCTGAGTATAGCAACCCTGTTATCTCAGCACCATCATGTAACAGCAGTAGATGTAATCCCAGAGAAGGTGGAGAAACTCAACAACAAGATTTCTCCAATCCAGGACGATTACATCGAAAAGTATTTGGCTGAAAAGCCATTGAACCTCGTGGCAACCCTTGACGGCAAGTCAGCCTATAAGGATGCAGACTTCGTAGTGATTGCAGCACCAACCAACTACGACCCAGTGAAGAACTACTTCGATACAACCCATGTTGAAGAAGTCATCGACCTGGTTCTGGAGGTAAACCCAGATGCTGTGATGGTCATCAAGAGCACCATCCCTGTAGGTTATACCCGTAGCCTCTACTTGAAGTATGCCAAGAAGGGCGTGAAGAAGTTCAACCTTCTCTTCTCTCCAGAGTTCCTTCGTGAGAGCAAGGCACTCTATGATAACCTTTACCCAAGCCGCATCATCGTAGGCTATCCAAAGATTATCGAGCGCCCAGAGTTTGCAGAGGAGAACGAGGCTATCAAGTCAGTAACCAATGTCGAGATGTTGAAGGAAGCTGCCAAGACCTTCGCCGCTTTGCTTCAGGAAGGTGCCATCAAGGAAAACATCGATACCCTCTTCATGGGTATGAAGGAAGCAGAGGCCGTCAAGCTCTTCGCCAATACCTATCTGGCACTCCGAGTAAGCTACTTCAATGAGTTGGATACATACGCAGAAGTAAAGGGACTCGATACCAAGGCAATCATCGATGGTGTAGGTCTTGACCCACGAATCGGCACCCATTACAACAACCCAAGCTTTGGCTATGGTGGTTATTGCCTGCCAAAGGATACCAAGCAGCTCCTGGCAAACTATGCCGATGTTCCAGAGAACCTGATAGAGGCAATCGTAGAGAGTAACCGTACCCGTAAGGACTATATTGCTGATGCCGTACTCCAGAAGGCTGGCTATTACAACGAGAATAGTTCTTTTGATGCTAGCAAAGAGCACAGCTGCGTGATTGGTGTCTATCGTCTGACTATGAAGTCAAATAGCGACAACTTCCGCCAGTCAGCCATTCAGGGCATCATGAAGCGTATCAAGGCAAAGGGTGCAGAGGTTATCATCTATGAGCCAACATTGGAAGATGGAAGTACATTCTTTGGTAGCAAGGTTGTTAATGATATGAATGCTTTCAAGAAGCAGAGCCAGGCAATTATCGCCAACCGCTATGATGCCTGCCTGGATGATGTAAAGGAGAAGGTATATACTAGAGATATTTTTAGAAGAGACTAGGGGAGAATGTTGAATGTTTACTGATAGGATATTTCCTGCTAAGTTAACATTCAACACTTAACATTTAACACTAAAATAAGACAATAATGGTACAATATAATGTTGATTTAAAGGGGAAGACGATCCTCGTTACGGGTGCTGCTGGCTTTATCGGCAGCAACCTGGCTTTTAGACTGTTGAAGAAAGTGAAGGACGTCAAGGTAGTGGGTATTGATAATATGAACGACTACTATGATGTGCATATCAAGGAGGAGAGACTTCGTAGACTGCAGGAGTTTGAGGGCTTTACCATGGTATATGGCAGTATCGCTGACAAAGCGGTGATGGACAAGCTCTTTGAGGAGCATCAGCCAAAGGTGGTGGTGAATCTTGCAGCTCAGGCAGGTGTTCGCTATAGCATCACGAATCCTGATGCTTATATCCAGAGCAACCTCATAGGTTTCTACAATATCCTGGAGGCTTGCCGTCATCATGAGGTAGAGCATCTGGTTTATGCCTCTTCATCTTCTGTTTATGGTTCAAACAAGAAGGTGCCTTATTCTACGGATGACAAGGTAGATAATCCTGTAAGTCTATATGCTGCTACCAAGAAGAGTAATGAGCTGATGGCTCATGCGTATTCTAAACTCTATAACATTCCAAGTACTGGCTTGAGATTCTTCACCGTGTATGGTCCTGCAGGTCGCCCTGACATGGCATACTTTGGATTTACCAATAAACTGGTAAAGGGCGATACCATCAAGATTTTTAACTATGGTAACTGCAAGCGTGACTTCACTTACGTAGATGACATCGTAGAGGGTATTGTGAGAGTGATGCAGCATGCACCTGAGAAGCAGAATGGTGAGGACGGATTGCCTATCCCTCCGTACAAGGTATATAACATCGGTAACTCGCATCCAGAGAATCTGCTGGAGTTTGTGAGCATCCTGCAGGAAGAACTGATTCGTGCAGGAGTGCTGCCTGAGGATTATGATTTCGAGGCACACAAGGAACTGGTGGCAATGCAGCCAGGCGACGTGCCAGTCACTTATGCTGATACGACTCCGCTGGAGGAAGACTTCGGTTATAAACCAGCTACTACATTGAGAGATGGGTTGAGAGCCTTTGCTGAGTGGTATAAAGGATATTATTTGTAAAAAATGAATGTAATCAAAACAGAAATAGAAGGCGTTCTCATTATAGAGCCACGCCTCTTCCGTGACGCTCGTGGCTACTTCTTCGAGAGCTTCAGCGAGCGAGAGTTTGA
>ERZ1023967.281-NODE-281-length-12998-cov-12.421850_pt1 | contig 12998 bp, 9 predicted proteins | sample MGYA00380429_ERZ1023967 | MGnify/ENA primary metagenome ERZ1023967 (study PRJEB33179, sample SAMN07449055) | human gut metagenome | biome: Human-gut; feature: Human associated habitat; material: Faeces | host: Homo sapiens | place: India:Kasaragod | collected... | reverse complement strand
TATCGCTTAATACTGGAGAAATTTTACTCCTATACTATATAAATGTTTTTTAGCCTACAGGGCGGACGCATTTTGATGCGTTCGCCCTGCTTGTGGTTTACGATTTTGGTTGCTGTGTATTCATGCGCAGGCTTCCTGCTGAAAGATTTCCACTCTTCACCTTCAGCTCCACCTTGCCTGCCTGACGACGGGAACGGAGAACGATACAGGCGGCACCCTCGTAAAGACTTCGGGAGGCATGGCTTGCCAACTGTTTGTCACCTACTGGCAACTCTGACGAAGCCATATCGCCATTGCCTACTGCCACGATGTCGGCTTCACCCTTCACCTCTATATGTAATAAGTCATGAGCACTCAGCACGCGACGCCCCTTGCGGTCAACAGCAGTCACTCTCACCATCATCAAGTCTTTGCCGTCTGCATGCCAGTCGGTAGTTTCGGGCTTCAACTTCAGCGCCACAGCCTCTCCGGTAGTGGTAAGCTGATGACGCGCCACTACCTTTCCTGCCTTCCTTGCCACAGCCACCAATGTGCCAGGCTCATAAGGCACAGCATCCCAGCGTATGCGGTTGCGCAGTTTGGGATCAGCGTCATTCTTTCTCACTCCCAAGCTCCTGCCATTGAGCAGCAGTTCCACCTCATCGACATTCGTATAGGTATAGAGTGAGAGCTGCTCGCCCTGGTTTCGGTTCCAGTTTTCAGACAGCCGTTGGGTAGCCACATTGATGCCGTTCCACTGGGTGTCACCTCCTGACTTCTCGATAATACCGATATGTACGAGTGGCTCTTCAGAGAACATACTCTTCACGAAGTAGGCATCGGGCTTGGGAAGCATGGTCATATCGAACACTCCCTTGTTCCATCCCTTCAGCGGCCAGCCCAAACTCTCGCCCAAGTAGTCGACAGCCCCCCAGTAGGCAAGTCCCATCACCTTGTCGAGATTCATCTCAAAGAAGTTTGGTCCCATGGCTTCTGTGCTCGCCTCGCTTTGATAGAATATCTTTTCGGGATAGCGCTTCATGTCGCCGGGGAAGTACATATAACGGTAATTATACGAGTTGACTTCTGTGGCAACAGCCAAGTCGGCAGGCAACGAGTCGGTATCGATATTGCGATAACGCGGATGCATCGCCACCGTGGTGAGACGGGTATGGTCGTAGCGATGCAGCAGTTGGCGCATCAGTCTGTAGAGGGTTACTCCCCAGTCGTTGAAGGGCATGTCGGCATGATGCTGCAGCTCGTTGCCCAAGCTCCAGAGGACGACGCAGGGATGATTGCGGTCGCGCTTCACCCACTCGGGTATGTTCTTCTGCCAAAGGCTCAGGAAGTCTCCCCTGCCTCCAGTGAATTGGGAGTTCCATTTATCATACAGCTCGTCGACCACCAAGATGCCATACTGGTCGCACAGGCGCAACAGGTCCTCGCTGTAAGGATTATGAGATGTACGAATATGGTTGAAGCCAAAGCGCTTCATGGTGAGTATCTGTTGCTCGATGGCACGAGAATAGGCTGCTGCACCAAGGGCTCCCAAGGTGTGATGATTGGCATAACCCTTGAGCAACACTTTCTTTCCGTTGAGCAGGAGTCCGTGCTGGGGCGACAGTTCTATGGTACGCATGCCGAAGTGCTCACGTGTTTTGTCAGCCACTCTTCCTTCCTTGTCGTAGAGCGTCACCTCGGCAGTATAGAGATAAGGATGGTCGCACGACCATAGCTGGGCATCCTCCAGCGTGATGGCTGGCAGTTCATATTCGCGGTCGCGCCACTTGGCATTGAAAGGCATGTCGGTTTTCTGCTGCGCCACTACTCTGCCTGTCATGTCGAGGATTTTCACCTCTATGGGCATCGCGCCTAAATTCTCTCCTTTCTGTTTCTTCTGGCGGTTCACGATCTCTACCTTGATGTTCACCTCGCGGTTGTTGCGAGTAGTGATATAGAGTGGATGGCGAGGGAAATAGAGTTGGTCGTTGGTGATGATAAGACGAACATCACGGATGAGTCCGCCACCCGTATACCATCGCGAGTTATTGGCAGCACGCGTATCTGTCCTCACTGCTATCTCGTTCTTCTCGCCATAACGGAGCAACGGGCTCACGTCGATATCAAACCCTAAATAGCCATAGTCGGTGGCCGCCACATGCTGTCCGTTCACATAGACATCGCCCACAAGCATCATGCCTCCGAAGTCGAGCATCACCCGTCTTCCCTTCCATTCTTCCCGGGGTGTCAGTTCGTATCGATACCAGCCAATGCCCATCTCCTTGAATCCTCTTGCACTGAGTCGGCTTTTCACATTATTGGCAGCATCCTTGCTGTTGGCACGTTCGTCTGCGCCCGGTGCCACCCAGGGCTGATAGAGTTGGAAGTCATGAGGCAGGTTGACGACCTCGCATCCCTGCATAGCTTCATCCAAGAGATGGGGATTCTGAATGTAGTCAGATGGCAGGCTGATACCTTTTATATCGCCGCGATGGAACTGCCATCCCCAGTTGATATCTATCGTATCTCGCACGGAAGCCTGTGCTGCCGTACTGCTCATCATAGCCCAGCCTGCCATGAGCAGCATGAGCCAAAAGTTCTTGTTGATTTTCATCCTTGTAGTTGATTAGTTTTTAATAATAGCACACAAATATACTAAATTACTATCATAAAATGCAACTTTCGCATACGGGGAGTGATGAGATGTTGGGGAAATTAAGAAAAGTTGGAGGAAATTAAGAGAAGTTATGGAACAATTCCTACATCTTATACAAGAAGATGCAATAGGCTTCAACTGCTTACGAAGCCGCTTTCATTGCTCTACGAAATAGGCTTCATTGACTATCGAAGCCGCTTTCATATTTCGAGGCTTTTCTATTGGTCAACCGAGCACTTGTCCAAAAACTGGGTTACAGAACGAACGTAAACGCTTAGGAAAGTGAGCTAAAATTGGTACAACGAACAGGACACCCTAATAAATAACCCCTGTCAAGGCAAGACATAGGCTTGCGTTGACAGGGGTTAAGTGGGGACATTTACTTTTTGTTGTTCGTAATATTCGTAATATTCTGAATAGAAAGTACAGGACGAACAAGGTGATATTCTGTGTTTGGGTCATGACGTTTAGATATGCCAAAACCCCATGTTATGTTATCTTTTCTCCAGATAATAAATTTACAGCCATACCCTCCATCGTTTGTAGATGTCCAAAAATCAAATTGATTATAACCATTTACTACCTTTTTGTAAAGAGTCAGCGTGTTTTTAGTATAGCCAAGCTGCATGCCTGTAAACACAACCGTTTCTTCCGTGCCGTCAGGAGCGGTGGTGATGGTGAAGGTAGGAGAGCCAGCTTGAGCTTGGCCTGTATTCCAATCAAACAAAAGACCTCCCTTTTCTTCTACTTCCTCTGCTGTAGGCGTGCGCCAATTCGCTCCCCATACATAATCACTTCCAGTCTTTGCAGCTTCTGTCCATGTCATTTCCTCAGCTACATTCTCTGTGGCGAATCTTGGACCACCAGCCCAAAGCTGTACCCAGTTTATTTTTTTCTCTACACCATTGATAAGAGCATTTTCTGTACCCTTGGTAGGACCAGAGGTGATGGTGTAGTACTTGCCTTCAGCAAGACCGGCGTCTTTGGTCGTATTGAGGAGCAAGTTTCCATTATATATGGCTATTTTCACGCCAGCAGGTACTACCACATAGTTGATTTCGCCAGCATTCACTGTGCCTGCTGCTTTATAGAGCAGGGTAGTCTTAGTGTCGCTTTTGCTTACAGCGAAGTCGGCAGCATTTTTTGTGGCAGTAAGTCCTTTCACCCATTTGCCGTCAGCTGTCTTTACGTGAATGTCTAATATGCCTTTCTTGTCTACTGCCACTACGCGCAGTACAGCCACCTTGGACTTCAGAGTGATCGAAAGACCAGTTTCACCCGTTGTAGCCTCAGCTGTTACTCCAGCTACAGCAAACTTGTTTGCCACATCGGCAAAATTACCTGTCTGGTTTGTCAGGTCCACTTCATTACCTGGGAAGTAAGCATACCAGTTGGCATCCTCAGTAGTAACCATGGCATCAGTACTGGTAAACTGGCTGCCATTATTTGTGAAAGTATAGTAATTTGATATTTTGTTATTGCTTACAATCACCTGGTCGTTCACGGCAAATGCAAACTTCCATGTGCCGCTTTCATCTGTCATAGTGGCACGCGAGCTTAGATTTTCAACAGAAGCATTGAGGGTCATTCCTCTCTTAGGCTGTGTATCGCCATTGTCGTCATTGCTACAGGCTGCGAGAACTACAACAGCCAACATAAATACTGAATACAAAAACTTTTTCATGTTCTTAATCTGATTGTCAATTTGTGTTCTTGTGGTTAAATTCTAATTTTTCTCATGCGATTCCCAAACGTCTTCTTCATCTCCACTTATTATATCTTCTTCGAATTGAAAGCCAGAGGGGTTTACTGGTTTAGCGGAGGGGTCTGTACTGCCAGCAAAAATGGTCAATGCCTCTATAGCATATAAGCTAACAAGAGGCTTCATGTAAGTTTTTTTCTGCATAATGTCTCTTCAAATGTTAATTAGTAAATACTCATCTTTATTAAGCGGCTGCAAAGGTACTATAAAAAATGTAATTTATACAAATCTATGTATTACATTTTTGTTACAATCACAAAAATAAAGAAATTTTAAGTTTTTATCTAACTATCATACAACATTGTTGCCTTTAAAAGTGACAATAAAAAAATTATAGCTCTTTTTTTCATTTTTTCCTTTATTCCTTTTTGAGGTTTATACAAAATTGCGTATTTTTGCAAATGAATTTAGAACTTAATTCAAACAAATAACTATGAAGTATTTCAACTTTTTAGGAATCATCCTTATAGTAGAAAGAAATATTTATGGTGGAACAATTATTCATGTTACCTACAAAGGGTTACAAATATCCAAAACCATTAAAGGAGCTGTGACTGTCTTTTGTGGAAAATCTGAAATTTCAGAACTTAAATGGAATAATATCAAACAACAATGATAGACATCAAAGGAATAACAAAGAGCTTCGGCTCGCTGCAGGTGCTTAAAGGTATCGACCTGCATATCAATAAAGGTGAAGTGGTAAGCATCGTTGGCCCCAGTGGCGCAGGCAAGACCACCCTGCTACAGATCATTGGCACACTCGACCGCCCTGATGAGGGAAGCGTAGTGGTAGACGGTATTGACGTGAGCAAACTGTCACAGCGGAAGTTGAGCGACTTCCGTAACCAGCATATCGGTTTCGTATTTCAGTTTCATCAGCTACTGCCGGAGTTTACCGCTCTCGAAAACATCATGATTCCTGCTTTCATTGCAGGCAAGAGCCGCAAGGAAGCCAAGGCAAGGGCTGAAGAACTGCTCGACTTTATGGGGCTGAGCGAAAGAGCTCATCACAAACCTGCAGAACTGTCGGGAGGTGAGAAGCAACGCGTGGCTGTGGCAAGAGCTTTGGTAAATAATCCTGCTGTAATCCTCGCCGATGAGCCTTCGGGCAGCCTCGACTCACACAACAAGGCAGAACTGCATCAGCTCTTCTTCGATCTGCGCGACAAATTCGGACAAACCTTTGTCATTGTCACACACGACGAGGGACTTGCCTCGATTACCGACCGAACTATACACCTGAAAGACGGTATGGTAGAAAAGAACGAAGACGTGAAGAACGAAGAAGTGAAGAGTGAAGAATAAAAACGAACTACAGATAAAACAAAGAACACATATATGAGCAACAAGATAAAATTAGGCGATTTCAACAGCTTGAGAGTGGTGAAAAGAGTAGACTTCGGCATTTACCTTGACGGAGGTGAAGAAGGAGAAATCCTTCTTCCTACCCGTTACGTACCCGAAGAGGTGAGCATTGGCGACGAGCTTGAGGTGTTTATCTACCTCGACCAAGACGAGCGACTCATCGCTACCACCGAGAAGCCACTTGCCAAAGTGGGCGACTTCGCCTACCTTGAAGTGAAATGGGTGAACGAATATGGCGCTTTCTTGGGATGGGGACTGATGAAAGACCTCTTCTGTCCCTTCCGTGAGCAAAAGAAGCGCATGGTTTTGGGCCAGTCATACATCGTTCACGTACATATTGACGAGGAGAGCTATCGCATCGTGGCATCTGCCAAGGTGGAGCGATACCTGTCGGAGGAACATCCTCACTATCGTCATGGCGACGAGGTGGACTTGCTGATCTGGCAGAAGACAGACCTCGGCTTCAAGGTCATCATCGACAACCAGTACCCTGGTCTGCTCTATCAGGACCAGATATTCCAGTACATTCATACTGGCGACAGAATGAAAGGCTATATCGGAAGAGTGCGCCCTGACGGAAAGATTGATGTGAGTCTGCAGAAAACAGGACAACAGCAAACTGCCGACTTTGCCGAAACACTCTACCAATATCTGCTCGATAACAATGGTGCCTGCGACTTAGGCGACAAGAGCGAGGCTGACGATATCTACGAACGCTTCCATGTCAGCAAAAAGGTATTCAAGCGTGCCATTGGCGACCTCTACAAGAAACGACTCATCACCGTGAGTCCTATGAGTATCAGACTTTTAAAGGTAAAAGAGTAAAAGGGTAAAAAAGTAAAAAGGTAAAAGGGTAAAAAGGTAAAAAGGTAAAAGGGTAAAAACGCCCTAAAAATAACAACCCACTTGTTTTGGATTTCCAAAGCAAGTGGGTTGGTGTTTTTATAGAATCAACTATGCTATTCCACTTTCTTCAATGCTCTCATGGCATTGAGGACAGCAAGAACCGTTACGCCGACATCGGCGAAAACAGCCATCCACATGGTACCTAAGCCCACGGTGGCAAGCAACAGGACTGCCACTTTGACTCCTATGGCAAAGGCCACATTCTGATGGGCAATGCGGATGGTGCGACGGGCTATGTGAACAGCAAGAGGAACCTTTCGAGGCTCATCGTCCATCAACACCACATCAGCAGCCTCGATGGCAGCATCACATCCCAAGGCACCCATGGCTATTCCTACATCTGCCCTCTTCAATACGGGCGCATCGTTGATGCCATCACCTACATAAGCCAAAGTCCTGCCTGCAGGCTTCTGTTTCAGCAGTTGTTCTACATGAACCAACTTATCAGCAGGCATCAGTTCGGCTTTATATTCATCGAGACCCAACTGACGGGCTATGCGATCGCCCACCTCCTGACGGTCGCCAGTAAGCATCACCGTCTTGACGACACCCTCATGGCGCAACTGGGCTATGGCCTCGGCACTGCTCTCTTTTACACGATCGCCTACCACAACAGGCGCACCCTCATCGGCTTGTACCAACACCTCGCCATGAGTCAGCGTTCCAGTCTTATCGAACACCACTACGCCCACCTTGGCAAGGGCATCCATATAACTGCTTCCCTTGATGAGAATACCTGCGCGGGAGGCTCCGCCAATGCCGCCGAAGAAAGTGAGCGGCACACTGATAACCAAGGCACAAGGACAGGATACCACAAGGAAGACAAGCGCACGGTTGAGCCAGAGAGGCAACAGTTGCATAAAACCGCCCTCGCCAAAGAGCTGCACACCCAAGTCTAAAGAGCCTAAGAGAGGCGGAACAATGGCTAAAACCAAGGCTGCCAGCACAACGACTGGAGTATAAATGCGGGCAAAGCGGGTGATGAAAGACTCACTGCGCGACTTGCTTGCATCAGCGCCCTCTACCAAGGCTATGATGCGAGAGGCTGTACTCTCGCCAAAGGTCTTGGTGGTCTGCAAACGCAGTTCTCCCTTCACATTGATGCTGCCCGAATAAACCTCATCGCCCTCTTTTACCTCACGCGGTACACTCTCGCCCGTAAGGACAGAAGTGTCAAGAAGCGCAGAACCGCTGACGACCTTACCGTCAAGAGGTACTTTCTCTCCTCGTTTTATCAAAACAGTCTCACCGATTTGTACCGTTTCGGGGGCTACAGTCTCTACCTCTTCTCCATGACAGACGTGAGCCACATCTGGGCGGATGGTCATCAGATGTGAGATACTGTCGTGACTCTTTCCCTCAGCATAGCCTTCGAAGAGTTCACCCACCTGGAAGAAAAGCATAACGAAAACAGCCTCAGCAAACTCAGTCTCCTCGCCCGGAAAGAAACCGATGCACAAGGCTCCTATGGTGGCAATGGTCATCAGGAAATGCTCATTGAACACATCGCCATGAGCAATACCCTCGGCAGCCTCGCCCAAGGTGTCGTGACCTATCAGCAGATAGGGAACGAGATAAACCAGGAGCAACTGCCAGGTGGAAAGCGCGCATGTCTTCTCGACGAAGTAAGCTCCTATAAGCAATAATACAGTGACCGAGATGAGCAGAAGGCGCTTGCCAAGGCTTCCATGCTCGTCATGATGCTCGTGATGATGCTCACAGCCACAACCGTGAGAACCTTGAGCACAACCACATTCGTGATGATGATGATTTGATTCCATATTGATAAGATACTTTAGTTATATTACACTTCTTTTCGTTTTCGGATGCAAAAATACAAAAAGGCTTCTGCAACCTGGTTGCAAAAGCCTTTTCTATGTAAAATATCTTCTATTGAACTTGCGAAAGTTGATCCTTATATATATATAAATAAGGTGTCAGTCTATCTTTCGAGCATCAATACCACTGCACAGCATTGGAATAACCGCTTCGCTTATCGTACTTCAAAGCATCTGTAAGCGTAGAAGCGTTACAACGGAACGTGAAGTTATAGCTGGTATAAGGAGCCAGCACCACCGAACAACTCATATTGAAACAATGGAGGTCGCGCTGCAGAGAAGCAGTTGTCATACTCATGGCCTTGTTCTCGAAGTCGTAGCCAGATGAGAAGCTGATGTTCCAGCCATCACTGATACGCACGTTACCACTGAAGTTGAGAGTCTGGGTAAACTTGTATGGATAGCGCATGGTGCTCTCGTTGAACTTTTCGCGGCGAGTATCCTCACGCATGGTGATACCGTAACCCACAGAAAGCGACCAAGGCATATTGAAAGCCATGTAACCGTCGTCATCGGTCTTGGCCTTTCCGCCCTTCTTCTTGGCTCCATGCTTTCCAGCCTCCATGTCATCGTCGATATTGGTTTCGATACTGGTATCTACACCCTCATCATCATCCCTGTTGCGTGAGTTATCGCTGTCGCTGTCATCGCCTCCTCCGAATAGTTTCTTCAACTTTTCAGGCGTAAGCGTGAAAGAGAAGTTCTGCGACATACCCTGGAAACGTCCGAAACGGCCCTTGCCCCACTCAGTATGGGTTCCCACATAAGGATTTCCCTGTTCGTCGAGTTCATAGGCATAGGTGGCAAAGACAGCATGCATACTGTAAGTATAGTTTTTCCACCATTTCAGGCGCAAGTCGATACCGAGGTCACTCCATGGCCGCACCTTGGCTGCCGTATTGTAACTCATATTGATATCGAAAGCATCGATAAGACTTATCTTTTTAAATCCGGTGGAGTCCTTATCGCTCTTGACCTTCATCTCAAGGTTGTTGCCCAACGTGAAGGAAACGCTTCCCTGCTTACCCTTGCCCGGCACTCCAAAGAGCGAGTTTTGATAAGGCGAGTAGCTGACGAGCGATACATTTCCATTGGCATCAGTCTTCTGATAAGTATCCCAGTATCCATAGCGAGAAGCACCAAAGTCTGGCGCATAGCTGAAGCTTACAGTTGGCGAGAGCACGTGGCGTATGGCCTGTATCTTGTCACCGAAGAGCTTGCGGTTGGGCACCCAGAAACCATAAAGTTTGGTAGAGGCACTGATGCTCATGTTCCAGTTGTACACATTATGGAAACCATAGGTCGTATCAGCCACCTCGACCTGCTTCTGCTCGTCCCACGACTTAGTGACCTTATTGGTGTACATACGGTCGGTAAAGTTGAAGTTAGGACTGATGTTGATGTACTTGAAGAGCGTGAAGTTGGCACTTACCGGAATGCGATGTTCCCATCCGTTGCGCCAGTCTTTAATAAGATTGCTCTTGAAAAGCAGGTCTTCCTTAGTGGAGATGGAGTTGCTCACATGTCCTGTATAGCTCAGGGCTATCTTCTCATACCATCGCTCGTCACCCACCATCTTCTTGCGACGGAATGGATAGAAACGCGCAATGTTGATATTGAGGTCGGGCAGAGTGACTGCCAACGAAGAGTCGCGCATGTTCTGCGAGAGGTTGGTAGTTGCCGTCAGCGACATACCTATGCTCGAAAAGTTGGTGCTCCAGTTGACAGAAGAGGTTCTGGTACTCTGCGTCATCGACTGTGGATTATAGAGCGAGTTGAGATTGTTGCGCTCATAACTGGTTGAAGCGAAGTTGACGCTGGCAGAAAGCGAGTTGTAAGGATTGGCCTTGGAGTCTTGTCGATGGCTCCACTGCAACTTGAAACTCTCCTGCTCGGCAAAGTCGGGCATTCCCTTATCACCTGTCTTGGTATCCTGATAGCTGAAATAGAAGCTTCCCGAATACTTGTAGCGCTTGCGATAGTTGCTGGCAGCCGAGAGACCCCATGAACCCTTGGTGTAGATTTCGCCCAAGAGTTTCAAGTCCCATTTGTCGTTGATGGCAAAATAATATCCACCATCGCGCAAATAGAATCCTCGGTCGCTCTCATCGCCATAAGTAGGCATGATAAAACCGCTGCTATAGCTCTTGGTAAAGGGGAAGAAACCATAAGGAATGGCGAAAGGCATAGGCACATCACACACCACGAGGTAAGCCGGGCCAAAGACTACATCCTTGCCAGGACGCACCTTGGCACGCGAGAGCGAGATATAGAAATCAGGATGTGGGTCATCGCAGGTGGTGTAGCGTCCATGCTGCAGATAGATCACTCCTGAAGAGTCGCGCTTGGAGCGCATACCCGACAGAAAACCGTCCTGCTGCTCGGTATATACATTATTAATAAGGGCTTTCTTGCTCTTGAAGTTGAACTTGATGGTATCGGTATCATACTCGTCGCTACCCATCTTGAATACAGGCTTTCCCTTTACACCCCCTTCGGCAGTAGAGTCGGCCGTACCCATAGCCTTCACGTTACTCTTATCGATGTCCATCGAAATACGGTCGCTGGCAAGATCCATATTCTCATACTTCACCTGCGCAGAGCCATAAAGATGCGCCACCTTGTTCTTGGCGTCATAGACAAGCGAGTCGGAAGCCGAATAAGTGACAGGAGCATCTACTCCACCCGACTTCTTGCGGGCAATACTGTCGAGACGAATACTGTCGTCCACCACTTGGTTGTGCTTCCAGATAGCCTTTTGCAGAGAGTCCATGCGGGCAGTATCAGCCACCACATTGCCTGCTGAGTCGCGCAAGACAGAATCGACCACAGCCGTAGAGTCGGCGGCAGCCTTCTTCTTTTTCTTCTTGAAGAACGGCATGTTGGGACTTGCCATCATACAGATGAAGGCAAACAACAAAAGTGCTATGAAAGGATATTTTCTCATTTAGTTTGCAAAGTTAAGCATTTCTGCTTAGATTACACATCATGCTGACGTCTTTTTAGCTCATTCGAACATTTTTTCCCACTCCTTGAAGCGCAGGACACCCTCCTCGCCAAACTTGGCCAAGCTTTTCTCAGCCTGCTGGATGGTTTTCTCACAATCGAGATGAGTCTTGCTGAAGAACTTGTCAGCATAGCAGATCACCTTTTCCTCCATGGTTTCAGGAAGGAAATCCTGATGGGGCAAGGGCAGATTCTGACTCTCTATCTGCTGGCATGTGATGCCTGCTCCCGTATGGCGCTCGCACACTCGTGCATGGCGCTCGAAGCCTTCACGACGCATCAGTTCGGCACCCAGACGACCATGACAGATGTAGGGTTGACTGCCAAAACACATGATGCCAGGAGCATCGGTAAGATAGATTCCGATGTCGTGAAGCATGGCTGCCTCTTCCACAAACTGAGCATCAAGATGCAGTTCGGGATGAGACGAAACAATCTGTAGCGCTCTTCGCGCTACAGATTGACTATGGGTAATGAGGATATGACGAAGCTCATCATCCTCAGGATAATACTTATCAATAATAGCTTGATAATTCATCTATTTAATGTTTAGTTTGTAATGTTCAGTGTTTAATTAGGCTCACGCCACGATACTTGCAAAGTAAACATTAAACACTGAACATTCAACATTATTCAGCCTCTCGCTCAATGTAGGCGATCACATCGCCCTTGCGAATCTTGCTGCCCTGCTTGGCATTGATTTCTACAAGCTTTCCGCCAAGAGCTGCGGGAACGGTCTCGAACTCGCCCCATGGAGCCAGGATGTAGCAGAAGGCATCACCTTCCTTATACTCCTTGCCGATGAATGGCTCTACGGCTGGCTGGCACTCGCCCTCGCCCTGGAACTCCCAGAAGATTTGACCGGCAACAGGTGCTACGATGGCATCAGCCTTGGCATGCTTGAACTCTGCCAACTGGGCAGGAGTCAATGTTGATCCAAGCTTGGCATCCTTAGCCTTCTGCAGGTCTGCCAAGAAGTTCTTCTTAGCCTGACCGCTCTTATAATTGCGATACTGCTCTGGGTGCATAGCGAGCTCAAAGAGCTCCTCATCGTCCTGACCATACTCCCAACCGTTCTCATCCATTTCCTTCTTGAAGTCGTCGAGTGCATTAGTAAGCAATGTATGAGCATCAACATCTGTAAACTCACGACCCTGCTTCTTGGCAAGCTCTACGAGTTCTGGGTCGATAGTTCCAGGAATCTTACCACTCTTACCGAGAATCATACCCCACATAGAGTCGTCCATCATCACGAAGCGGCCCTTGCCCTGCTCCATGGTGAGAAGGTTCATCAGGGAGATGTTCTTCACGTACTGGCTGAATGGTGTTACCAATGGAGGATAACCCACGCGTGGCCATACATACTCTACCTCGTCGAAGAGCTTGATCAGGAGGTCGTCCATAGACAACTCTTCCTCACCCTTCTTCTTACGGATGTTGTTGATGGTCTGACGCATACCGCCGAGGTCTGCCATCATAGAACCCA
>ERZ1023967.253-NODE-253-length-13988-cov-28.517979_pt1 | contig 13988 bp, 11 predicted proteins | sample MGYA00380429_ERZ1023967 | MGnify/ENA primary metagenome ERZ1023967 (study PRJEB33179, sample SAMN07449055) | human gut metagenome | biome: Human-gut; feature: Human associated habitat; material: Faeces | host: Homo sapiens | place: India:Kasaragod | collected... | reverse complement strand
CACAACCACTTGAAACTCAAAACAAAAGCTCAAATCTGCTATTTTTTGCTTTTTTTATCAGTCTTTTTTAATAAAAAACCCATTTTCATTTTGTAGTCTCCTCCTTTTATACTATCTTTGCATAAGATAAGCTGCACTCGGCAATTTGAAAGCAAGCTTTCATTGCTCTCGTTTGCATTATCTTTGCAACTAATATATATATATTAAGGTATAGACTGCCTAAAAGAACAGAAAGAAATGGAGAATAAAAAGATAAAAATAGCCGTAGCCGGAACAGGATATGTAGGTCTGAGCATCGCTACCCTGCTCAGCCAGCATCATGAGGTGGTGGCAGTAGACGTGATACCCGAAAAGGTGGAGCTCATCAACTCGCGCCGCTCGCCTATCCAGGACGAATACATAGAGATATATCTGGCAGAAAAGGAACTCAACCTCAAAGCCACAACCGATGGAGAAGAAGCCTATAAGGATGCCGACTTCGTAGTGATTGCCACACCAACCAACTATGATCCGGTGAAAAACTACTTCGATACCTCGCACGTAGAAGAAGTCATCCGTCTGGTGATGCAGGTGAATCCCGATGCCATCATGGTCATCAAGAGCACCATTCCGGTAGGCTACACCGAAAGCATCCGCCAGAAGACGGGCAGCAAGAACATCATCTTCGCTCCCGAATTCCTACGCGAGAGCAAGGCACTCTACGACAACCTCTACCCGAGCCGCATCATCGTGGGCAGACCGAATGGTGACGAGCGACTGGACCAGGCAGCCCGCACCTTTGCAGAACTGCTGAAAGAGGGAGCCATCAAGCAAGACATAGAAACCCTGTTCATGGGACTTACCGAGGCAGAGGCGGTGAAACTCTTCGCCAACACCTACCTCGCCCTGCGCGTGAGCTACTTCAACGAGTTGGATACCTACGCCGAAATGAAGGGCCTCGACACCAAGGCGATTATCGACGGAGTGGGTCTGGACCCTCGCATCGGAACCTTCTACAACAATCCTTCCTTCGGATACGGCGGCTACTGTCTGCCGAAAGATACCAAACAGCTGCTCGCCAACTATGCCGATGTGCCTGAGAACCTGATTCAGGCGATTGTGGAGAGCAATCGCACCCGCAAGGATTTCATCGCCGACCGCGTGCTGAACATGGCGGGCTACTACGATTATGCCAACCAGAACAACTTCAGCGAGGAGGAAGAGAAGCCTTGCACCATCGGCGTATACCGCCTCACGATGAAGAGCAACAGCGACAACTTCCGCCAGAGCAGCATACAGGGTGTGATGAAGCGCATCAAGGCAAAGGGCGCACAGGTTATCATCTACGAACCTACGCTGAAAGACGGAACCACCTTCTTCGGAAGCCGCATCGTAAACAACCTGGATGCCTTCAAGCAGCAGAGTCAGGCCATCATCGCCAACCGGTATGACAAATGCCTGGATGATGTGGAAGAGAAGGTTTACACCCGCGATATTTTCAGAAGAGACTGATCTGAACTGAAAGTTAATAGTTAAAAGTTAACAGTTAAAAGCGGAAGACGGAATATAGGAAACAATAATATTTATAATAAAGAGAAAAATAAGAAATGGCAAAATTAGTAATCAATTCCTACGAGGAATTTGCATCTCACCTCGGTGAGAAGTTAGGAGAATCAGACTGGTTGCAGATTGACCAGGACCGTATCAACAAGTTCGCAGACGCTACACTCGACCCACAGTGGATCCACGTAGACGTAGAGCGCGCCAAGGTAGAGAGCCCTTACCACAGCACCATCGCTCACGGTTACCTCACCCTCTCAGTACTCCCATACCTCTGGCAGCAGATTATCGAGGTAAACAACCTCAAGATGCTCGTAAACTACGGCATGGACAAGATGAAGTTCGGTCAGCCAGTCATCACCGGTTCACGCGTGCGCCTGGTAGCCACTCTCCACGACATCCAGAACATCCGTGGCATCTGCAAGACCAGCATCAAGTTTGACATCGAAATAGAAGGTCAGCGCAAGCCAGCCCTCTCAGGCATCGCTTCTTTCCTCTACTATTTCAACAACTAAAAGATGGCAGCAGGTAAATGGATTGGTGGTGTGCTCGGTTTCATCACAGCCGGTCCGCTGGGAGCCCTGGCAGGCTATGCCCTCGGTTCCCTCTTTGAGCACGGACTGGATGCGGTAAACCGCGACGGCGACCACCATTACAACAACGCCTACGATGCCTACAGCGGCCAGCAGCACAACGGCCGCCAGGGCTTCGGCAACCAGGGCTACAGCCGCCAGCAGAGCTATGAGGGAGAGCGAAACTCCTTCATGTTTTCGCTGCTGGTGCTCAGCTCCTACATCATCAATGCAGATGGCAAGATCATGCATTCCGAGATGGAGCTGGTGCGCCGCTTCCTGCGTCAGAATTTCGGCGAGGCAGCCAAGCAGCAGGGCGAGGAAATCCTCCTCAAACTCTTCGAACAGCAGAAGCAGATGGGCATGCAGCAGTACCGTTCGGTGATACAGGACAGCTGTCATCAGATACGTGCCAACATGATGTATGAACAGCGCCTGCAGTTGCTCAATTTCCTCGTCATGATAGCCCAGGCCGATGGAGTTGTGAATTCTCAGGAGATTCAGGCACTCAAGGAGATGGCCATCCACATGGGTCTTTCTGCCGAGGATGTAGACCAGATGCTGAACCTGGAGAGCGGGGCTTCTTCAGCAGGCAGTCTGGATGATGCCTACCGTGTTCTGGGTATCAGTCCTGACGCCTCAAACGATGAGGTGAAGGCCGCATACCGCAAGATGGCGCTCAAGCATCATCCTGACAAGGTAGCAGCACTGGGCGAAGATGTGCGCCGTGCAGCCGAGAAGAAATTTCAGGAAATCAACGACGCCAAAGACCGCATTTACAAGGCTAGAGGACTCTAAGTTCCAGATTAGGATTAAAGGAGTTAAGACTGATTGTCCTAGCTGCCTGAAAACGAAAAAAATAAAGGCTCGCCAAGCAATTTTGGCGAGCCTTTATTGTATCTTATCGTATCTTTATCAGAAGATTATCATCCGAAAAGAGCGGAGAGAGGAGGAAGATTAATCCTCACCCTCAGTCTTTCTTCTGCGGATAGCGCGCTTGCGCTTTGGCTTCTCCTCTGTCTTAGGAGCCTCAATCTTAACACCAGCCAATTCTGGGTCGATGAGGATACGGCCGCAATACTCACAAGGGATAATCTTCTTGTGCATCTTGATATCGAGCTGGCGCTGAGGTGGAATCTTGTTGAAGCAACCGCCACATGCATCACGCTGCACGTAAACGATACCCAAACCGTTGCGGGCACCATTACGGATGCGCTTGAAGCTCTGGAGCAAACGTGGCTCAATCTTCTTCTCGAGCTCGAATGCCTTCTCCTTCAAATTCTCCTCTTCCTCACGGGTTTCAGCCATGATTGACTCAAGCTCAGAACGCTTCATTACCAAGCCCTTCTCGCGGTCTGCCTTCTGGTCCTCAGCCTTGTGAAGGTCGTACAGGCGCTCGTTGATTGTCTGCTGCGCCTCGCGGATTTTCTTGCTGCAAAGTTCGATTTCCAGCTCCTGGAACTCGATTTCCTTGCTCAAAGTATCATACTCGCGGTTGTTGCTAACCATTTCGAGCTGCTTCTTATAACGCTCCACGCTAGCCTGAGCCTCCTCAATCTCGTGCTGCTTCTGATCGATGGCGCGGTCAAACTGCTCAATATCGGTCTGGATTTTCTCGATACGGGTGGTAAGACCAGCAATATCGTCTTCCAAATCCTGAACTTCGAGAGGCAACTCACCTCTCAACGCACGCTTTTCATCAATTGCAGACAAGGTGGTCTGAAGCTGATAGAGAGCCTTCAACTTCTCTTCCACTGTCAAATCTGTAGGATCTTTCTTTGCCATAACTTTATTTTTTTTAATGTTGAATGTTAAATGTTGAATGTTGAATGAGGCTTGCGCCCTTCCAACCTATAAATACAATATCGGATTCGTATTTATCTCCGAGATGCAGCATTTGGCATCAGGGAAATTCTCCAGGATGATGCTGCGGAAGATTTCGCCCGTAAACTGCTCACTCTGATAGTGGCCGATGACGCAGATCTGAATCTCCTGCTCGTGGCCGAAATACTCGTGGTAGCTCATCTCGCCCGTGATGAAGGCATCGGCACCTGCCTTGATGGCTGCGTCGAGCAAGAAAGCACCTGCTCCACCGCAGAGTGCCACCTTCCTGATAGGCCGGCGAAGCAACTGGTTGCACTGCACGCACTCTACGCCAAACCGCTCCTTGAGCATCAGCACCAAGTCGTCGGCTGCCAGGTCCTCAGCCACCTCTCCGATGACGCCCTCGCCGCCCTTCACGCCGTCCACTTCCTTCTCGCCTGCAAAGAACTGCACGTTTCGCAGTCCCAGTTTCTCGGCAATCTTGAAGTTCACGCCGCCCGCAGCCGCATCCATGTTGGTATGCATCGCCACGATGGTAATATCATTCTTAATCGCCTTGCGCACGGTACGCTGCACGTAGTTCTCGTCCGAGATTCTCGCCAGTTTGCGGAATATCAGCGGATGATGGCTCACGATGAGGTTACATCCCTTCTGGATGGCCTCGTCTACCACGGCTTCAGTAACGTCAAGACACAACAATGCCCCTGACATTTCTACCGCCTCTGTCAATCCAACTTGCAGGCCGGCATTATCATATCCTTCCTGCAAGGGCAGAGGCGCGTAATGTTCAAGGGCATCAACTACCTGTTTTATTTTCACGCTCCTATTCAATATTTTATTTTTAGACTGCAAAGTTACTCATTTTTCCCCGATTTTATCTCCATACAGCCCTCTGTTTAAACTTTTTTAATACAAAGTTTCGCTTTTGCGCAAAATATTTCACAAAAACAGCCGATAGTTGTAGATTTTTTATTAATTTTGCAAGCATACTTCATAAAAGCAGAACGGAGCCCGTCCCCAAGGAAAGGTTCCCGATGAAGAACAGAGTATAATAAATTGGTATAGAACATCGTATCATAAAAATAGTATAGCTTATGCATCAATCTACATTACCCTGCGATTTCGCACTCCCTGCCGAATGGGAGCCACAGAGCGCCATCATGCTCACCTGGCCACATGCCGGCACCGACTGGAAGCCGTATCTGCCTGAAATTACAGATACTTATCTCGAACTGGCAGATATCATCACGCGCTACGAGCAGCTGCTTGTGGCTACACCCGATGTGCCTGCCACCCGATACCAGCTCAAGAAAAAGCTCTCTGCCGAGCAGATGAGCCGCGTGCTGCTCTACGAGGTAGAAAGTAATGATACCTGGGTGCGCGACCACGGACCCCTCACCATGGTGCTGCGCAAAAAGCAGAACACCTGGATGGTGCCTTACCGCATACTCGACTTCAAGTTCAACGGCTGGGGCGAAAAGTTCAGATGGGAGAAGGATAATGCCATCACCCTGCAACTATACTATCAGGCAGCCTTCAATGCCGATATAGAGAACCACCAGGGCTTCGTGCTCGAAGGAGGCAGCATCGAGAGTGACGGAAAGGGTACACTCTTCACCACCTCACAGTGCCTGCTGGCGCCTCACCGCAACCAGCCGCTCGACCACGACAGCATCGACCATCTGCTGCAGACTTTCTTCCAGCTCAAGAGAGTCGTCTGGCTGGATCACGGCAATCTGATAGGCGATGATACCGACGGCCACATCGACACCATCGTGAGAGTGGCTCCGCACGACACCTTATTATATGTAGGCTGCGATAATCCGGAAGATGAGCAGTATGAGGACTTCCAGGCGCTGGAGAAGCAGCTCAAGGGCCTCTTCACCAGGGAGGGATACCCTTACCGCTTGCTCAAGCTGCCGATGCCCGACCCTATCTATGATGAGGGCGACAGCCTCACCACCAACCCGGAGAGCGAGGGAGACCGACTGCCAGCCACCTACGCCAACTTTCTGATACTCAACAAGGCTGTGATTTATCCCACCTACAATCAGCCGGAAAAGGACGAGAAGGCACGCAAGCAGATTCAGCTCGCCTTCCCCGACCGCGAAATCATCGGCGTAGATTCGCAGACCATCATCCGCCAGCATGGCAGCATCCACTGCATCACCATGCAGTTGCCCGAAGGAGCCCTCAGAGACTCAAAATTCAACACTCAACACTCAACATTCAACATTTAACATTTAACATTAAAAGCAAAAAATGAAAGTCGGTTTATTACAACTTCATAACACGGCAGATATCGCCAACAACAAGCAGCGCCTGGCAGAAGGCATCATCGACCTCGCCCATCGCGGCGCAGAGCTCATCGTGCTTCAGGAGCTTCATAACTCCCTCTATTTCTGTCAGGTAGAGGATGTTGACCTCTTCGACCTGGCAGAGCCTATTCCGGGCCCTTCGACCGATTTCTACGGCAAACTTGCCAAGGATCTCGGCGTCGTCATCGTCACCTCCCTCTTCGAGCGCCGCGCTCCGGGACTCTACCACAATACGGCGGTAGTGATGGAGAAGGATGGAAGCATAGCCGGAAAATACCGCAAGATGCACATCCCCGACGATCCTGCCTACTACGAGAAGTTCTATTTCACTCCGGGCGACCTCGGTTTCCACCCTATCCAGACCTCTGTAGGCAAGCTCGGCGTGCTGGTTTGCTGGGACCAGTGGTATCCCGAAGCAGCCCGTCTGATGGCGCTGCAGGGAGCCGAAATGCTCATCTATCCTACCGCCATCGGCTATGCCACCTATGATACCGAGGAGGAGCAGCAGCGCCAGCGCGAGGCGTGGACTACCGTGATGCGGGGCCATGCCGTAGCCAACGGATTGCCAGTCATCGCCGTAAACCGCGTAGGTTTCGAGCCTGATCCTAGCGGTCAGACCGAGGGCATCCAGTTCTGGGGCAGCAGTTTCGTAGCCGGTCCTCAGGGCGAGCTCTACTACCGTGCCAGCGATCAGGAAGAAGAGAGCCTGGTGGTAGATATCGACCTGAAGCACAGCGAGAATGTGCGCCGCTGGTGGCCATTCCTCCGCGACCGCCGCATCGAGAACTACGGAGATATTACCAAGCGATTTATCGATTAAACCATTTTTGCCGGAAATTCCGAGAGAATATCGGGATTCCGGCATACATATATATATAAGGTATAGATTTTCAGGATAAATGGAGAATTTGGAAGTGATGGTGATACTTTTCATCATCGTGATTTTAGGTTACGTCGCCTGCAAGTTGGGATATATGGGCGACAAGTTTGACAAGAAGCTATCCAGCATGGTGGTAGATATCACCTGTCCCCTGCTGGTGCTCTCGTCAGTAATGGGCGATGAGCTGCCCGACCGCACGCTCATCCTTCCCCTCCTGGGCGTAGGTTTCCTTACCTACATCCTTTTGCTGGTATTCGGTTTCTGGGTGCCGCGTCTCATCACTCGCAATCATGATGACCAGGGCATGATAGGTTTTGCGCTGATGTTTGCCAACGTAGGTTTCATCGGCTACCCTATTGTTTCAAGCATATTCGGTCCGAAGGCCATTTTTTATGCCGCGCTGCTCAACATGCCGAACACCTTTTTTATTTTTACGGCAGGTGTCATGCTCATCAAGGGCGAGTACAGCGTGAAGCAGTTCAATCCTAAGGTACTGTTTTCTCCGGCTCTTCTGGGTGCCTTTGTTGCCGCCCTCCTGGTAGCTTTCGGGGTTCATACGCCTGATATCATTGCGCGTCCGGTAACGATGGTGGGCAACATAACGGTTCCGGCCGCCCTGATGATTATCGGTTCCTCGATGGCTAAGTTACCGGTGAAGGAGATTATCGGCAGTCCTAAGGTATACCTCTCCTCGTTCTTGCGTCTTGTGATAGTACCTCTGAGCATTTATTTTCTGTTCAAGGTATGTGGTGTAAGCGATCAGGTCAACGACATCAATACGGTTGTCATTGCGATGCCCGTAGCGAGTTTCGGCACGATGTTCTGTCTGAAATACGGCCGCAATCCTTCGCTCATCACCGAGATGACGTTCATCACCACGGTTGGCAGCATCATCACCATTCCGCTGATTACGCTGCTGTTTTCGTAAAGCAGGAAGGGTGAAACGCCTGGCGTACTTGCGTATCTTACTGCAAAAAAAAATCCCCTGATGCCACAGAGAGCACCAGGGGATTTTTATCTTTTAATTGTAATAATCAACACTCAACATTCAACATTACTTAACGCTGATTTTCTTGCCATTCTTGATGTATACGCCCTTCTTCATCGCCTCAGTAATGCGGCGGCCGTTCAGGTCGTAAATGGCAGCATTGCCAGTCTTCTTATCCAATGTTACAGAATGGATGCCGGTAGGCTCCAGATCTTCTACCACATTATCAAAGTATACTATCCAGTTCTGGGTGTAAGAATGAGCCTCATACTTCGCCTTGCTGCCCGGATAGAGATGCAGCATGCGATACAACCGACTGCTCTTGTTGGCAAATACACACCAGCTTATCCAGTAAGGAGCCTCCTTATGACGCATATATACATCCTTCAATTCGAAGCAGGCATAGAATGTGTTGCGGCCGAACTCCTCTATCGTCTCAGGCAAATCAATCTCCTTCAGCTTGGTAGACCTGAAGGCGTTGAAACCCAACTCCCTGACACCGGCTGGCATCTTGAAATGCTCCAGAGTGGCATTGCCTTCGAATGCATAATCAGGAACCATATCAGCCTTGTAGCTTTCATAAGCCACCACCTTGGCACCGCTCAGGTCGATGCTCTTGAAATAATGGCTCGCCAGCTCATCAAAGTCGCGCTTGTCTATCTCGCCGTTCACCTTGATATTTCTGTAAACAAGATAGTCAGGGTTTTCCTTGGCAAGTTTTTCCTTCAGCTGTCCGGCCTTCTCCAGGTTGATTACCAACTCCTTCTCCTGATAGTCGCGATAAGTGTTCACCACGAGCTCATAAACCGGTTCAATACCTCTAAAAGAATTCGGCTTGACAGTACCCAATTTAACATCATCCATCAGCTTTCCGTTCAATTCTGCGAAATACTTTGAGATGCCTTCATCTAACGTCAGATAATAATAGTACGTAGAACCGATAACCGGCTTGCCATTATAGAAATTTCTGGCAGGATTATACCTCGTTTCTGCTTGCTGGAATGTAGCCCCCTCGCCCATTTTCGTTTTTACCTCAAATGTACGAGGCACATATCCGGTTGCCGGCAGACGCAATCTTTCGAAGTTCTGATCATACAGCTCTATATATTCCGAAGAGCCTTTTTCCTTTGCCACAATAACCAGATAATCACCCGGTTCTGCATCCACTGTACTCACAAAACTGAAAGACAGAGACGGATAATACCCGCCAGCGGCAAGATTAACAACAGTCAGAGGACTGGATGATACGATTTCTCGCATCTCGCCCTTCGCATTCATCAGCGCTACGGCTACTTCTCCATTAAACGGCTGGTCTCCTGTATTGCCGATTGGCGCACTGAAGATGACACCATTCTGCCCCTTCTTTACATCGGTGATATTCATATTCAACATCTGCAACTCACCTACATTTGTCAAGAATCCCATGCCAGAGATTTTCTCCGTTCCATCAGATGGCTCCATGCCGAATACTGCCGATTGACCTACATTATACTTATCGCCCTCTGGTTTTCCGTTGCTTTCCGGATTCAGGGCTCCTATCTGGTAGAAACCATCACAATAGCCACCCCAGCCCCAGTTTACGCTGAAGCTTTCGTCCTTGTAACCGTCAATCACGAAGGCATGTCCGCTACCCGAAGGATCGGATGCAGCATAGAGCACAGGGCGGTTGGCATCAATCTCCTCGCGCAGTCTGCTGTTCCATGCCTCTGCACCCACATCTTCTATTGCCATCAGATGAGAAAGCTTGCTGTAGCCGTAGTACTTCTGCAGGGCGGTTACCAGGTCGCCGATATACGAACCGCTGCCGTCTTTAGCATAATTCATCTCCACTGCCACACCGAGGTCTGCCATCAGTCTTGCCACGCCGTCGAAGTCAGCATCGTTGGTGCCGTCATATTTATCAGGCATGCTTGCCCAATCGTAGGTATGCTCGAAATTGGCAGTCAGGGTCTTGCCGTTCAAGGTATAGGAATGGCTTCCGGTGCCCTTGGCAGGATAGCCGTGGTGCTTCATTACGATGGCTCCAGCCGTTGCTACACAGCCTGTTACATAGTTGTTTGGCGTATACTTGTTGAAAGGAGCCATCTGGTTCCATTCTGCGGTTTTGAGCAGTTTTTCGCCTGTAAAAGCGGCTCTTGTGGCAGTCTGGTTCGCTACATAGTTGTCGCCCAGCGCCGCAATCTGCCGTTCATAGCTCTTCAGCAGGTCTTTCAGTCCGTCAGGCAGATTCTCGGCATCAAATGATCCCGTTGAGGTATAGCCCAATACTGGCGTTACGGCATCATCACCAGCGATAATGACGAATCCGCCTGCATCGTTGTTAAATACATAGTAAGCATCCGATGGCGATGCAGTAGTAGCCGTGCGGCTCTTCGCCTTCGCCTTCTGCGGCATCTGCTTTCCCCAGAAGCTGTAGGCCTGTTGCTGAGCCTGCCACTGTGTGATTCGCTTGGCTTGCAAAGGAGAGTATCCCAGCGCCAGCAACAATACCAATAGAAATTGAATGTGTAATAGTCGCTTCATAAGTTCTTATCTTTTTAAGGGTTATTATATAATATGTATAGTTCTTAGAAAATTCTTCTTTGTTCTTTTGCAAAGATAGGAAAAAATATAATGCCACGCAAGTTTTACGCCCTCTTTTTTTGCCCCGTTCTCCACTTTTTTACGCAATGACACCCCTTTTTACGCATTGAACGATAAAATAAATCTCCATTTTTTCGTTATTCCCCGATTTTTGCCTTATCTTTGCAAATAAATTTGGCACGAAGAAATCCTTTTTACCAATAATATAAATTAGAAAAAAAATGAAGATAAACAACAGTACGAAGAAAAGCCTGCTCATCATCGCACTCGCGATGGCCAGCACTACTTACCAGACACAGGCCGCCCCGATAGAACATATCGGCGACAGATACATCATGCATATTCCAGAAATGGAACTCACAGGCGAAGAATCACTCCTCGATGTGCTCATGATGTGCCCGGAAGTCATCTCGCTCGACGGCAACAACATCATCGGCGGAGATCCATTCGCCAACCTCTACGGCAAGTTCGTCATCCGTATCGACAACCAGGAATACGGACTCGATTACGCCACCTTCCTCCACCATTTCAAGGCTCGGGAGATAGAAACCATCAAGGTGTGCCAGAACGCCGAAGTGATGAAGGGATGCAGCAGTCTGAAGAAAGTCATCGACATCACACTGCGCAAGAAGAAGGAAAACGGAACCACCGGCAGATGGGGACTCTTCGGTGATACCTACGGCGGCGCAAAAGGCATCGTCAGCGTCATCAGCCAGCAGGATAAACTCCGTGTGCTCAGTCATGTAGAAGGCAACTTCCAGCGCACCTCCAGCAGCGATAAGGACGCCTACCAGGGCATCTCAAGCACCACCGTGAACCACTACTCCCACGAGGGCGCCAAGCTCAATCTGCTCTGGACGCCTACCGCGAAGGATGTGCTCGAAATAGATGCGATGCAGACCTATACCCGCAACCATTTCACCCACACCCCAGCCGATTACGTACGCGCCTATCATCTGCAGGCTGACTATACCCGCACGCTCGCCGACAACGGCTCCAGCATCCTCTTTACCCTCGGTGCCGAGCATATCAGCGACAACGGACGCACGCTGGAAGAAACTCAGACTGCGCCCTACCAGAACCACTCTACCTACCCCTTCATGGTGATAGAATACGCCACTCCGGTCATCACCTCCAATCTCTGGATTACGGCAGGTTTCGAGGGCGGACTCTCCATTGAGAAGAACTGCATCGCCAATTACACCAACCATTCCAACTACCAGGATTTCTACGCCCAGCTGGATTACAACATCGGCAAGTGGGGATTCATGGCAGGCGACCGCTTCCGCATCATCAACTTCCGTCCTAAACAGATTGCGCCGGAAGAGCACTGGAAGCATACCACCCACAACCATATCTACTCGGCGAGCGCCTATTACAGTTTCACGCCGGGTCATACCCTGCAGGCCACCTACTGCCGCCGCATCTTCAATCCCGAGTTTGGCGATTTCGTTACCGCGGGCGATATGGAGGGCGCCTGGCAGCCGGTTTATACCGCCGATATCGGCAACAGCATGGCGAATGTGGTAGAGCTCAAGCATACCTACAGCCGCCCTGCCTTCGTGCTCAGCACCTCGGTGAAGAACATCCACCAGCATCGGCTCAGCACCATCCACGACAATACGCTCGGCATCGGCACCACCGCCTTCTGGCACAAGGGCATCCTTCGCCTCACAGCCGGAGTCAACTACTTCTGGCAGCGCAGCGAAACCCCTTCTGAGGAGGCTCAGCAGCGCAATGCAGAGTACAATCATTTTGCCGTGTTCAAGTTGGCACCGCAGCTCACAATGGCCGATGGCTGGCGCTTTACGGGCAACCTCATCTGGTGTACCCGCCGCCGCAGTGATGCCTACACCCCGGCTAATCTCTATGCCGAGGTAGGGGTATACAAGAATCTGGGCAAGCACTGGACGCTCGAAGGCCGCTTCCACGATATGGCGAGCCAGCACTTCGGCAACCGCGCTGCCACCATCGGCTGCACGTATTATTTTTAATTGAGCTTTTAACAATCTTTTTCTAAATCAGAAGCAAGATTTCTGTTCCTTTCTTATTTTATTATCAGAAAAGTGAAACAATAAAAAGAAAGGAACATTATATATGAGAAAAATTGATTTCAAGAAGATCGGGCTGGCAGCGATGATGCTCCTGTCGGCCCTCACATTCCAGTCGTGCGATAACGATAACGATACAGACTGGGACCGCGTTTTCCCTAACGCACTGGTAACCGTGAAGAAGAGTGGCGATGCCTGCTATCTGCAGCTCGACGACAACACCACGCTGCTCGCCAAGAACCTGAAACCTACCATCTTTGACGGTAAGGAGGTTCGCGCCCTGGTCAACTACACACAGACCTCGGAGAAGAGCGAGAAGTATAACCAGGTGATTCACGTCAACTGGATAGACAGCATCCTGACCAAGAAGCCAGTCCCATCGCTCAGTTCTGATACCGAGAACCGCGAGAAGTATGGCGACGACATGGTCGACATCGTGCGCGACTGGGTAACGGTGGCAGAAGATGGCTATCTCACCCTCCGTTTCCGTGCTCTCTGGGGCGGTCAGAAGGTGCATTACATCAACCTCGTTACGGGTGTGAATCCAGAGAATCCTTACGAGGTAGAGCTGCGCCACAATGCCAATGGCGACCCTCAGAACTACTGGCGAGATGCCCTCGTAGCGTTCAATCTGAACGATGCCGTGCCTGATACAGAAGGCAAGACGGTGAAGCTTACCATCCGCTGGCGTTCCAGCCAGGGCTACAAGAAGGTAGATTTCGACTACTGTTCGCGCAAGCCTATCAGCAGCCCGAAGATGCTCGAAGGATACAGCCAGGCAGGAAGAGATATCCGATAAACGAAGAAAAAGCAGATAAAGCAAAAGCCCCGATGCATGACGCATCGGGGCTTTTTTTACCTTTTTACTTTTTTACCTTTTTACCTTTAAAAGCTGCTGCAGCTTGTTACACCGAGGGTGGTAGCGATGGCTGTAAGGAAGGAGATTGCAATCTGCAAAATTGTTTTCCAGGTACTTGCTTTCATAATGTTTAATTTTTAATGTTGAATGTTGAGTGTTGAATGTTGACTTGGTGGGGGGATGCGCCAGCTTCCGTCAGGCGTTAGGGAGAGACGCATCCCCGCTAGGCGGGGCCTGCGGGGGTTGGCCTCAGGCGAGGGCTTTATTCAAGCCCGTCGCCGCCTTCCTGAGAGCCGCCGCCTTCTTGAGAGCCGCCTTCCTGCGTACCGCCGCCGGTAGTTCCGGAGCCGCCCTGGCTGGTGCCGCCTTGTTCA
>ERZ1023967.232-NODE-232-length-14895-cov-7.095081_pt1 | contig 14895 bp, 10 predicted proteins | sample MGYA00380429_ERZ1023967 | MGnify/ENA primary metagenome ERZ1023967 (study PRJEB33179, sample SAMN07449055) | human gut metagenome | biome: Human-gut; feature: Human associated habitat; material: Faeces | host: Homo sapiens | place: India:Kasaragod | collected... | reverse complement strand
CTCTGTTTCCTACGCCCTCATATTTAACACGAACTGCCATATCATAGCAGCGCTAGCCCGTAACGTACATTTCATTAACATTAACCTTTTCAAATATTCCGGGAAAATCGACCTCCCAAATCCAGCTTATATCTCTGCCGTCTGCGGCATTATCGTTAAGCGAAAGAATGAGGGTAAAATCATCATCGATATTTTTAAGGAAATTCATAGTTTGGCTGAAGCCTGCCGGGTTTTTAACAAGAATAAGATTAACTGTATTATCGCCTGCTTTGAAATGTTCCATTCTGCCGAAAGCGCCGTTGAAATGTTCAATAGCGTCAATAACGGTTTTTTCATCAATGCCGAATGCGGTAAGAGCAGCGGCACAACCGATAGCGTTATAAATATTATAAGCGCCGCCGATATTAACTCTGATTATATTTCTGTCGCCGTTGAGATTTGCAACAACAACGGAGTGGTCGTTTTTCATTTCCTCTACGCTTTCAACCGCAAAATCGGGCTGAGGTCTTTTATAACCGCAATTAGGGCAAACAAAGCCGCCAAGGTGGCCGTAGGTGTGATAAGTATAATCATACTCGTGCTTACAAAAGATGCAATACTTAGCGTCGCTGATTTCAGGTGCTTTTGCATTCTTATCAAAAGGAACATTAACGCCGAAAGTAATAATTTTATTCGGGATTTCCTTAGACATTGAATAGGTAAGTGAGCAATCGGCATCAAGGCAAACTATAGCATTAGGTAGATTTTTAACAGATTCCTTAATAGCATTTAATGTATGGGTAACCTCGCCGTAGCGGTCAAGTTGGTCACGGAAAACATTGGTTACAAGAATAACGTCGCAGTGAATATATCTTGAAACCTCTTTAAATGCGTTTTCGTCACATTCAATAATGGCATAATCCTTTTTACATTTGCCCGTGATTGTTGAATTCATAATAAAGGAAGCGGTAACGCCCGTGATAAGATTAGCGCCCGATTTATTGATAAAATACGACTTACCCGCCTTTTTAAGTCCCTCTTCAAGAATACGGCAGGACGTGGTTTTACCGTTAGTACCCGTAACTACAATAACCTTAGTATTTTGAGACAAATCCTTTAAAACATTTCTTTTGACTTTGAGTGCGACCTTGCCGGGCATAGAGGTTGCACCCCTGCCAAGCTTATGCAACACAAAGGTAACAATTCTGCAAACAAGACAGCTTAAAAAAACTCGCATTTCTCTCTTCCTTTTCTGTTTGATATCAAATCAATTTTAAACTAAAGGCGGTATCAAGTCAATAACTATATCAATTTTTATTTTAATTAATATTATTTTATGATATACTTTATATTATGAGGTATAGCTATGGAATATTTAAGTTTTAACAAGTATTTAAAAGATAAATTCGGTCAAAAGGTATATAAAATCAGCTTAGACGGCGGCTTCACCTGCCCAAACCGTGACGGAAAGACAGGCACACGAGGCTGTATTTTTTGTTCCAAAGGCGGAAGCGGAGATTTTGCCGAGAGCAGAGAAATGAGCATAACAGAGCAAATTGAAAGTGGCAAGAAAAAAGTAGAAAAGAAAATAAAAAGCGGCAAATATATTGCATATTTCCAAGCCTTTACAAACACGTATGCGCCTGTTGAAATACTCAGGCAAAAATATGAGGAAGCGATTAATCACCCTGACATTGTTGCGCTTTCAATTGCGACAAGACCGGATTGCTTAGGCGATGACGTGCTGAGACTTCTTAATGAAATGAACAAAATAAAACCCGTTTTCGTCGAATTAGGGTTACAAACCATTCACCAAAAAAGTGCAAAATACATAAGGCGAGGCTATGATTTAAGCGTTTATGATAAGGCAGTAAGGGATTTAAAGAAAATCGGTGTAAACGTTGTTGTTCACGTAATCTTAGGACTTCCAAATGAGAGCGAAAACGATATGCTTGAAACGGTTAAATACGTTTGCGAAAGCGGTGCGAACGGAATTAAATTACAGCTTTTGCACGTAATTGACGGCACCGACCTTGCAAAAGATTATGAAAAAGGGCTTTTCAAAACGCTTGAATTTGACGAATACGTAAATCTTATTGTAAAATGCGTTAAAATTATACCAAAGGATATTGTTATTCACAGGTTGACGGGTGACGGAGCAAAAAAAGATTTGATTGCACCGCTTTGGTCAGCGGATAAAAAGAGAGTTTTAAATGCGATTAACAAGGCGTTGAGGGAAAGTTAATCAAAAACGCTTGCCGATGTGGAATTTTATTTTGAAGTTAAATAGAAAAGAATACAACAAAAGACAGCCTAAAAAATCAGGCTGTCTTTTTTGTTGCATCGTTAAACGCAAATAAATCTTACTTGGTTTTTACGCTTTTTACCTTTGACCAAGATGAATATATCTTTTTACCGTTTACCGTTTTGTATGTGCGAACACGAACGTAATACTTTTTCTTAGACTTAAGTTTTTTAACGGTAGCCTTTGTTGTCTTTTGCTTAGTAACAGTAACGCTCTTATTGTTCTTTTTAAATTTTTTATCGCTAGAATACTGAATTTGGTATCCCTTAACACCACTTACTTTTGCCCAAGTAACGGTAAATTTCTTTTTGCCTTTACTGAGTTTTTTAATCGACGTCTTTTTAGGCTTAACCGTCTTAGTGTTCTTAGTTGTGTTCGGTTTTGTTGTAGGCTGAGTTGTTGAAGGAGTTGTTGCACTTTCGCTCGGCTTTGTTGCAGGTTTGCTGTCATTAACCTCGTCCTGCTTTGTACCCTTAACCATAACGATTACACTTCTGTAAGCCGCATTATCGCCCAAAGGACCCGGATCAAAGAAGAAATCTGTTTCTTCAACAAACGAAGCTGAATAATATGTTTTAACCGTAAGTTTAACCATAGTATCCTTTTCAGGTCTTGTTACCTTACCTGTTTTTGCATCAATAATTTCGGGGTGATCGGATACCCAGCTTGAGCAAATTGAATAATAGCTGTAATCATCCGAATCTGCAGTATTTATCAAATCAAGATTGCGAGTAACATCAGCTGCACTCTTGTTTTCGCCCTTAATATTTGCAAAGTTTACGGCATAAAGAGCAGCGCTGTCAAGTCTTTGAAGCCTTGTATACGTATGATAAGGAACTACTACTCTTACCTCGCTTTCCTTAGTCTTATCGCCGCAAGTTAAAGTAAGTGAAAGGTCGTAAACTGCGCCGTAAAAATCTTCGTCATAATTTGAAGAATCAACGCCGTTATAATAGATATTGCCGTTTTTGAAAATAACTGTATTATCATCGTCACCGTCAATATTTTTACGGCGTATTAATTAAACGTGTATTTTTTCTTCGCATTTTAATTTGGATTTATTTTTTGCTTAACCTTTTTCATTACGTTTGTATCTTGATAATCGGAGTCAACGTCAGAAACGTAACCGAAATCGCCGTCTGTATGAACGCCTGAAAATTCAGTCATCATCATTCCGTCGCCCGACTGAGCAAAAAGATAATCGTCTGCTTTATTAAGAAGTGAATCATAAAGCGAGTCAAGTTTAACGGTAATTACATAGTTATTATTTTTAAGAGATGTATCGGTAGCATTAAACGTCTTACTTACAGTAATAAATCCCTCTGCTTGAGCGGTATAACGGTATTGACCGTAAACAATCGTATAATATCCGTTTTCATCAGGCAAAATTTCGTCGCCGTAAGCGCCGCTTGAGCCGTTCTTCTTAAGTGTGATTTTTGCATTTTCGGGTGTAACGTCAAATTTAACCTTATATTCGGTATATTTAAGATTTACCGTTATATTAAGTGACTTTGTACCCTCTGCGACAGTAAATGTACCCGCTGCCGTTTGACTGCCACTTTGATAAGTTGCATAGTATTTATATTCGCCTGGGGTAAGCTCAAACTGTGAGGTTTCATAGCCGTATTCGTCCTTTATCGGAGAATATGTTTGACTGCCGTCTGCTGACGTTACTTTTAAGGTAGCGTAATCCGTTTTAGCTCCCGTTGCAAGTTTAACGGTGAAATCAACTGTTGCGCCCTCTTTTAATATAACATCAAGTTTAGTATTTTGAGTTAAAGTGATTTTTCTTACGTCACGAACATATCCCAAAGCCGAAACGGTAAGAGTGTATTCGGTATTAGCGCTGAGTGACGACGGATTTTGTTCAATATTACGACTGTCAAAAACACTGACTTTTGCGTTGTCAATAATCTCGTCTTTTTCATTCTTAGCAGTTACGTCAAGAGAATAAGTAGCAAGTTTTGTTTCAATATAAAGAACATAATCTCTTGTTCCTAAAACAGTTTTGCCGTCGGTTTTATCTAATATTTTAAGAGTAAGAGTAACAACCTTAGCACCTTCATTATATGACGGATGAGTGATTTTTGCAGAAGGGGAATAGCTGCTGTTTGTCACCTTAGCATAAGTATCGTGGCTTGAACTAGAAGAGGAAGTATAAAGCGTTGATGACGTGTCCTTTTTAAGAGATAGAGTTGTTTTGGAAAGAGGGATAATATATCTGCCCTCATCATCCTTTTTAAGGCTGCCGTACGGGTCGATTGCCTTTGCGTATGTGCTGTTAAGGTACGCCTCAACCTCGCTTGAATTTTCAGCCATAGCAGGAAGTGCGCTCATAAGTACAAGCATAAGCGACATAAAAACTGCCAAAGCCTTTGTAATTGATTTTTTCATCTTTTCTCCTTTCAATTTAGAGCATAAAAAAATGCACCGTTTAAAACAGTGCATAAAAATTGTATCGCAAAAAGCATATAGGCATAGTTATCCCATATGTTAAATACTGCCGACTTCCAACCTAAAGCACTGCAAAAACCATATACACGGCAGGTATCCCGACTAATGCTTCAACCTTAAAATAAACCTTCTCACTCAAAAGAGCAATGGCCGCCTTTAGCGAATATTTCTCGTCAGCAAATACGGTAGAGGTTCGGACTGCTCCGGATTCGCACCGGATTCCCTTTTAATTTTATATTCAAAACAAATATAAAAACCTATGTATATCAGATTTGTTTTATTATATCTTGCAGTGCAGTATTTGTCAATATTTGTAAACGTAATAAAAGGCAACTCGATTTTTTATTTCGGTGCGCCGACACGGCAGCGCTGCGTTCTTATTTAGTTACTTTTTGTGAATTTGCGTATATCTCATTCATTCTCTCATCAGGAAAATGATTATCAAGAAACTGCTCATAAACATTATTAGGCGCCTGACCTGCGTCACGCTTATCCATTCTAAGTCCTGCCGTGGCAGAAACAAAGGAATCAAAAATAAAGAATACTATAAAAGTCCACATAATAACGTTGCCGAGCTTAACAGGAATTTTTTCAATAACCTTTGACATTATAGGATAAATTGCCTTAATCCAAAGTATTCCCAAAAGCCCCCAAAAACAGGAATAAAGAAAGCATACTCTGCCGTTGATATTAAGCGGCATTTTGCTGTAATCCCACGCAACAGAGCCGAAAACTATTTCCTGACCCAATGAGCAAATATATTCAGTCACTGTGCCGACAACAAATGAAAGACAAAAAACCTTCCAAAGCGGTGCGTCCTTTACCTTATAAAGCGCAAGGGTTAAAACGACTGCGCCCATACCGTAAGCAACGGAAAACGGCCCCCAAACAAGCGACTGACGTGATTCAATATAACCATGCTTTATAAGACACCAAAGCGTTTCGACAAGAAAGCCCACAATACAGCTAATCATAAAAATCCAAACAATCTTGTCAAAACACAGGCCCTCGGCGTACTCGCCTTTTTCTTGCGATTTTTCCTGAACAAAATCATCTTTTTTAAATGTTTCAGTCATAATTAAAGCCTCCCTTATTTATCACGTCTTAATTATAGCACGCAAAAAATAAAAGAGGCTAAACTAATTATAAACTTTAAGTATTTCAATCATACAATTTTATACAGTTGTATAATTATATAATTTAATAATGAGGCGAACAATGTTCGCTCCCACATTGTATTAATACGCAAAATCTTAATTATTCATATATTCCGATTGATTTAATAACCGGGTTTGAGCGGCTTTGGCGAATAACAAAGCGGATACCCTTTGCCTTTTTACCCTTAAGATTAATAATCTTTTTCGAGCCGATAACCGTGCCTTTGTATACACGCTTATACTTACCGTTTGCCTTTTTGATATAGAGGTCGAAAAGCTCAACACGCTGGCTCTTTGTGATATCCTCCTGCAAAACCACATATTTAACCTTACGTGTATCGTTAAAGTCAAAATCGAGAACGCCGTTGTCCTTTGTAAGTTCACCGAGTTCATTATAAACAATAGGATTTGCAGTGATATTCTTAATCATTGAGCCGAGCTTTTTAAGATTTTTAGCGTCCTTTTTATGTATTTCGCCCTGTGGAGTCGGTGGAATATTAAGAAGTAGTGTGCAGTTATTACCAACTGAATTAAGATAGATTTTAAAAAGCTTTTTAGCACTTTTTGAGTTTCTGTTATCCTTTTCGTGGAAGAACCAACCCTTACGGATTGATACGTCAACCTCGGCAGGAAACCAACAGATATATGCATTTTTTTCAAGAATTTTTCTTGAGCCTAAATCCTCGTCCCTTTGGTTATATTTTTGAAGAGATGAAGCCTGACTTTCGTCCTGCTGGCTCAAAGCCATAATCCTGTCAGCCTCTCTCAAAGCACAAGGAACAACGCTGTATTCGCTCTTTCTTGACTTGCCGCCCTCATTGCCTACCCAACGGATATCGGGACCGCAAATAGCAATATTGGCTTTTGGCTGAAGTTTACGGATAAGGTCGTAATATCTTTGCCAATCGTATTCAAATTTCTTAGCGTTTGAACCCTTAGCGCCGTCAAACCAAACCTCGAAAATCTCGCCGTAATTAGTGAGAAGCTCGGTAAGCTGATTGCAAAAATAATCGTTATATGCGTCAGTTCCGTAACGTTCATCGTGCATATCCCAAGGAGAAAGATAAACGCCGAAATCCATACCCTGCTTATGACATTCATCTGATACTTCTTTAACGATATCACCTTTATAAGATGAATTTTTTACGCAAAATGACGTATATTCACTTGGCCAAAGGCAGAAACCGTCGTGGTGCTTACAAGTTAAAATAACACCCGTTGCACCCGCAGATTTAGCGGTTTCAATCCACTGCTTTGCATTTATCGACTTAATTGTAAAATCCGTCGCCTTTTCAACGCCTGCTCCCCACTCTCTGTCAGTAGCGGTGTTCATACCAAAGTGCATAAAGGTATAAAACGGTTTATCAACCAAGGCAAGCTGATTAGAACTCGGCTTAACGGAGATATATCTTTCAACCTCTTTATCGTTAAGCGGATAGTTATTATTGACAGTAGTCCAGTTTTTATCAAAATTATTAGCCATATTTTCCCCTTTTAATAATCCTTACCCTTATTGTTATCCTTAATAAAATTGTCCTTATCACCAAGCTGCCATACGCATTTATTATATACGTACTGAAGTTTCTCCTTTAAATTGAGTTTAAAGGTAAACGGTCTTTTTTCAACCTCATCATAAGTCGGCGTTGCAAGTTTAGAAAACGGTGCATTTGTTTGGCTTGCAGCAAGAATAACAATATCATTATCATTTGGTAATGTGATTTCATTTTCGCCGTTTAAATCAAATTCAACAAGATAAAAATACATTATTTTTGCATATTGCACCTCGCCGTTTTTAAGGCAATGGGTAAAATCATATCCGATTTTGCCCTTTTTCATATAAGCGGTTTCGCCGAAATCGTACAAATCCCAAGCGGCAAATCGCTCAAATGACGAAAGAACATTTTTATTTATTTTCTTATCCCCAAGGATAAATTCTGCCATCTTGTCCCCTGCCATAGAAGCACAGAGGAAAACAAGCCTGTTTTTATCCTTATCAAGTTTAATCCTTTGTGACGAGCAGATAAGAGAGTTTTTGTTTGACTTATTAATATCAAATCTTACGCCTTTTGCCATAATTTCATCAGGAACAAGGGTATTGGGAATTGTATATTCAAAATCTCCCATCTGACCTTTTTTCGTAATAATGTTTTTATCAAACGGCAAATCAAGAGGCGTACTGTCAACTTTTTGAGCGTCAAGTGAGGATTTTTTAAGTTTTAATGCAAAGCTCTTAATTTCATAGGGCTTAAAGCTTGTGATAAGCTTACCGTCTTTAACTGTTGCGTCGCCCTTATTTTCCTCGCTTGCATAAATTTCTCTTGCGCTTTCAATTCCTTCGCCCAAGGTGAGAGTAAAGTTTTCAATTTTCGAATTCGTACCCTCGTTAAGCCTTACCACTATTTCGTCGCTGTTTTCCGCCTTTTTGATTGCACGGATAATAACGTCGTTGGTTGAAACCTCGCCGAAAGAATATTGTGTTTTAAGCTTACCCTGATGCTTAGTTGCAATATATGCAGTCATAGGGGTAACGAATTTTCTTGCTTCAAGCTGAGTAGCCGATTGAGCCTTGCCCTTATGGCTGAATATTGCATACGAATATCTGTTAAGCCCCAAATCCATAAACGATTGCATTGAATCAATACGGTAATTTTTCTTAGGAGTGTGAATTGCGGTAAGGCGGAGCGTATTATCCTTATATTTATCCCAGCCGTACTTACATTCACTCAAAACAGACACACCGAAATCTCCGCTTTTATCGGTCAAATCAACCCATTTTTGCGCCGGAACTTCAAAAAGATTTTCGGTCATATTGCCACGCTCGATAGCGCCCAAGCCCAAATCAAACGTTGCCTTATCATTTTCGCACGTGAATGAAAATTTGTTTTTGGCAAGAGTTCTTAAACTCTGCCATTCAATCTCGGAATAAACCTCGACTATATCGCAGCCGTCTGTAAGGGCAACAATATTAGTAAACGTGCTCTTTTTATCCTGCTGGATAACCTTAAACGATACTCTTGCAGGACCTTGCTCCAAAACAGTTACGGTAACAACATTAGGAATACGGTCGGCATCTTTATTTGCCTCTTTATAATTCATTTCCCAAGCCGGCCAATCCTTAGAGCCGGTATAATTAAACAGGCCGAGAGTAATCGGCTCTTTGAGTATTTCCTTTTCATCAAGTTCCTTATCAAGAATTGAAGAAATATTACCCTTGCGGTTAAGAGTTACAATATACTTTTGGTTTTCCATCATATTATCGTGATTGATTGAGATATCGCTTTTAACGCAACAAGGCTTATCGCTCAAACGAACGTCATAAATCCTTGTGCCGAGGCTTTCAACATCTGCAACAAACACAAGCTCAAGAGTACCGTCAGAAAGGGTAGAGGTTTGGCTTTTAACCTCCCTTCCCTTTTCATCATAAACACGAACATAAGCGCTTTGCAAATCCTCAAGTCTTACTGTTACAGCCCCACGTCTTTGCGCTTCAACAGGGTTGAAAACCATAACGGGTATGCCGGAGCAAAAATCGGTTTTCATAAGGCTTGAAACAGGCGAAACAAAAGCTTCAAGTTCATTTGTAAATTGATTCATTGAAACGGCATAATCATTCCAAGAACGCTTATATACCCTTTGGCAGCTTGTGCCGGGGATATCGTCGTGGAATTGATGAGCAATAAAACGTTTCCACGAACGGTTGATGGCTTTTTGGTTATAATCGGTTAATCCCAAATAAGAGGATATAACACCGCCACGTTCGCTCAAATCGGCAAGTTCCTCGCATCTTCTGTTCCAACGCTTACCAATTGAACGTGAAGTATATCCGCCGACACCGTGATTTGTCATAACAAATTCGTTTTTCCAAACAGGAAGCTTTGATTTTTGCTCAGACGTATATTTATCTTCAATATCGTGATAAATTTCATCGGCAGATGCGGCAATAACCTTAATATTGCTATTGTCGTTTTTCTTAATTTCCTGTTCGACAAAGGCAACGCTCTTTTCCTCCGGAGCACCGCCCCTGTCGCCTATTCCGTGGAAAATATACGTATCGTTAAGGTCATATTTTTCATTTTCCTTAAACTTATTAAGGACAAAATCCCAATCACGCAGTTTTTTAAGCGTATAGTAATAATCGTGAGGATTGATAGAAGCGTAAACTTCGCTGCCGTCAACACCCTGCCACTTGCCGATATCAAACGGAATACCGTAAGCACCGCCCCAAGCAAGCTTTTGAGTAGTAAAGCCGATTAAATTGGCATGACGCTCAATAGTCGGAAGTGCCCAACCAAAGCCGAAACAGTCAGGCAAATAGATATCAACACTTCTTTTTCCAAACTTTTCATCAAAATACGAATTGCCGAAAAGAATATTTCTGAAAAGTGCTTCAGGTGACGGAATATTTGTGTCGCCGTTTTCAAAAGCAGAACCGCAAACATTCCATCTGCCGTTTTTGATATATTCTTTCATTTTTTCAAAAAGTTCGGGATAATATTCCTCCATAAGCTCATATCTGTATGAGCCTTCAAATGAGAATTTATATGTAGGATATTTTTCAAAAAGCTTGAAGTTATCAACTAAGGTATTATATATGTATTTACTTACAGTCGTTTCAAAATCCCAGCTCCACACCGTATCAAGGTGTGAGGTTGCAACGGTATATATTTTTTTATCAGCCATTATTGTTACCTCTTATTTCGGGTAAATTAAGTTTTTTTCAAAATCCGTCACCTTGATACGTAACAGATTTTCTGCAATACAAAGTCAGTTACAACTCATATTGCAACAATATTAACAAGCTTGCCGGGAACGTAGATTTCCTTTTTAATTTCTTTATCTGCAATTTCTGCGGCAATCTTTTCATCCTTCTTAGCAAGAGCAATAGCGTCCTCTTTGCTGATATCTACAGGAACAACAATTCTTGAACGAACCTTGCCCTTAACCTGAAGCGCAATTTCAACATCGTTTTCCTGAGTCTTTGACTCATCAAAGCTCGGCCACTGAGCATCGTGAACTGCACCGCCGAAGTTCATAATCTGCCACATTTCCTCAGTTACGTGAGGTGCAAAAGGATTAAGAATAATTGTCAAATCACGAAGTTCTGCCTTATTAACACCCTTTGCATACATTTCGTTAACCAATGTCATCATTGAAGCAATAGCTGTGTTGCACTTAAGGTTGTCGATATCTTCCGAAACCTTTTTAATTGTTTTATGCATAAGAGCCTCAAGCTGTGGTGAATATTCATTACCGTCTTTAACAATTTCCTGCAAGTTCCAGAAACGCTCAACAAACCTCTTACAGCCCTTGATTGAATCGCTGTTCCAAGGAGCAGCCTTTTCAAAGTCGCCGATAAACATTTCATAAAGACGCATTGTATCTGCACCGTACTGGTCAACGATTTCGTCAGGGTTAACAACGTTGCCTCTTGACTTAGACATCTTTTCACCGTTTTGACCGAGAATCATACCGTGAGAGGTACGCTTTTGATAAGGCTCCTTAGTAGGAACAACGCCGATATCATAAAGGAATTTATGCCAAAAACGAGAATAGAGAAGGTGAAGAGTTGTATGCTCCATACCGCCGTTGTACCAATCAACAGGGCTCCAATACTCTGCAGCTTCTTTAGATACAAGTTGCTTATCGTTATGAGGGTCCATATATCTTAAGAAATACCAAGACGAGCCTGCCCACTGCGGCATTGTATCGGTTTCTCTCTTAGCAGGTTTTCCGCAACAAGGACAAGTTGTATTAACCCAATCAGTCATTTTAGCAAGTGGAGATTCGCCTGTATCTGTCGGCTCATAAGAGTCAACCATAGGAAGTCTTAAAGGAAGCTCGCTTTCAGGAATAGGAACATAGCCGCAATCGTCGCACTTAACGATTGGAATAGGTTCGCCCCAATATCTTTGACGTGAGAATACCCAATCACGAAGCTTGAAGTTGACCTTTTGATGTCCTTTGCCCTCTTTTGTGAGCCATTCTGTAATCGCCTTTTTAGCCTCTTCAACGCTCATACCTGTAAGAAAAGCGGAATTCACAAGTTTGCCTGTTGCGCAATCGGTAAACGCTTCGTTTTCAACTCCGACCTTTGAGCCTGCAACAACCTCAATAATAGGCAAATCAAATTTCTTTGCAAATTCCCAGTCACGGGTATCATGAGCGGGAACAGCCATAATTGCGCCTGTACCGTAAGAAGTAAGTACATAGTCTGAAATAAAGATAGGAATTTCAGCATCGTTTACAGGGTTAATGCCCATTACGCCGTCAAGCTTAACGCCTGTTTTTTCCTTATTAAGTTCTGTACGCTCAAAATCCGACTTATGTGCAGCCTCTGCCTGATAAGCACGGATTTCATCAATATTTTTAAGTTTATCCGCCCACTTTTCAATAAGAGGGTGTTCAGGTGAAATAACCATATATGTTGCGCCGAAAAGAGTGTCCGGACGTGTGGTATAAACAGTCAATGTATCGCCAAGAGTAGTACCGAAATCAACCTCTGCACCTGTTGACCTGCCAATCCAGTTTTTCTGCTGAACCTTAACCCTGTCAATAAAATCAAGATCGTCAAGGTCGTCAACAAGTCTTTGAGCGTATTCTGTAATTTTAAGCATCCACTGGCTCTGATTTTTTCTGATAACCTCACTGCCGCAACGCTCGCAAACGCCGTTTACAACTTCTTCATTTGCAAGAACGCACTTACAAGAAGTACACCAGTTTACAGCCATTTCCTTTTTATATGCAAGTCCTTTTTTGAAAAGCTGCAAGAAAATCCATTGCGTCCATTTATAATAACTTGGGTCGGTTGTGTTAATCTCTCTTGTCCAATCAAAAGAGAAGCCGAGCGACTGAAGCTGCTGCTTAAATCTTGCAACATTCTTTTTAGTTACTTCTTCAGGGTGAATATGATTTTTAATTGCAAAGTTTTCAGTCGGGAGACCGAAAGCGTCCCAACCCATAGGATAAAGAACATTGTAGCCCTGAAGCCTTTTTTTACGTGCAACGATATCAAGTGCCGTATAAGACCTCGGATGACCTACATGAAGTCCCTGTCCTGACGGATAAGGAAATTCAACAAGGCAATAATACTTAGGAAGTGAAAAATCCTGTTTTGCCGCAAATGTGTTTTGAGTGTACCAAACGTTTTGCCATTTGGATTCAATCTCTTTAAAATTGTACTCCATATTTTAATCCTCCAATAATTTTGCTGTATCTAAAATTTCGCCGTCTTCCCACAAGCGCTCAAGCGAATAAAAATCACGCTGTTGCTTATGAAAAATGTGTATAACGACTGAATTATAATCAAGGCAAACCCAAGAAGTGTTTCTGCCTTCAATATGATGAGGCTCTACTCCGAGCAAATCAAGCTTATATTCAACCTCGTCGGAAATAGCTTTAACCTGAGTTGAGCTTGTTGCCGTGGCGATTACAAAATAATCGGTAAGAACTGTTAAATCGGTAATACCGATAACCTCAATATTTTCGCCTTTTTTACTGTCAATCGCCTTTACGGCTGTTTTTACTATATCAAGTGCCTGCATAAATTCACCCTTTCTAATTAAAGTATTCATCAATAATCCAATTGTACGCCTCAACCGTCATGGGATGAAGCAATATCTGCCTTGACGCAACCGATTTGATTGTGTAGGCTGTGCCGTAAAGAAGACCGTATTCGATACCCCTTTGCGTTTCTTTTCTTATTATATCTATATCCTTATAATCTCTGTCGGCAGAAATAAAGTCAGCAAGATATATGATTTGCTCAAGCATAGTCATATTTGCTTTTCCTGTTGTATGATATCTTATAGCGTCTAAAATTTCCTCATCTTCTATTCCAAGAATTTTAGCCATTGCCGAGCCGGACGCTTGGTGCAAAAACTTATCGCCCCTTTTATCAAACGGATGAAGTTCAACACCTGCATATTTAATAATTTCAAGTTGAGCGGCTTTACCCGTTTCCTTAGTTATATCATGCAAAAGTCCTGCAATCTCTGCCTTTTCTACATCTTGATTATACCTTTCGGCAAGCTTTTTTGCACTTTGGGAAACGCAAAGAGAATGATAAAATCTTCTGCTCGAAAGCGTATTTTTCAAAATTTTCATATAAGCTTCGGTATCATACATTATAAATTCTCCTCTTAATAATATAATCATAAACCTTTTTGGGAACAAGAGAGGAAAAATCCTCGCCGTCTTTTATTTTTTGCCTTATTTCGCTTGAACTGACCTTTAAAACGTGAGAGGTCAAAAGCTTAAATTTATTCATATCAAGACCGTCAAGCCTTGAGGCAAAGCTTAAAATCTCCGCTTTTTCCTTTTCGTTTTCTCTTGCCGAAGTGCAAAGAGTGACAAGAGATAATATTTCTTTATACTTATACCACTTATCGAAATGAAGCATTTGGTCAGCGCCGATTATAAGGTAAAATTCTGCGTTTTTATATATTTTTTTAAGTTCTGAAAGAGTCAAATAAGTATAGCTTTTGCCTGTCAGTTTAAATTCTATATCGCTTATTTCAAATTTATCAAACGATGATACTGCAAGAGAAAGCATATTAATCCTGTCCTCTTTAGGTGCAAAATCATCATCAGATTTATGCGGCGGTGAAGCGGTCGGGATAAAGAGTATCTTATCAAGCTCCAATTCATTAAGATATTGAAGCGCTAAGTTAATATGCCCATTATGAACGGGATTGAACGCTCCGCCGAAAACTCCTATTTTTTGCTTATCTGCCATAATATTTAGGTCTGTCGTATTTAGCGTAAGGGTTTTTAGCTTCTTTTTCTCTTTGGCGCTGTCTTTTGCCCTTAATTTTTACCTTCTTTTTAGCTGTTGCCTTAGAATTACCGGAACCTCTTTTTTTCTTTTTCTCTGCGATACGCTCCTCGTCCGCCTCACGGTAAAGAACTATAATTCCGCCGATAACCTGAATAACCTCAGCGCCAAGAGGCTCAGAAAGCTTTTGCGCAAGTTCCTTAGGGGATTCGGGTGCAGATTAAAGG
>ERZ1023967.224-NODE-224-length-15124-cov-13.198752_pt1 | contig 15124 bp, 7 predicted proteins | sample MGYA00380429_ERZ1023967 | MGnify/ENA primary metagenome ERZ1023967 (study PRJEB33179, sample SAMN07449055) | human gut metagenome | biome: Human-gut; feature: Human associated habitat; material: Faeces | host: Homo sapiens | place: India:Kasaragod | collected... | reverse complement strand
CCGACATCAACGGCGCCGCCAATATACTTCGTAAAAGTAAGCAGAACTTCGATTTTGAGGAACTGTGTAAGGGGCTTTTGGACAGCCCTTTGAGAATAAGGCTATCCTGATTTCAGGAGGAAACTTAAACAGCAACCTTCTCAAGAATCTCCCGCTTCTACAAGCGGGAGAGGTTCAAATTTATTTTTCATATCTGTCATGTGCGGACAGCGTCACGATTCCGACAGGGCTTCCCATTTTTCATAGGCTTCATCGAGCTGAGCCTGGGCCGCTTCATATTCTCGCGTCAATTCCATCATGGCGTCGGCATCGGTCTGGTTCTGGGGCATATTCATCTGCACTTCATACATCTTGATAGTCGCTTCCAGTTCGGCAATCTTCATCTCGATTTTTTCCAGCTTGGCCGCCTGGCCATAAGCCGGGGCCTTGGCCGGCGCTTTCACGGCCGGTGCCGGTTCCGCCTTCTTCACTGCCTTTTCCTGAGCCTGTGAGGAGCCTTGCGCTTCAGCTGCCGCCTTTTCTGCCGCTTCCTGGGCTTCACGGACCTTTTCCCGGTAATAACTGTAATTGCCGACGTATTCCGTGAGCTGCTTATGTTCCAGGACCAGCGTCCGCTGGGTGATTTTGTCGAGGAAATAGCGGTCATGGGATACGACCAGATAGGTCCCGCCGAATTCCAGCAAGGCCTGTTCCAGGACTTCCCGCGTCGGGATGTCGAGATGGTTCGTCGGTTCGTCGAGGATGAGGAAATTCGGCCCCTGCAGGAAGAGCTTCAACAGGGCCAGCCGGGCCTGTTCGCCACCGCTGAGGCTGTCGATGACCTTGAAGACATCGTCGCCGCGGAACATGAAGCGCCCCAGGACGGACCGGGCTTCTTCTTCGCCATAACTGAAATCGTTCATGATTTCATCGAGGACCGTCCAAGCTCCGTGCAGGTCCGTGTGTTCCTGGGCAAAATAGCCGATATGGACGCGGCTGCCCAAGGTGATATGACCGTCTGTCGGTTCCTTTTCGCCCATGATCATGCGGATGAGCGTCGTCTTCCCCGTCCCGTTAGGGCCGATGAGGGACGCTGCTTCGCCGCGGCGCAGGAGGAGCGACAGATGGTCGAACAACTGGCGGTCGGCAAAACCGCCGCTGACCTTGTCCAGGACCAGGACTTTCTGGCCGCACTCTTCGACAGGCTTGAAATTGAAATGCAGCGATTCATCTTCCGGCTGCCATTCGATGCGTTCCAGCCGGTCCAGCTGGGACTGACGGCCGCGGGCCTGCTTGGCCTTGATGCCGGCCTTGTACTTGCGGATATATTCTTCTGTTTCGTGGATGTGCTCCTGCTGCTTCTTATAGGCTTTTTCCAGGGCTTTCTGCTGCTGGGCATGCTGCTCGACGTAGCGCGAATAATTTCCCTTGTACTTAGTCACCTTGCCGTGGGACAGTTCGAGGATGCCCGTCGCCACGCGGTCGAGGAAATAGCGGTCATGGGATACGATGAGGATGCCGCCGCCATAAGACAAGAGATAGCTTTCCAGCCATTCCAGCATGTCCACGTCGAGATGGTTCGTCGGTTCGTCGAGGAACAAATAGTCCGGCCGGCGGACGAGAGCCTTGGCCAGGTTGATGCGCGTCTTCTGACCGCCGGAAAAGCTCTGGACCGGCCGATCCATATCGGCTTCTGAAAAGCCCAGGCCCTGGACGATTTTCCGCGACATCGACTCGTATTCATAGCCGCCGAGCCACTCGAACCGTTCCTGCATGCGGGCATAGCGGTTCATCAAGCCTTCATCGTCGGGATGGGCCTGCATGTCCTTTTCGACAGCCTTCAAATCCTTTTCCAGCTTCATGACATCCTGCCAGGCCTCGGTAATCGTCTGGCGCAACGTTACGTCGTCGGCGTAAGTGATATCCTGCTGCAAATAGCCGATAGATTCGCCTTCGGAAACGACAAACGCCCCGTTATCATACTCCTCTTCGCCCATGAGGCACTTGAGCAGCGTCGACTTCCCGGCCCCATTGGCCCCGATGAGGCCGATCCGTTCGCCCCGGCGGATTTCAAAACTGACATCATGGAATACCGTATGTACCCCAAAAGACTTACTCAATTTCTGTACTTTAATACTACCCATCTATATGATACCTGCCCTCCCTGGCATACTGACGACAAAACAAAAAAAGAGCCGCCCCGGATCCCCATCTTGGGCGGCTGCCTATTTTCACATATCTATTATACCGTCAATCCTCAAGCATCGTCAAGACGGCGATGATAATAAGACGCCGGTCGCAGGCGGCAGGCCGCAGGCCGCAAAAAAATACACGGCCTGCGGCCTTGTGCGTAGGGGCCGGCCAAAGGGCGGCCCGCTGTGATATTTCGCCACAGCCTAACCGAGTATGATGGCGGAGCTTTACGAACAACCATCTACGGCCTTTTCTCGGATTCAGATGCGGCTTTGCCGCGTCAAATTCATCCCATTTGTCATAAATTCCGGCTATGTACAGGATTCACACGGGACGCCTTAACAGGACGTCCCCTACGGTATCGCATAGAGGCGATGAAAATAATAAGCAGGCCGCAAAAAAATCCACGGCCTGCGGCCGTTTCGTAGGGGCTTCCACGTGGGAAGCCCGCTAGAGAGATTTCGCCACAGCCTAGCCGAGTATGATGGCGGGTCTTTACGAACAACGAGCTACGGCCTTTTCTCGGATTCAGATACGGCTTCGCCGCTATAAACTCAAACTGACAACGACGCTTCGGGAAACTCTCTGCGCGTAGCGGGCCGCCCGCCGCTGTCATCTATCCAGGAAATCGTCTCCTGCATCTGACGGGCCAGAATAGCTCTGGGCGGCCCCTACGGCATCGCATACAGACGATAAAAAACAAAAATAGCCGCCCAGGACTCCCCATCGTAAGCGACTATTTTTGTGGTTCTTATTCTGTTAGTACTAGTCACTCAAAGGTAGACGATAAGGTATGCCTATGATATACTAGCTTCGAAGTTCTGCCTAAAACGGTAGGCGGTTGGTCCCTTGCTTCCTAAGGAGGGATTTTGTGTGAACCCTCCAATCCATGGGAAAGGAGGGGATTTGTATGCTTCTGACTGTAGATACTTTTATTGGTATTCTCGGCCTCTGCTTAGGTGCTTTCGCGCTTGGGTATGCCATCGGATGCGCTTCAAATAGAACACAAAAATAGCCGCCCTCGATCCCACTCGTAAGCGGCTACTTTTGTAGTCATTATTTGGGGACCAACCGTCTATCGGCAGGACCTCTTTCACGTTTATTATACCGTTATCAGTTAATCTTCGTCAAGGACGAGGCTGCAATCATTCCCTTATTTCCCAGCGATTCCCTTAAAGCCCATATCAAAATAAGGGAATCGTCAATGGATTAAGGGAATCCATCTGCCATAAATTCCGGCTATCGCATAGAAGCGATGAAAACAATACACCTGTCGTAAAAAAATACGGCTTGAAGCCGTTGCGTAGGGGCTGTCCCGAAAGCCTTTTTGACCCGTCAGGTGCCGACCAGCGGGAGGTGCAGGACGGTTGCCAAAACGGACAGCCGTGGCTGGGCGGCCCGCTTTGATATTTCACCACAGCCCATTCTATTCTAATGGCAGGCTTTTACGAACTCGGATTCAGATGCGGCTTCGCCGCTATAAACTCAAACTAACAACGACGCTTCGGGAAATCCTCAGCGCGTAGCGGGACGTCTTAACAGGCGTCCCCTACGAAATCGCATAGAGGCGAAAAAAAATAACCACGCGGCTCATAAACCGCGTGGTTATCGTATTCTTTATGGTGGAGATAAGGAGGATCGAACTCCTGACCTCTTGCATGCCATCTCCAAATTCCCGGAAAATAAGCTCAATCAGCTCCATATGTATTATTTAAATAGTACAAACAGCCCAATGTATCCAATGAGCAAAATACTTCTGGTAGCAACTGCTATACAAAAGCTAACCTTCATCGGCTAATATCAATCATCAAAAAAAATTATAAATACCTATTTTAACGATTAAGCAATCTCCTAACATCATAAAATTTAAACGTAATATTTCTTCCTGAAATTCAAAAATGCACAATATATACTTACTATACATGGATAATGTTGTGATTTCTTAAAAACTTTTTTATTTGCTCTTTTATGGACTTCTTTTTCCGGATAGAAAGCTCTTTTTGCATATCCTCAAAACGTAACTCTTTCACCGGATTCTGAGGAAGAACTTTGACATGAAACTTAACAGCATGTTCCCAGTCATAGCCCTTTGGTATAATCTGAAAACTTGCATCACCTACGGCTTGTGCTACATATTCGTGACGGGAAATAGACTGCAAACATTGTCCTCCGCCAAGAATACGTTCATAAGGGCCACGGTGAATGCGCTGCAACTGTAATTTTTGTCCAATCTGCAGCTCAATAGGTTTCATTGAAGGATATCCTTCTCCATTCATATAAAGCTCTATTTTTTCATCGTTAGAAATCGCGTATTGTAGCCGTATTGTATTGGCATCAGTTTCAGGAACCAATTCTTGTTCACAATCAAAGCATAAAAAGCCTTTTTCCTTCGACCACGTATAAATACTGTCTAAATGGCCTGAGCTTACAATAAGCCGATTACCTTCAATCCGGACATTTCCTTGCGGAATCAAGTCTCCTGCGAGGATGGGATGCACCTGATTATGTACATATGCCAATACCCGGTACGATAAAACATGACCGCTGCCATTATGGATATAGATAAGCAATTCTCGGTGCCGATGATGCGTAAAATTCCCTTCTATGACGTTCAGCCATGCTGAATCCATTTGAAAACGATATAAACAGGTCCATTGGCGTTCTTTAGAAATATATTTAACAATTAAAAAGTCCGCTTTTCCTCTTTCCCTAGGAATTCGCAAGACATAGTCATAGCTCTTAGAATCCGTAAAATGGACCGGAATAGCTTGTTTGAAGCCAGGAAAAGTTCGTTCTAATGCCGAATCAGCCTCTTTGGACAGGGTTACTTTTAGATTTTTTCTAGGCTCATTGATGCCTTTGATCATACTTTCAATCCGACCGACAGCCCTTAAAATCGCATCAAGACTGATATCCGGCACCTTCCCATCTGGGTTCAGATAACCATGCAAATAAGGCACGGACTGATGGGAGAGATTAAGTCTTTCACAAACTACCCAGCAAACTGTTTCTGCTTCAAATTCCTTTGTTTCTTTGGAAAGATTAGTCCGAATGGGAATATATTCGATTTTTTCACGATTCAAATGCCCACAAAAGTAATGTCCAAGTTCATGGATAATAGTCGCAAATTTTTCTGCTGGTGACTGATTTTTATTAACGGTAATGCAATAGTGGCTGATGATATCGACATTACTTTTCGAGGTATGCGAGAGTCTGGCAACATTGGTGGCGTTCCATTGTATCTGGCCGCCGTAATATGTGCCATAGTTTTCTTCCCGATAACGAATTCCCTCCTTAAGCAGGGAGCTAATAAGCGTTTGAAGCTTTGCCTCATCAATGAGTGTATCGGAATGAAATGGATGAAGAATGTACTTAGAAATGACTTCTTGCGGCATCTTCTTTCCTTCTGTATCGTCTAATTCATAGACAAAAGAAATAGGTCCAAAACGACGCAGGATAACTAAAGGACGGGCTCCCGGTTTAGGCCGACGATGATATATTTTTTGCCACGTATCCAGAGTCGCTACAAAAGCACTACCTGGTTTTTGCACTTTAACCATCATCGCATTATAAGGTGCTAAATAGGGAAATTTTCGCAACTCTCCCATATATTCCAGGAAGTCTCGTTGTGTATCAAAACGCATTACACTTTCATACAGTTGGTCAATTTCAGCAATACATTTCTCTTTATGTTCCCCTTTATCCATTACTTTCACCTCCCCCCTACATTCAGCATCCCCCATAAAAAATCTTCCCTTATCAATTATATTAATACGAATAATACGTCAGCATAATATAGGACATACGATTTCCAAAGGCCAGGTATTCTCCATTCCCAATATTATAACAGCCATCGCTTTCATTTTCGCTGTTGAAATCAACTTTAGGAATGCGATTCATATGATAGGCTTGTACAAATTCAGACGGAGTATTAGAGCAATTTAAACCCGAGTTATTTAGTACTGTGTTGCTGCCACGTAATAGGATAATTTTGTCGACACAATCACCGTCAAAGGTTACTACGATTTTTTTATCGGCATAATACCAGCCAGGCATTCTCCAGTAAGGCTGCAAATCTCCTGTTTGTGAAGGGGTTCCTAATACGGCTTTGACTTCATCAGGCGTCATTCCCAGATGGATGCCGGCAACGGATTCACTAAAGGGAATTTTGGCAACCCGGTGCAGCATCTGCGAATCATTAACTTTCAGACGGTCCATGTTATCATGCCGTACATACCACGAAAAATGCATTAAACGTTCCCCCGTACTTTCCAAAATACGGAAATTAGCACCGCCATTACCTGAAGCTCCGGCGAGATCATATACCGTCAATATTTTGCAGCCATTAATATACCCGTCTTGTATCTGTAATACCAGATTGCCATTATGATCGTACCAATTACCATCAATTGCCTTTAAAATTTTCGCGACAGATTGTGGCGATTCGGGGCGGAAATTAGCAGCTTGGCTGATATTTATACTAGTGCATGCCAAAAGAATTATCCCCATAAAAAAACTGAAAAATCTTTTCTTAACGTTCATTACGATTCCTCCCATCCTGAAAATATGTACAGCACGCTTCTACTATATAGTATAGTTTCGATATACGTCATGTAAATCCTGCTAAATCCACCTGAAGCATAGCATCATTCTACTCCCAAGGCTTTAAAGACAGCATCTTCAGGATTACTATAAAATATCAGTTGAAAACTTCCGATTAATTCAGGTGGTACCGTTCCCAAATCGGCGGCGGATGTAATGGGAAGCAGGACTTTTTTTGCGCCCGAGTCGAGGCATACTTGCAAGGTGTTGGCCAGTTCGTCGACTTTCATAAGTGTACCGCTGATACTGATTTCACCAAGGGCGACGAGGGAGCTTTGGACGGGTTTGTTCAGGGCGATGGAGCAAATAGCGATGAGCGTCGGGAGCGCTAAGCGATGGGTCATACCGATGCCTTGAAGGTCCTGGTAGTTGATGATATAGTCTTTGGCGGTCGTCGAAATGCTGCCGCTGATACGCCTGCCATTGGCTTTTAGGTAGTTATAGGCAGTGTTGACGGCTTCTTTGCATTCTCTATCGCTGCCGATGCCGGTGCGTTCAAATTTCCCGCTGCCCGGCAGCATCTGGCTTTCCAGGCGGAATACGCCGATCATGTTGTTTTTCCCATGGGAAACGGTATAGACCTGCCCGGGATTACAGAGGCCTTCAGGAATGAGTTTGCCGCCGCCTTGTTCCGGCACGGAGACATAGTGTTCTTCAAAGGTTTCGTTGTCGATGTAGGAAAAATTCACGTCGTAGAATTCCATGCCGCCTAGCTTTTTGAGCTGTTCTTTGACGCGGCGGCGCATCTCCAGCGCCATTTGCAATACTTCTTCTACTTCGTCTTTGCTAAAACGGCCATCCGGGTACAGCAACTTGATGTATCCGCCGACCATCTTGCGGACCGCAATAGTATCGCGCTGGTTCAGATTTTTCCCCAGCCGGAAATAGGTATCCAGGGCGTCACCATACTGCTCTTTTCGCAGTTCTCGCATGAATCCAGCCAGATAATCAGAAATGAATCCGTAATCGTCGGTGAAATGTTCAGGCCGGAATTTAGGGATTTCCCAACCGGGGTTGTAGCCATGAATACGGTCGAGGAAAGCCGTGTCCGTTCCCATTTCTGGCGGGAACGGGTCGAACAGGCTCGACGTTTTCAGCAGGACATCGACAGACTGGTTGATATTGCCGACAAAGACCATCGATGCCGAAGCCGCTTTTTCTTCCTTGCCCCGGGCAAAGGATCCCGATGCCATATAGTCTTTCATGATCTGGATACCATCCTTGTCCTTGAATTTGATGCCGGCTACTTCATCAAAGGCCACACAGTCCCACAGGCCGACCAGTCCAATCTGATGGCTGGCCATGTTGTAAAAGAGGTTGGCTACCGTCGTCTGGCCGCCAGAAACGAGGATACTGTTCGGTGAAATTTCCTTGTATATATGTGATTTCCCTGTACTGCGCGGTCCCAGCTCACAGAGATTGAAATTATTTTCCACAAGCGGAATCATACGTGTAAGGAGCAGCCACTTTTCACGATATGACAGAGAGTCCGGCTCCATACCGGTCGAGCGCAGCATGACATCCATCCATTCTTCTTTAGTAAAAGCCTGACGGCCGCGCTTTAATTCATCCATGTCAACATGAGGCATCTGGATGGGCGTCAGATTGCGGATACTAATAGGATAGATGTTCTTCTGTCTTCGGTTATTTGACTGAGGGCTGTTTTCATTGGGCAGAATGATATCCAGGTTCTCCGTTCCTTCTGCGTCATAATTCAGCTGTACGATGCACCATATACCGCCGCACAAAAGGCGGTCGTATTTTTCCGGGTATTCATCAGCAATGGGGATTCCGGTCAGGCCCAGATTGGAAAATGAGGCTTCATAATAATCCTGCTTGATATTCAAGCTGACCGTAATCATATCGATGACGGTGTGGCTGCCGTGCTGACGCAGGACCGAGAGTACTTTCTGCGCTTCATCGGGGCGCACAAAATTGGCAGATAAAATCTTTTTTACGTTTTCCACTCCCGCTTTGACGATTTCTTCATCGTCAGAGCTGCAATACTGACCTAATAGAAATTCCAAGACGTACACAGGGACATTGGCCCCTTCTTTGATTTTTTTCGTCAAATCCTTGCGGACGATTTTCCCTGGGAAATGATCCTTTAATTTCTGGCGGATTTCCTCCCGGTTTGTAGTTCCACCTGCTGTCTCCATCTCAATCCTTCCTCTCTGCGTTCATCACAAATCAAAGCCAAAATCTCCAGCAAAGGGAAGATCCATAATGAACGGATGGCGGAATACGTCTATGCCCGTTTCCGCGTCTTTGATGACCAGGAAATACGACTGGCTGACATCATACTCCTGATTTTTGAACGTAAAACGGAGCCGGAATGTCCGCTTTGCCGGGTCTTCTTCCCGGCTATCGGCTACATAGGTGATTTCATTAGAAATAGGCTGGCCTTCAGCATCCATAAAGCCTATTAAATACGTGGCTTCCTTGACAGCATCTCCGATAGGTTCCGGCTGGATAAAATCTAATGTCGTAATGAGGTTCGTAATCTTACTGATGGTGTTAATGAAACGGACTTGTACCGTCCGCATATCAGCCTTGCCCCGTTCCATATGGACCTCAATGACCGGGACCAGCATTTCCTGCGGCGAAGAACCACCGTGTACATAATTCTGACCGCCGCTGCCCCGCGTTTTGAAGACGCTTGTCCCAATGGGGAAAGAAACCATGCGGCTGTCCTCGTTCCCCAGCAGATAGCCGAGATTCAGGTTCTGTACACCATCTTCTTGAATTCCTTCCTGCGAGATGATGTAACGCCGTTTCACAATATCATGATGATGAACGTTGCCGATTTTATCCGATTCCTGCACCTTATTGCGCTTGTAAATGAAGCCATGGTCTGCCGTCACGATGAAATGATGTGTATTAGCCCCGTTATGGACTTTCTCGATGAAATCCAGGATTTCTTTCACGGCTTCTTCACAGGCCTGGAACACTTCATCCTCGGCATGTTCGCCGCGGACATCTATCTGGTCATGATATACGTAAATGACTTGCTGGCCCGTGAAAATATCCCGCATATCCCGTGTTTTCATGTGTTTCAGATCATCAAAGGATACACAGCGGGCCAGCGGCTGCCGGGCCTGTAATGCTTTTTCCCGGCTCTGGATGTCGATACAGTATGCCCCGTCGACGAGTTCTTTCCCTTCCGGGGACAATTCCAGCTTCTGATGGGGCAGGAGAGCCGACATGCCTAGCCGTGTATATGATGGTAAGGTGCTGAGCATAGCCTCAATTTTCACTTCGCTACGGGGATTATCGGCCAGGCGGTCGAAGAGTTCCCGTCCTGTTTCATAACGCATCGCATCGGAAATAATGACTACGACCCGGTCTTTGCTGTTAGCTACATAATGGTCATAGAAATCACGTTGCAGGGGAATCACCGACAAAGCCTTATCTTCCATGATTCCCGCATTCCATTCCGGCAATAATTTGCCCAAGTATTCATTAGTGTATATATTTTCAATCAATATACGCAACGGTTCATAGGCACTGGTATCAGCAAGTTTATCTAAGTGATAATAAAAATGGCGATAATCTGTATCAATCTGGTACAAATGATTTTTATAGTCTTTGATGATATTCTGGAAACCATCAGGATATGACTGTCTTGTCAACATTTCCAATCTGATGGCACAGATAAACATGTCATATATATGTTCCCGCTGTTGGCCGAAATGTGTCTTTTTGCGAAATTCACAGAGTGCCGGAATACGATAATCACCCAAATGCGCATCCACGTCTTCAGCTTCCAGCCGACCGGCAATCCACTGAATCAGCAGCGTGTCGACATCAGCAAAGCAGCCGCAGGCAATCAGGCTTTCCAGAGGGTACGTTTTCAGTGAATCTGCGACATGGAGCTGCTGGCTGGCAAAGAGCGTTAGCCTATCAAAAACAGCCTGATAAACGACGCTGTTCATCATGCTGTCCAGAAAAGCAATGGCATTGCCGGTCTTGCGCATTTTGAAAGGTTCCCAACTATTGGGTACGGGTTCCATGATTTCATGAGCGGCACAGGTCACAAACAGAGCCAGTATCAGCTTGGCTATGCTCGGATTTTCCCAGGCCAGGCCAAAATGGCGGGCGCACAAATCCCAAAAAGAATCCATCAAATCATACCGGGCTAATTCGTCAAAAATCCGATGGTTTTCCTGGCTTTCTTCATCAAGGACGATGCGCAGTGCTTCTTCGAGTGAACACGTCCGGGCACCTGCCAGTGCACATATCATACCCAGGCGAATCGTCGTTCCATCGTACTGGCTGATACCCAGATCATAAAACCTCTTCGTCCGCTCCTTGTTGGCAAAAAAGCGAATATGCACCTCCAGGACCGGTTTCCATTCTTCACCGATGCCGAGGTCGACAGCGAGCAAAGAAGCCCGGTCTGCGTAAAATCGCCGCGAATAAAGCAGGATATCTTCCAAATGATTCTCATGGACGTCGGGCTTGGAGAATGGGGCATAAATAAGGTAATTCGTGGTCCGGTCTTCGCGTTCGAGGAAGAGTTTGGTAGCAAACTGATTATCCGGCATGAGATGCAGGATTTTTGCGTTATCCAGTTGCAATGAATCTACATCTTCGGCAAATTCAGCCCGATCATCATACCAAAAGACCAGTTTCCGGTTTTCGTCTCCACTTGTACGAAACTCTTCATTAAGTCTGTCTTCTATTTGCTTGAGATTTAATTCTGCCATAGTTCACTCGTTCCTCAAAAGATAATTAAAAGATAATCAAAAGATAGCCAATACCTTTTGAACCGCTTAGTTATCCGCTTTTTTTGCGTTCTCTCGCGTATAAATTTCGAAGTTCGCAAGATATTCAAAAGATAGCGCTATTGTTCATGATACCATTCCGTAAGGTATTCGTGCCAGAGGGCGTCTTTGGCCATGATATTTTTGGAATCGGCCAATACTTCATAAAATTTACCGTCCCGGCCGGTCTGGGCTTTGCGGTAGTTGATTTTGACGCCATCGTCCAGGTCGAGGTGAATCTGGTCCAGGGCCAGGTGGCCCAGCTTGGCATCATAGTCCTGACATTCTTTGATCTGCTTCTTCATCTTTTCCAGCCGCTTTTCCGCTACCGATACTTCATGGGCCGAATGGCTGTGATCGATGATGTCCTGCATGCGGTTGACTTCGCCGCTGTAAATCCGTTCCATGCGGTGGAGATAATCGGCACGGACGCGCCCTATAGTGTTTTCATCGTAGCGATGGAGATAGACGAGAGCCTTAAAGCCGTTTTCCTTGCCGCTGTCAAAGAGCCAGTAAATCGGCCGTTTTTGATAAGTCTTGCAATGGTCCTTATAGAAGTTCTTGAGGAAATAGTTGCGGAGTTTTTCTCTGGAAGTAGTACCCCTGGTTCCCAGGGCATCGGTGAGGAATTCCAGGTTGGCTTCAAAGTTTTCCCGGCCAAAGGCCTTTTTCAGCCAGGCACAGATGAAAGACGACAGGTCATCATCAAAATATTCTTCGTCGGTAATGGGCACAACGTTGTCGTTGTCAGGAATGAAGGTTTGATACTTATCAGCATCCCATTCGCCACCAGCATAGGCCAGACCCGGCGTGTCCAGAGAATAGCGGCCGAAAAGGCAACCTACAGCATAGGACAAGAGGGACTTCATGACGTCTTCCTGGGTCAGGACGTAATTGCTACCCTGAAGGTCATCGGGAACGTCGTCTTTGCTGTCAAAAATCTGATGGACCGTCACGTCTTTAGGGGCTACGTCCGGCGTCAATTCGTCCTTTACGCCGTAGATGTCGATAAAAATACGGTTCAGCTCTTCTTCGTTTTCCTGGAGGATGTCGAAACGGTCTTCACAGACGGCCTTGAAATGTTCATACCGTTCGGCCAGCGTCAGCTGTTTCGCTGTAATCAGGCCGGCCATATCCAAAGCAGGCAACGCTAATAGAGGATGGGTCTGGAAATCCCACGACGTTTCAAAGGAATCCCAGTCGGATTTTGAAATAGAAATATTTTCTTTTACTAAATTAGTACATTGTTTTTTGTTACTTTCTGATGTTTTATAAGGCAATTTCATAATAACATCCGAACCAGTATTAATTGTCGGATTTAGAATTGTTAATATTTTTTGAGCTACAATTGAATTTAAATATCCCTCTATCGAAAAAGATGTATCTTCCTTTTTAGCAAAAAAGCTGGCAGAAGCATGGTCAAATAAAAGCCCCTGAGGATAATATCTGCTGTTAAAGATATTCGATGTTATAACAGACCAGGTTAAAGCTGGCTTATAGTATAAGTCCATATATGTTGTACGAGGCCGGTGAAAAGTTTCTGGGTTTGACCAATCCAATATATATTCAAGATTCCCATACCATTTTCTATAGTTACCGCCTTTATTACAAGGAACAAATTTTCTATCACTCATTAAATACTCTTCGTTATTTGAGCAAGATAAGGCAATATTGTTAAAAGCAACTTCATACCACAATCTAAAAAATTTATCATTATCTCCTGTTGATAATCCAGCCCTAGAAATCCCATAGTTTTCTAACTTAGGCCCATCAAAATTACAAAACACCTTTTTGTTTACCCAATACGCTACAGGACTTCCAGGAATCTTAGCAAAATTTTCCTGTTTGCTTACATACCTATTTTGGGCGGACAAAAACATATCCTCTTTGCCCTTTTGTGTCGTCGGCTCGATAAGTCGGCAATATTCTCCTTGATATCCGTTTGAAAATTCGTTTCGTAGAACAAAGCTGGTAGTTTGTACGACCTCACCACCGATTTCTTCAAAAGCACGCGGACCAAGATGAGCCATATTAACAATCATCTTTTGCAATATCTTTTCCCTCAGCTTTTCATAACTAGAGAGGAACATCCAGGCGTGCTGGGTAATCATGGCCTGATAACCATTTGGCTTAATCATAGCCCCACATTGTTCAATGAAGACGGCAAAGAGGTCGCTCTTGCTGTCGGGATAGTTGTCCTTGACATACTTCGACAACTTGGCATTCATACCGCTACTGCCCATATAGGGCGGATTAGTCACGACGACATCATATTTTCTGGATAACAGCTTGGCTTGACGGATGAGTTTTGGCATTTTGTCGGCCATTTCTGCACTCCAAGCGGCAAAGAGGATGTTTTCCGAACCCTTTTGCCGGATTTCTTCCAGATAGTCCTGGAGATTATCATAATCTGTCGGCTCGACCTTGAGGATGGAGCCATATTCTTTGGCATCATGGAATAGGTCAATCAATTCATCAGCCTGAGCAATATAAGTTTGGTCTAGTGTCAATTGGCCAAAATCACTGCCGGAAAAAGCTTTCCACGTAGATAAGCCATTGCTTTCTTCGATGGCATAGACATGGGGCTGGATGCCCCGGCTCAGGAAACGTTGGTCATACTGGCGGGCTTTCATCATGACGGCAAAATAAGCCAGCTGGGCAGCCCGTTCATCAATATCGAGGCCATAAAGATTATGTTCGACAATACTGATAGCGGCATCACGGTCACGATAGCCCCGGCTCAGATAGATTTGCATGAGCACATCAAACATATAGGCCAGGATATGGCCGCTGCCACAGCAGGGATCGAGGCAGGTCAGGCCTTCCAGATTGAGCTTACTATGTTCAGCATATATCTGATTCAGCTGTTTCTGGACGGATTCTTCCTGTTCTGCTTCGTCGAGATAATATTTCCATTGCTCTTTGAGAGCTTCATTGGGATGGCCTTCTATCCACAACCGTCCCAGGGAATTTTCTACCATGTAGCGGACGATCCAGTCTGGCGTAAACAGCTGGGTAGCGGCCGGGATGTCTTCTTTCTTTATTTTTTCACTGCTCTTACGGGCAAAGACTTTGTCCTTCGGCTCTGTATTGTAATACTGATAGAGCCAGCCGATAATCTGCACCTGGTCCCGGAAATCGTCTTCAGGGATATCATGGACGAGATGCCAGACGACGCCGTCCCGGTCAGAAATAGAGAGGGTAAGCAAGAGTTCCGTATAATCGGCGATTTTTTCAAATAACATGGGCAAGGGTTCATTTAGGGCATTACATTCCTTGAGAAACAGCATACGGAACAGGTCGTCTGTCTGATTATTCATTTTCCAATCTACGATTTGCCGTGATTCATCTTCACTAAACGTCAAGTCCGAATCGAACGGCGACGTTACCAGATCCGGTTCGATTTTTTCCGGGGTCTTCGAAGACAAGACACGGGCAGACAAGTAGTCATTGACTTCCATGAACCGGATGGCAATGAGACGATTGAACCAGGTATAGGCAGTTTCTTCCATGATATGAGAAAAAGCCTCCGGATAGGAGATGTCTTTGGCCTTTTCCCTGATGACGGCCACGAGATTGTTCCG
>ERZ1023967.212-NODE-212-length-15632-cov-21.860949_pt1 | contig 15632 bp, 7 predicted proteins | sample MGYA00380429_ERZ1023967 | MGnify/ENA primary metagenome ERZ1023967 (study PRJEB33179, sample SAMN07449055) | human gut metagenome | biome: Human-gut; feature: Human associated habitat; material: Faeces | host: Homo sapiens | place: India:Kasaragod | collected... | reverse complement strand
GGTACTCTTGATCGAAGATACCTTGTCAAGAGGGAATTTTACAATATCCTCAAAAGTATCGTTGCTATCTGTAAGATAATATCTTGTCTTTTTCTCTATAGCAGAGTCTGTAATGCTATGTTTGTCCTTATCTTCAAACTTCATGTCATTATAGAGGAAGCCATGATCTGCTGTAAGAAGTACATTTGTTACATTCCATGTTGCATGCAGACGTTTTACCAGTACAGTCAGTTGCTCAATGGCTTTTCTGCAAGCACTGATTACCTCGAACGGACTTTGTGAATGACCGGCTTCATCTATTGTATCATAGAATATATACACCAATGAACGTTTGAAGAGTTCACGCATGGATTGTGCATCGCCATTCATCACGTCTTCATAGCGTGTACAGATGGCTCCTTCCCGATATTTTCCCAAATGTGCAGTCCTCTGTTCTGTAGTTGTCAGCAATGTTCCATCCACCATCATGTCTGTACCATTCAACTCCAGCAAGTGATGAGGGAGGAGGGCAGGCTTGCAATACTTGGTTTCCGTAGGGAGCATTGCCTGGTATGCATCTATTGTTGCAATATGCTTCTCTTTGGCCAGTTCCTGCATCAGTTCCTTTGCTACCTCATATCTAAGCGCATCACATACGATGACAACCTGCTTCACACTGGTATCTGACTCGTTCTTGTAGAAATCCTCTTGACGCTTTAATCCGGTTTCAGTAAACCAAGCACCCTTTTCCCCGACGCATGTCAGCCATTCGAGGTTTAGTACATTAGTAATCTTGGCATATTCCAAATCCAACTGATGCTTGGCATCACTTAATGTCTGTTCGATAGGATTCTCCTTTGTGATGAGTTCGTGGTATGCTTCAAGTGTACGACGATAGTAGAGATCTACAAGATAGAACTCTTCTGTATATTTCTCAACATACTCCTTGGTACTATTGAGTTTCAGTGTACCAAGACCTCTTACCTGAGCATAGTATAAAGCCGACTGCTCTATGAATCGGATTGCAATCTGAATGTCACTATCTACAGGAAGCTTCAAAGACAACTCACGCATGCGGTCATTTACCTGCTCTGGGTCTGCCATCAGCTTTTCTTCTACAATCTCTTTGAGTATTGGCCAGCAGAGTGACTCTGTAAGATAGTAGTAGTTGGCATCAATACCATAGATATTGATGATTTCCTCTTCCTTGATGTCTGCAGCCAAAATAGTCATGGCCTGGGCAAACTTATCTGACAGTTGGCGGTCGTGTGTCCCCAACTCATAGATTTTGTTCACCTGGTCAAGCACTACCGAATTGCTGATCTTGTACTGCTTATAGGTGTCTCCCGGTACTGCGTCTAAAAGCTGAGTGATGCTATTGTATTTCAAACTCTCAGCCACGTTTTTCATCTTGATGGCAGCGTTAAAGTTAGGAGTTAAGCCGAAGAGCTTATCCAACTTTTCCGATAAAGCCTTTGCAGCATCAAAATTCTTGCTGAGCTTATACCAGAAGTCAGTACGTTTCTTCTCTTCTGCTATTCCATCCAGAATAATCATCTTGATAATGAGCTGTTCCCATTCCTGCAGCTTCTTCTCGCCAAGATAATTGGAAATGAAGGCACGGCAAACCATGTCCTCGCTGAACGATGTCCTGTCGATATGTCCATTAAGGATGTTGCTTACCTTAGAAGACATAATCTCACCAATGTTCTTCTTTACGAAGCTACGGAATTTCTCAGGAAGATTATACTGCTGCATAAAGCTGGCATAGTCTTCTTCCTTATATTCCATATTGGCTTTCAGCATGTCGAGTAGGGGGAAACTGAGCTGCTGCTCCTCTGTATGAGGATATACCTGTTCAGGGAAGAGCAGAACAACATGCTTGTCCTTCCATTCGTTCTCGATGGCATACTTGGCATTGAACCACGCACCATCAAACACCTTATATATATAGTCGTCATTCCACTCCTTCATCTCATCAAGTTCATTCTGGATGATGTTCATCCTGTCAAAGATGAAGAGCACATGAAGTTGTGGATTGCGCTCAAAGTAGTTGTATATTCTATCTTGTACCATAACTTTATAAATACTTCAATAATTTTTGTTTCTCACCCTCTTGAACCAGAGGATCGCAAATATACTGTTTCAGTTTGTTCTTATATACTTCCTTTTTAAACAACTTTTTACGGTTGTCTTCATCAAAAGTTAGAATCCAAGGAACTTCAACATTTTCATTCTGCTTGTAATCATACGGCGATAAGAAAAAATTCATGCATCCATTATTTTTTGCGAACTCGTCAATATAAGTATGAATCTCATGAAACAACGGCTTCTTTCTTAGTTCAGCTAAGATATAACATATCCTATCTAAACTTAACTCAGATTTATTCTGTTCCATCAAATATTTAAAACGTTCTACTGAATATTCGTTGATGTCATTATAGTTAATGAAATGGATGTAATCATACAAATTGTCTATTTTTGCCAAAGAGTAAGTCAAAGCACGTTTCTGCTCAACTCCTTGCAAAAGTGGATATATGTAACTTATCTCTGCACCCAAGAAATCTCTGCTCTCAAAAGCATTCAAAGTAAAGGTTTCCAATTTATGATTTTCCTTTTTGAGCCGTTTTGCTAAACTATAGATACAATATGCATATTGCTTATACTCCGAAGAGAAATTGAGCAATTTAACAATTAATAGCTTTGCAGTGTCAGTATTTGGTTCATAATTCTTTATAATTGACATAAGGATGTCGCTTTCAAAATGTCTATTATAATTATTATTATTCAAATATTTAATTACTACATCATATATTTTTACAGCATCAATTCGTTCGTCTTTAGCTTTGCTTATTATTAACAAAAGGTTGTTCAGTGGAGCGAAAAACAACTTTTCGTCAACAAACATATTTTCTGTTTTCTCTAATAAACCATCAAGACATGAAGTAATATAATTCACGCCTTTTTGACTAAATGACAACGTTTTTATATCATAGCCCTTTATAATTTCTCTTAACCTTTTATGGTCTATGCTAAATATTAATGATTCCAGCATAAAAGCATCAAGTGCACATATACGGGTATTTTGCCCATACCCTCCAAACATAGATGAAGAAGGTGTGGCGAAACTATTCAATATGCCTAGAGCATTGTTTTCACTAAGTTGCTTAAAATATGCGTTATTGTCCCATATAATGAAATTTGCCCATGAGAACAAAGATTCTCTATAAAATTGAGACATCAGATTTGGAATGAAGCTATTTATAGAACCTCCACCATTTTCTGCATTTTTTCTTTGTTGATAAATTTCTTCTTTTAGATGTACAGTATGAAGAGTGCGGTCTCCTATTGACCTATAAGAAATCATATCTTGAAGTATCATTTTTATCTCAGACTCTATAGGCAGTTTTGCCAATATGGTATCAAGATTTGTGCTTGATGCCAATTCTATTTCCTTATCTTCATCATACTTATCATTAAGCCATAATTGGTTACACACGCAATAGCGAATAGCCCACATATTATGTCTGCAAATGAAATATAAGATGTATTTCTTCTTATTCCAGTATTCTGTAAGCAAATCACCATAAAATTTATAGGCGCTATACGCATCACCAAGAGTGTATAATATGTATGGTAGTTCTAAATCTTCTATAGTGTAAGTAATCCGTCTAACTCTTAATTTTTTTACAATCTGGTTGACTTTTGCAGAATCAAATTGATGGATATAATCAAGAGTTGAGGCTTTGAAATCTTTTATATTCTCTATAAATTTTGCATCAAGAATGGTAAGCCCATCTATTTCAAATAGATAGTTATAATACGCTAATTTCATAAGAGTTCGCAAATTGATTGCGGGATTTTCTCTAAGAAATTTTCTTTTAGCTTCATTTGTTGCTAAATCCTTTGCAAGTTGCTTAAAATAATCAGTAAATGTTTGCAGACCAGAAGAATGAGCGTTCCAGTGTAATCTCATTTTCGGGAAAAAGTATTGAAGTCCATCCCCAAAAGAGCGCATTTCACTCATATATGGTACAATACGACTATAGAGATATAATGCTAAATTATCTTGTGGTATGGCACTATAGTTTTTGATTGCATACAAAAGTTTGTTTGTATGCAATCCTATTCCGCTTAAATCTTTGCTTTGGTATTTTCCATCATTAAGCAAATCAACATCAGCTTCAGAAATATAAACTATATTAACACCTTTCTTTACAAAATAAAGTTTTGTCGCATAGCTTGGCTCATCACACGATAGCAGGTATGGTCTTTGCATTTTATCTGAAAGAATATTTTTAAGTTCATTAAGAATAAACTTAAGATTTAAATCTGCAAAAGAGAAACCTACAAATAATATCAATTTACTTGCAAACAAAGATTGTACAAACGCCCTTGTTAATGGAAAATTTTCCTTATAATTATAGTAATCATCTTCAGTGAGTACTATGTTATCTGTAACATAATCCCCATGCATCTTTACAAGAGTATTAGGACATGCCATTTGTGGTATGTCCTTATCCTCTCGTATTATATGATACTGCAAGAATTCTTTGGAAAGTTCTTGTTCTATCAAGTCGTCATAGTTTGTTGTAATTATATGACATGGATTTAGTGCTAATATACTTTTATGTAATGGATTTGGTACAGCTTTGTTATAAAGTAAAATATCTTTCACTTTATCCATATACTCCTTATGTCCGCGGGAATCTTTATAAATCTGAGCAATTTTAAGTGCGTCAGTTTCTTCCGAGAACTCATTAGGTAATTCAGCCTTCATTCTATTGATCAGTTGATTCCATGAAGGAACGCTGGAGTTCATAGAAACTCCAGCACCAACAAAGATTACTAATCGATTTTCACGACTTGCTCTTTGGATATTTAATAAATTTGCAATTTGCTGATTGTCCATTACTAATTTTCTGTCTATTTAATTTTCTGTAATATATCACCGAACTTGGCATAGTTCACCACCACACCGTCATCGAGGTCGAAGCTGATAGCTTGCTCGGCTACTACCTGCAGGCGCTCGTGGTATTCACGGCACTCGTCGAGTTGCTTCTGCAGAGCCTGCAGTTGCTTGGACTCTTTGGTAGAGAGTTCGGCACGGCGAGCATCGAGCTTGTCTATTTCTGCCTCCAGGTGCTCGATGTATGGGAGGAGATACTTGGATCTTACTCGCTCTGCTGTGTAGGCATTCATGCGATGCATGTAGGCGATGACTTGGAAGGCACCCTTCTTGGATGAGAACAGCCAGTAGATTGGACGGTTCTGATACATCTTCTTGTGGTCTTTCCAGAAGTCCTTTACGAAGTATTGCTCCAGTGTCTTGCCGAGGCATTTCTCCACATAGTTCAGGTTTGCCACATGCTCCTCGTTGCCCAATGCCACACGGATGAAGTCGGCAAAGCGGGCTGAGGCGTTGTCTGAGAAGCCACAGTCGTTTGGCATGAGCGGCATGATGCCGTCGTCATCTATTTCCCACTGTTCACCATTGTATTCGTAAGGAGCAATCTCCTCATCGGTTAGGTTAGGGTGGGCGATGTGGAGTCCCGGCTTGTCAAGGCGGTAGCGTCCGAGCATACAGCCTACAGCATAGCTGATGAGTTGCTTGGTCATCACATCCTCATTCCAGGTAATGCTATTCTCTACTACATTTATCTCTCCTTGCTGAAGGATGGTGATTTCATTCAATGGAACATCTGGAGTCAGCTCGCCTTGCAGGCCATAGATGTCGATGAACTGGCGGTTGAGTTCTTCCTCGTTCTTATGCAGCTGCATAAACTTGCGCTCCCACTTCGTCTTGTATTGCTCCATGCGCCATTCCAAACTGCCTAGCTGTGGGGCATCAAGGGAGAGGCTGATATGTTCACCCGTCTCCTCGAAATGCTTCTCCATCTTGTAATCGATGTTCTCCATGTAGGTGGAGGTGTCGATGGATAAGAGCTCGTTGCGCTGGAAATCCCAAGAGGTTTCGTGGGCGTCCCAGTCGGAACGGGAGATGGAGATATTAGAAGTAATAATATCTTGTATATTACAGTTTAATTTATAGATAAATGGTATCTTTCCTATATCTCCTGAAGTTGTATTGAGTGTTGGTGATACTATTTTGAGATAGACATTTGTTAGTTTGCTATTCATTAATCCCAAAAGATATTTCCATTCATTATCATCTTCTATAAAGATTCCATTGCTTGCATCACTAAATATTGAACCTGGTGGACAATATCTTAGAGAAAAATCGCCAGAAGCGACTTTTGACCATGTCAGTGATTTTTTAAAATAAAATTTAGGACTTCGTATGTATCTACTCCATGAGGTGGTAGTTGGATCATTGGGATTATGAGTTAGCCAATACTTAAGTTCTTCTCCATTATTATAATAATTAAGAAGATAATCTCTATTTCCATACCATTTTCTACATGAGCCACCCTTATTTATAGGGAACCACTTGGCTTTAGACAAGATTGCGCAATCTTCATTTAATGCATCAAAGTTGCATCTATTTATATTTACTTCATGCCATAAACGTAAAAAGCGTTTACTATCACTCGTTGATAAACCTGCTCTCACTTCATATTTACCAGAAATAGTTTTATTGGAAAATGTATCTAGAATCTGTTTTTTTACCCAATACCCAATCGGACATCCTGGAATCTTCACAAAGTTCATCTGCTCCACATTAGGATAATAAATGCGATTACCATCCTCAGAATAAGGGAGCTCTGTTACATCCTTTGTATATTCCTTAAAGTTGTATTTAAAGTCATGATTAGCCAAGGTCTGCTCAAAGAGCATACGAAGATGGCTTTGCTCAAACTCCTGGAAAGTACGTTCTACCAAACGGAAGTAAGTTCCACAAGCATTTGCATTACTGGTGTTCTTGATTACAGCAGATGATGCACCGAAGTCTGCACCAAATACACCACGGCTAAGATGAAGCAAAGACTCAATGCTTTGATTCTCAATGATGTTTTTTCTTAATCCCTCAAATGTGCTAAGGAACATCCATGAAGGTGGTATAATGAAAGCGTAGCTGCCATTGGCAGATGTATGTTGTCCCATCATTTCAACAAATACAGTTGCAAGGTCGGCCTTACCATCCTTATATTCGTCCTTCACATACTTACTCAATACGCCATTCATGTTGCCACTGCCCATATATGGAGGATTCATTACGAGTGCAAGATATTTCTCCGTCAAGGCAAGTATCAGCTTGAACGCAGGTATTTGGGTACGAACTTCCTCTGGTACAATCTCCTGATTGCACCAGTAATTGGTTGTCTGCTTAATGAGCAGGCGTGTGCTTTCGCAGATGTTGAACTTCATGATAGATCCGAGTGAGTCGGCATCTTGCATAAGGTTGAAGCAGCCCATAATCTCTTCCTTCTGCTGATTGGTTGCCTCGCCTTGGAAGTAGATGTGAAGCATGTCTTGAATAGGGCCTTGCGCCTCGCTGTTCCACGGCTTAGGCATGGTGAGCACATTAGGCATGCAATGCGCATCGGCAAAGGCAGCATCCTTCTGGCAAGCCTTCAGCAGAAGGGCAAACTGGCTCAACTGCTTGGCACGGGTGTCGAGGTCGATACCCGTGATGTTGTGGCTGAAGATATTCTCCACAGCCTCTCCACGACCATAGCCTTCGGTAATATAAAGGTCATAGAGCAGGTCGAAACATTCGTTGAGAATATGACCGGAACCGCAGGCGAGGTCTGCTACCTTCAAATCCTCTAATTCGTTGTACTTCAAGATGGTATCATTGCTTGGTTTTTCTGAAGGTTCAACCAAATATTGCCACTTCTTTTGCAGCTGAGTCTCGTATGGATTGTTATCCAGATAGATTCTTCCCACAGTGTTCTGCACCATGTACTTCACAATCCAATTAGGGGTGAAGATCTGGGTGGCTGCAGGAATTTCATCAGCCTCGAACTTGCCCTTCTTGGCAAACACCTCGTCCTTGCGCTCAGAGATATAGAACTGATAAAGCCATCCAATCAACTCAGGTGACTGGAAGTCTTCATCGGTGATAAATTCGGTATGGTTCAGCATATCCACAAAACCGCCTTCTGCCAGGATATTGTTTGGCAGAAGCAGCTCGGTGTAATCAGCAATGCTGCCGAAACACTGGTTGATGATAGGGTTGTCGTGGCACCAAGCTGTAATAAGGATGGCAAACTGCTCTGTCACCTTGGTGTCATCATCAAGAAGTTCCACGAGTCGCTGGCGTAACTCTTCCTTCATCTGCGGAATGCGTCCCTGTCGGGCTTCATCCACGATGACGGGAGTGCGTGCAGCATCAGCATACGCCAGAACCGGACTGCAGAGATTGTTCTTTTGCAGGATTCGGATGGCGCAGAGACGGTTGAACCAGGTGTAGGCAGCTTCCTCATACACCTCGCTGATACCTTTCTGCTGAATACGGTTATAGAGGGACATCCACTGGTAGTAGAAGCCCTCAGTCTGTAACTGATCATTCCAAAGAGAACCGCCCTGCATAAGTTGTGGGCGATGCTCTTCTGCTACAAAGCCGTTCTTGTCGAAGCCAAGCGTAGTAATCTTGGCAGCAATACCGGCTTTCAATATATTTCGTGCTTCGGTTGCGAAGCGTTTGATTCTATTTGTGTCCAAAGTGCAAATTATTAATTATACTTTATATTATTTAATTACCATCACGCTGTCACCATTCTCTATAGCTTTCATCAGTTGCGTGCGCAGACGACTGAGATAATCGTCTATGTCGGCAGTAGTTTCGAGAGGATGAGAGGTCTTGGTGTTGAGCGTTATGTTCTTTACCTTCTTTTCATCGTCATTGTCGTCGTCCTTAGTGGCGGCAAGAATTTTAACCACCTGTTCCTGATAAAACTCGTCCGTGCTCAGATTGTTCTTGAGCTGAAGAATGTTAGATGGGGAGGTCTTCAGGTGTATGGTAACGTCCTCCTTTGCAAGAATATTAACGTCCACATTGTTCTTCTCGCATATATGGCGCAGCTGACGGAAGGTATCGGTATAGGCATCGCGCACCTGACTACGCAGGTCGTCGCGCACACTGTTGAGGATGCCAGACAACTGGCGCTGCAGCTTGATGTAACCACGAAGACCAGATATTGGCCATGGGTCATCCTTCAGCTTACCGAAATCGGTGACTGCTCCCTGCATCTCAATCGGAACGAATGGGAAGTTATACTGGTTGTCGGTCTGGAACTGGATGAGCTGCTTGTATGTATCAAGCTGGTCGTGAGTAAACTGTACCACCTCCTTGCACTTGTCAATGAGCACCTTGGCTTCATCCTTGGCTGCTATGACAAGATTGAAGAACTTCAGCGGATCACGCTCGTTGAGCCATGACTCGAAGAGGTCAATTGCCTCACGGATAGGCAGGCAGAACTGGTAGCCAGCAATCTGCTGCTCAATATCCTTATAGCCCTTGATGAACTTGGCAAGACTTTTGTCGCTCTCTATGTCGCGGCAGGCACGGAAGAGCTGAGTGCTGTCTGTGGAACTTGGTACGGCAGAAATACCGAAAATCTCTTTCCATGCCGCAATGAAATTCTGGATTACCTGCGGAGAGATAACCTTAGCCTGACGCAATGTGAACTTGTTTGACTCGCTGACAATGCGGTTGGCAACGGTTGATGTCTCTACATTAGGATTGTTAGCGTATGAGTAGTCACGGTTATGACGACGTACCAACTCATTGATAATATAGAGCGTGCAGATATTATCCCATCCGTATGGTGCTTTTGCAAACTTAGCAAGCACATCAGAGACGTTTACCTCAGCAAACTGCTTGTTGAGATAAATCTCCACTTCATGCTCTGCATCGGTAAGCACGGCATTCATTCCTTCGTAGTCGCCAGGGTTGACATTACGGAGAATTGCCTTCTTCAACTGCTCCGTGGTGCGAGGCATGCTTGGATAATCCACCAGGTTCGCCTTGGTATAGATGCTGGAAAGATGCTTATCCATTGCTACACGATAGCGGTCGTTACCACGCTTCTGTCCCAGTTCGGCTTCATCTATCACGCTGAGGCCGGAGATGATAGGACAGGTGTCGAGAATCTTCTCAAACTCCTTTCTGATGATTCCATCGTAAAGTTCGTTGGCACGTTTCTCAAACTCGTCACGTGTCTTTTTGTTGTCCTCGCTTGTTACCGGAGTTGCCATGTAACGGTTTGCCTGGCAATACCAGTAGAAGGCATTGTACAGACGCTTGTTGTCACGATATTGAGGACCCACATAGTAAACCATGCGGTTGACATTGCTGTTCTGTAAAGCCAACTGCTCGGCACTTTCGTAGTCAGCATCCATTACAAACTCTACCTGCACATCAGGGTTGTTGCTGAGGAAGGTACGCTGCTTGATGGTAAGTCCCACCGAGAAACTGCGGGTCTTGTATTGCTCCTTGTTGCGGAGTGCCGTGATGTAGCGGTTGAAGATTTCCTTCAGCTGCTCAGCCTGGGTGTTGTTGTCAACTACCTGACTCTGAATAAGCTGTGCCACCTTCATTTCTTCTTCACTATAGAAGGCGTAGGTTTCAGGAGCACCATTCTTGCCCTGTTCACGGCGGATGATGTTGTTGTCACAAAGGAACTCAATCACCTTTTCTACCTCGTTTTTGATATTAAGGCGAGGAGTCTCCATATCATTGATAAGGAGCGAGGTTACATTATCCAAGGTTGCAGGGAAGACCAGCTGGTCGGTCTGTGAAATATTACAGATCATGAAGAGCACATTGGCTACTCTCACGGCAAGACGGGTGCGCTCTGGACGGTCGGTCTGGTAGGTGCGAGCCATGCGCAAAGCATTATCTACAGCCTTCTGGCCACGAGCCTGCAATCCTTCTTCGAACATGTTATTATAGAGTTCGTCGAAAGAGATGAACTTGCCCAACTCAGCATCTGCATTTGTCTTGGCAGTAGAGTGGATTACCTTGATGATGCTTCGCTCGTTACCTTTTACCTCCTTGGCCACATAGCCGAGGTTGAGGAACGAGTTGAATACCTGCATAATCAACTTGAACTGATAAGGCACGAAAGGGTAGTAGTCCACGAAATCATCTTGTGATTCGTAGCTACTATATGATGTGGGCAGTTTGAACTGAAGGTCGAAACCTGCCTTATATTTATTGTAGAGTGCCGCAAGCTCTGGCTTCACTTCCTCTTTCTTGTCGAGAATACGCTTTTGGGTAATTACCTCAGGCTGTGTACCTTTCAGGGAAACCTTCACTTCGAAGCGTCCCTTAATCTTGCCTTCCTTATCCTTCTCTTCTGCAATATGGCAATCGTCCATAATTTCAGAGAGGTCTTGCTGGGCAGTACAAGCCACCCATACCTTGTTGTCGCAAGCCTCAGAGAGCTTGGTGATAATTTCCTGGAGGTTGAGATAACGGTCACGCTCCTTGTTGATGAACTGGCTCACCTCATCGGCAAGGAGAATAAGACGGTAGTCATCGCCCTTGTCCTTCAGGTAGGAAGCCAATTCCATACCGAAGCGGTCGATGCTCATATTGGTGTCTCGCTTGATGATGCGCTCACGGATGCTATCTACGGAGAGAGTAGGGGCAAGTTCCTTGGCAATATCAAGAACCCAATCCAGCTCATTGTCTATCAGGTCGGCAGCCATTCCTGGGTCATTCCAGTCGCCACCTTCCTCAGCAATGCGCTCCTTGAAGGCTTCGAACACGCCCTTTTCGGCAAGAGGCTTTTCCAGGTTCTGTGCCAAAGTGATATTGAACTTGTTGAATCCACGCTTGCCGTTGAACTCATTCCAGAATACGTGAAGGAAAGCCTTCTTCTTGTCTGTAGAGTTGTCGTAGCTGGTTTCCAGGTTGAAGATGCAGGTGTCGATGGTGGCACGCTTCAGCCAGTTGGCGATAGAGAGCAACTCATCGTAATCGAAACTGAGGTTGTGCTTCTCATCGAGTGGGTCGATGGCTTTTACTGCTTCCAGAAGTCGGTTTACGGCTCTCTCGCGGGTAGCAGGAGTAATACAGTAGTCGAGGTATTTCAGGAAGTGAGATTTACCCGAACCATAGTAACCGTCAATCCAGATACCTACATGGTCGTATGGTTTGTTGTTCTTGATGGCATCGAGTATGCGGAAGAGACCATTGATAATCTCATCCGTAAACACGTATTCCTGTATTTCTATTCGTTCTGTCTCTGGGTCAAACTTGGTAGCACTGACGGCAGGATTGACAGCACGGTTGATTGGCTTGCTATATAAATCTTTCAGTTTCATAAGTTACTCATTGATAAGTAGGGTTGCACGATAAGTGTGATTGTCTGGGAGCGTATCAAACAGACGGAAAGAGTTCTGGTCACGATGACCTGGGTAGAAGACGATAATCTTATACTTCCCAGTCTCGTTGTAGTCCTCATAGAGGGCAAGAAACTCGTTGACTCTCAGATATGGGAACATACTGCCTATGCCATACAAGAAAACGTATGGACGACGGTATTGATCCTTGATGGTAATATGGTCGATGATACGTTGATGAATGTACTGCACGAACTCAGGAGAATGGGCATTACGGGTCAGCGTGTCCTGGGTGTTCTGTGCCTTGGATGGAGCGTTCTGCTCTTTCTCCAACTGGTATTTCAGCATAGATGGATGACGCAGGAACTTTTTCTGGTCGAGAAAGTTACAAAACTCCTCAAACAGATTCAGCGTAAGCACATCCACATAGTTGACAGGGCGAATGAGATTCGCCTTGAACTCCTGTATCTGCCGACGGATGTCATACTCCTTCTCTGCCGGATATTGGTAAATGAAGAAGTTGTAGAACAGGTCGCCGTTCTCCGTGTCCTGGAAACCAGGGCTGTTCAGTTTATCATCAAGTTCTTTTATCGTCATATCACATTGATTTCTTTATGTTATCTATTTCGTATGGCTGCAGGAGGCAGGCTTCCAAGAACCATGGTTCTCCCTTTGCCAAGTAGTAGTCGTAATTATTGCAGACCAGGGAATGAAGACGGTTGTCATTGGTCAGCATTCCCACCTTTCTAAGGATAGTGAGATAGGCTCCTGCCACCTTCCCCTTCGTGGTGTCACTCCAAGAGTCAACGAACTCGTCTTTGGCAGAGATTTCATTGAACTCCATCATGAGGTCTTCCTTGTCTATGCTCTTCGATATACTGTTCCACTTGCGCATGGTTACATTCACGTGGAAGTCGAAACATATCTTATATGTTTTGAGCATCACATAGAACAGAGCAATAACCTTGTCACTATCGCTCATTTCCTTGAAGTCATTCCAGAATGATGGAGGCATGGTTTGAAATCTGCGTCTGATTTCTGTTATGACCTTCTTTCTGGAAGTTTCTGCATTGATATGCAGCAGATTGTTATTCACCTTTTCTTTCTGGAGCAGTTCATCGCTGTTCTCTGCTTGAAGTAAAGGCAATAGGGTGAGCGTCTCTTCGAAAAGAAAGCCCCCACCTGTCAATGCTGCTGTATATGGACTATTATTCTTATTCATTATTATTAAATACTTTTGCAAATGTAATACTAATCGGTGCAGTCTATCTGCATTTCATCATAATTCTGCAAATTACGACGTAGATTTGCCAATATCTCCTGTTTGAAAGGCTCTGGTTCGAGCACTTTAACGTCAAATCCAAACGAAAGTATCAATTGCGTAAACTCGTATGTCGGTCGTACTTCAACAGCCAGAATGCGGTTGTCCGCATCTACTATTTCCTGCGAATGATGCAGGGGCTTGGACACGATATAAGGGTATTGCTTTTTTGAGAATTGAAGCAGAACCCTAATCTTTTCAACATCTGATGGCGGTATTGTCACACCGAACACATCATCGAAGTAGTGTTCAAAATCGACCTCTTTATTTGGTATGTATGCCACATCTTCCTCTACATTGAAGTTCTGTATTCGGTCGAGGGCATAGTTTGATATTCTGTCAGCCTCGGCATCATACGCCATAAGGAACCATCGGTTGTTGTATTGCTTGATGTACCAAGGATGCACAACAACGGTGTACTCCTCATCGCAATTCTTATAGTTGCGATACGTGATTCTTACAGCTTGATGGCTTGTAGCAGCATCTATGATGTCAGGCAGTAAGTTCAGTCCCCTGAGATAGGGGTTTTGTTCAAAGCCAATCATGTTCTCCTGCTTGCCTCTAAGTCCAAATCGCCATTCCAGGTTGGAAATGACTTCATCCACCCATGCGTTGCTTGGCAATCCTCTGAAACGCCTGAGGGTAATGATGACTGAGCGAAGCTGTCGTGCTTCATCTTCTGTCAGTGGTTGGGCATTGATGGTAAAGTCAGGATCACTGTATCGATAATAAACCCTTCTGCCATCTTGCTTTCTTTCAAGCGGCACACTCCAGCCTGTTTCACTTTCCATGAATTTGATGTCCTCAAATATCTGTCGCCGACTCACTCCTCCTACGCCATTATAGTAGTAGATGGCCTCTTCGCACTTGTCGATGAGGTCTTCCATGTAGTATCGATGTCGTCTGTCTCGAAAGCATTTATCGAGAGTCTGGTAGCGTATAGCTGCATTCTTGTTTGTTGGCATACTGGGTTCCTTTTACATTATCGAATTAAATCATTGACTGTGACTCCAAGACACTTTGCTATCTCAACAAGATTCTCCAAATTCGGTTGTGCATTGTTTGTACACCACTTGGAGATCGTTGCTGGATCTTTACCTAATTGTTCAGCGAGCCATTTGTTGGTTCTCTTTTTTTCAGCTAGAACAACTTTCAGTCGGTTCAGGTCTTTATTTTCCATATTTGCTTATTTAATGTTTCTACATATGCAAAAGTAGTGTTTTTATTCGAAATATCATAATAAAATTGGAAAAAAAGAGGTTTTACGCTCAAAAAAATGATTAAAACATCAATTTATGTCCAAGTATTTTGTATCTTTGCCCAAAAATTGGGTGTTTAAGGCATTCAAGAAGATTTTATCGATTTTTATTTTGAGATGCAGATAGGCTGCATAAATGTGATTTACCTTTGCCAAAGAATTGAGATTTTTAATAAACAATGATATGGGAAAAGCTCAAGTAGAATATAATTCTAAAGGCAAAAATGGTTCATGGGATGCTAACAGATTAGTGAGGGAATATATAGGCATCGCCTGGATGACGAATGACACGATTCCTTTTCGAAACCTTCCTTGGGACAGCCAGGTAAGGATTCGTAGGGTAGCAGCTGTAATAAGTGGTTATCTCGATTACAATTTGAAAGAGTCGGATCCATTCGAAATCATCAGCCTAGTATTCTCAAATTTCGACAACAGAAAAGTTCTGTCGGAATCGAATATCGATGTGTCGGACTTTGAACAACTCAAAAAGAAGCTTTGTGAAGTGTCCGATGAATCATGGCGAATGGAACATCTGCTGAAACAATTTCAGCTAAACGAGGACAGAGAGCAACTTCTGAATGTTCTTCTTCGTTATAGGATTGCTACAGAGGAGTTGGAAAACACTTTCTCTGGCATCTTGGAGGCACGTACAGGAGCATACATTGGTACAAAGGCTCTTCAAGGGCTTTACAATTCCAAGCTCCAAGAGTGTAACAGAAGGGTGGATGATATGATAGTTCTGCTTTTAGGCAGTACTTTCAAAAGAACATTTACGGAACGAGAATTGATTGAGCATTACAACTATCCAACAACAAC
>ERZ1023967.211-NODE-211-length-15642-cov-15.468852_pt1 | contig 15642 bp, 10 predicted proteins | sample MGYA00380429_ERZ1023967 | MGnify/ENA primary metagenome ERZ1023967 (study PRJEB33179, sample SAMN07449055) | human gut metagenome | biome: Human-gut; feature: Human associated habitat; material: Faeces | host: Homo sapiens | place: India:Kasaragod | collected... | reverse complement strand
GGACTGACGCTGCAAAGATACGAATAATCATTGATAATACAAACTTTTTAGCAAGAAAAATTACGCAAAAGTGGAATTCTTTGACATATTTATATTTAATAATGTTAAATCAGACCTTAAAATTATACTTTGCCAGCCAAATAAAGTGGTTCCCAAGATAAAAGTGTTACGTTTGTAACGTCTATACCTATACCGAAAGCCCCAATGGGCAGAGGTTGGGCAGACATACATATGGTAAAAGGCGTAACTGTACGCTTTGTATATCTGCTGTTGCGATTTTAGCAGGAACCTTTGTATTCGGATGGTGTGACACCCTTCTCGCGCTTGAACAGGCGGTTGAAATACGAGAAGTTGTCGAAACCGCATTGTTGTGCCACTTCGTTGATAGGCTTGTCGGGGAATTGTAGCAACAACTTGCAAGCCATGTCGAGACGAAGACTCAGGATGTAGCTGGAAGTGGTAAGACCCGTCAGGGTTTTGACGCGGCGGTTGAGTTGACCACGTGACATATACATGGCAGAAGCCAGTTCTTCAAGGTTTATCATTCCCTCTGTTAGTCGTTGTTCTATTTCATAGCGAAGAGTTTGTGCAAACTTCTCGTCAGTCTCTTGAGTCTCACCATCAACTGTTTGTTCTTGATGATTGGTGATGGCTACGTAGTCTTCTCCTTTATGTTTTCTTTTTCTCAGTAGCACGAAGGTTGTCGTAGCGATTAGTATCACCATGAACAGGGTGAAGACTATTATATGGATGAGATGTTGGGATCTTTCTTTGGCGCTTTCTGCCAATAGTTGTTGTGCTCGATACTCAGCATCGTTAGCTGCCAGTCGGTTGGCAGTTTCACGTGTGTAGAGTGAGTCTTTCAGTGTCGAGTAACGTTGTAGGTGGATAGCAGCCTGTTGGGGGTGCTGCTCCTTGAGTAGCAAGTAGAGTTCGTGCTGAACTTTGCTCTCTCCACGTATGTCGCCGATGGCGGTAAAGAGGTCTACGGCTTTTTCGTATTGCCATTTTGCCTCTTTCGGCTTACCAGTGAGTCGGGCTATAAGACCGAGCTGTTTATGGCAGATAGCAAGCGATTGGCGGTTGCCTACTTTTTCGAGTTCGGAAAGAGCCACCTGGAGAGCCATGCAAGCCTCGTTGTAGCGACCTAAAGCGATGAGCGCATCCGATAGTTGTGACAGACGTATGGCAGCACGGTCGGGTCGTCCTCGCTGCATGTCGAGCTCGTAAGCAGTTCTCGCATATTCGAGTGCCTTTTTGTTGGAAGCTTCGTTGCCTATAGCATGCAATATCTCTGCAGCCATTCCGCTCTGAATGGCTATACGAGCCGTGTCTTTTATCTCGCGACTGATTTTCAGAGCCTCTGTAATATAGTTTTGTGCTTTCTGGGGTAGGCGAGCTGCAAGATAGATGCCTGCGATGGTGTTGAGTGAAGAACTGATACGTGACTTATCGCCTAAGCGTCGGTCGATTTGTAGAGTCTGTATAGCATATTTGATACTTTCCTCGTAGGCACCTAATCGGAAGTGTGCGATGGCTGCTACTGACAGGCAGTCGCTCAAGAGCTGTTGGTTTTTACTCTTTCGGCATAGGGGTAGGGCGAACAAACTATAGCAGATACTTTGTTGGTATTTATGGTGCGTCAGGTAGTGCTCGGAAGTCCAGTACCAAGTGTACATACGGATAGAGTCGGATGGGGTGTGGTGGTTGAAACGGAGAGGCTCATCACTTGTTCCCTCCTTATAGTAAAAAGCCATGAGTTGGTTGGCAGCAGAGATGAGACGTGTACGATCGTGCTGCTCAATGACGAGCAGCAGACTATCTGTCTTTGTTTTTTGGGCGTCTGTAGCTTGGGGGTATAGGAGAGTAAGCAACAGGACGATTAGCAGTATTCTTTTCATTATCTTATAGGTATTCTTGTCTGCAAAGATAGTTTAAATTGGAGACAATACCAAATAAATCTATGTGTTTTTGTTTTTAACTTCTGAACCAGCGAAAGTTTAATGCGTTTATTTGTGTATTGAGAGTTGGAACTTATACCGATGTGACAAATCGGGGGACAAGGATTGTATAAAAAAGCAGCAGCGCTTTTTGTGGCGCTGCTGCTACCTTTAGAAGAAGATTGTTACTGACGCTTCATGATCTTCTTCCCATTCACAATATACACTCCCTTTCCAGGGTTATTAACCTTTCGGCCGTTCATGTCGTACACCGTTACAGGACGTCCTTCGCTGTCGACGAAGATGTTGTGGATGCCTGTTGGTTCCTGTGGCGTAATCTTCATGCCGTAAATCTTCAGCCAGCTCTTGCCCGCCATGGCGCGAGCCCTTGCAGGAGCCTTTTTCTCGTCACCCGTGTACTGGCTGTTGTAGATGTACACATACTGTGGTGTTGCCACATCATAAGGAACTTGCACTCTGCCTTGCATGTCGGCAGCATAGTACTTGGCCTCTTCTTCACCTATCTTCACGGCCAGTTGCGAACCGCCTTCTGTCTGATAGTCGATATCGATAGTTCCCTTTCCGTTTACTACGATAATCAGTCCGTTGTACCAGCTTCCGAAGTCTGCTGTTACGGTGGCATCGGCAGGAATACGTTTGTTCATCGTGTAGTAATCCATGGAGGTGTTGAGGATGAGACACTGTTCCTTGGCGTCAAATCCATCATTATTTGCTGCAGGCAGATTGTAGTAGACATTGTTGATTACTACATTTTCCACGTTCAGAGCCTCTCCTGTCTTCTGGTCTGTCAGGTCGGAAGAGAAGTTGGTCTGATATTCTTCTCTTATCTCGGGTACCTCTACATTGTCGTCAGTACGAGGTGCTCCTATCACTACGTGGGTTTGCTTCTCCTTGCCCAGCCAGATGGAACCATCCCAAAATTCAGCGCCCTCGGGCTCGAGAATCATCAGCATCTTGTCGAGGTCTAACCACTGAACGTGCTCCATGGCAGATTCTGTACCGGTGAGGTTGAGCAGGGCATGCTCGCCTCTGAGGGTAAGACCGTGCTCAGGACCTGTCTTCGTGTATAAACCGTGAGTACCTCCTGTTGCCACCACGGTGCAGTTGTCGATGGTCAGGTTTCCGCAGTACATGTCTATTCCGCAGGAGTATCCACTCTTTTCCTCATTCGTAGTCTCGACGGTCAGTATACTGTTCTCGTCGCCCACGATGGTCAGGTTGCTTCCTCCAGGTACGCCTAATTGATGACCATACATGATAGGAGTGCCAGGAGCTTTCAGCGTGCAATGGCCTACAACGCGGATCGTCAGGTCGCCGCCGCTTCCGCTGATGATATTGGATGCCTTGAACTTGGTGGCATCGATATTAGCCCAGGTGAGTGTCAGCACCTCGCTCTTCGGGTCGTAGCTCACGGTCTTGTCGCCAAATATATCATAGGCATTCTTCTCGTCTACCAGTCTGCCGCATACGTAGAGCACCACCTTCTTGACAACTGGAGGCTCATAGGTGTACGTCATTCCCGCATACTCGCTGGCATACAGTCCGTTCTGGATGTAAGCCCAAACACGGCAACTGCTCTCTATCTGGATAGGTTCGGTATAGGGTGCATAAGCCACTTCGGAAGCTTCGGTTCCTGCAGGCACCACCTTATAATATAATGTACCCGTGCTGTTGGGGTTGGTAATGGTGAGCTGGAAAGCCTCGCTGAAGGTGTTGCCCTCAGCCGAGAAGACAGGAGCCTGTAAGTTGACGATGCCTGCAGCCTGCTTTCTTGACTTGAAGTACTGCCAGATGTTGTAGTCGTAAGAGGCATCTTGTGGAGTATACAGTTGGGCAGTGTTGTACACCTGTGTATCGAAGAACTCGTCCCAGCGGTAATCGCTCAGATTGGCGATTGGGGCATTCTTGCTCAAGCAGAGAACATGCTTGATGTTGGGGCTGTTTTGGAAATGATAGCCTCCCTTGAAGGTGGTGAGGGTAGAAGGCAGCACAATCGTCTCCAACTGTGGGCAACTCTTGAAGGCTTCCTCCATGATCGTGGTGTAGCCCTCTGGGATGATGATCTGTTTGATGCCCGTTCCCATGAACGCCTCCGTGTTAATCTCAGTGGCATCCTCTGGCAACACTACTTCTGTAAGGTTGGTACAGCCTGAGAAAGTACTTAAAACCTTACCGACATGCTTGGGGAATACAAAGCTGGTGATGGCTTTGTTGTTGCTAAAAGCCTTGTCGCCGATGGATGTTACCGTCTCGGGCAACTGTAGGGTGGCAATAGGAGCCTCATAGAAGGCATAGTAGCTTATCGTCTTCAGGTTCTGGGGCCATGTCACGTCGGCAAGTGATGTGCAACTGCCGAAAGCCCATACTGGTATGCTCTCTAAGGTCTTGGCTAAGATGACCTTGGTAAGCTGGGTACAGTTGCGGAAAGCATATCCTTCTATCGTTGTCACGTTGGAAAGGTTCAGTTCTTTGGGCATGGCACATCCGTCGAAGGCTGTTTCCCTGATGGTGGTGAGCGCTGTGGGGATATTTATCTCTGTCAATTGCTTGCAGGATTTGAAGGCTCCCTCGGCTATTTCGGTGAGGGAGTTGGGCAGGGTCACCTTCTGCAGGTTCTCGCAGTCATGACACATCCAGTAACTGAGGCTCTTCAGCGATTCGGGTAAATGAAGTTCTGTAATCGAACTCCAGTCGAAAGCTTTCTGGCCTATGCTTGTCAGACCTTCATCGAATGTCAGGGCTCCCAAACCGCCGCATTGGGCCAAAGCCTCTTCGCCTATCGACGTGATGCCAGTTGCAAAAGTGAGACGCTTCAGATTTCTACAATCGTAGAACACCTGTTGTGGCAGGACGGTAATCTGCGGAAGGTCTACCTCGCCCCTCCAACTGCTGCAGCGGAGAAATGCCTTTGTACCAATCGTTTTCACTCCTTTGGGAATGTTTAAGTTGACCAAGGAAGAACAATATTCGAAAGCTCTGTTTCCGATAGAGGTAATGCCTTCCGGCAGCTTTACGGTTTCCAAAGCAGAACACTCGCTGAAAGCCATTGCGCCAATCTTGGTGACCGACTTGGGACAGATGAAACTTTTCAGTTTGGTACTTCTGAAGAACGTGAGAGCGCCAATCTCTGTCAATGGCGCCTCTTCGTCTATCACGAAACTTTCCAGCTCTACGGCATCTAAATATCCCACTAACTCGCTGACCGTCTTGGGAAGGGTGATGCTCTTGAGGTATTTGTTGGAAGTAAGAGTTACCTTTTTTGCTCCTTCTTCCACGATGACATGGGTAACATCGCAATCTATGAAACCTCCGATATTGACATTTTCCATATTGCCAGGGAATATCAGTTGGTTGATGCCTAACTGGGTGCAATTTTCAAAAGCAGCTCCGCCTAATTCCTTCATGGAGTCAGGAAAACGAAACTGATTGGTGAGTTTCAGGTTTTTGCAGTCGCCAAAAGCCCCAATTCCGATGGTTTCCAATGACGTAGGAATGTCGATGTTGGCTAAGTTGGAGCATCCTCTAAAAGCGCGTGCGTCTATTGTTGTCAACGTGTTAGGGAACATGGCTCGTATCAGATTCTCACACTGGTAGAAACAATCTGTTGGAATCTTAGTCACATTCTTAGGAATGGTGATGGTCTCCAACTTGGTCTTATAGAATGCCGAAGCCTCGATGGTGGTAAGGCTCTCTGGAAGTGTGATCTGAGTGAGTCCACTCTCCTTGAATGCATTTTTGCCTATCTTGGTGACGGTGTTGGGAATGACGAGGGTAGTAAGGGCAGAGCACCCTTCGAACAAACGGGTACGAATCTCCTCCAATTTTTCAGGCAGGATGACACTCTTCAGCATCTTGCAATTGGCGAAGGAAGAGTAATTCTCGAGCTGGGTAATATTTGCAGGAAGTTTTACCTCTTCGAGCGGGTAGCCACCGTCAAGACTGCTAAAATCGATGTCCACTTGGGTGTTATCGCCTTCGAAAATCACGGATTTTACATATGAGTTATATCTTCCCTTAATTTCCACTTTCTTGATACCCGGCTCAAAAATATATTTAGTAACTTTATAGTCTATAGCATCATAGTGTGTTGATTTGGCAACAACCTCTTTTACAGAAAGCGAAACCTTTTTATCGCCAATAGGTACCGTCATATTATAAGGTACTCTTACCTCGCCGTTGACTTTTATAAAGTAAATCTTGAGATATCGGCTGCCTTCTGTTCCAAGTATCTCGTATTGGCAATTCTTTGAAGTCAGCGTAACTTCTGCAAGCACAGGCATGCTTATCGTCAAGACAAGCAGCACCATGAGCCATCTGCAAACCTTGCAGAAAGGAGGAGTAGACTTCTGTTTCGTCACAGACCGAAGTGACGGGATTCGTGCCTGCACAGCACCGCTATGCGACCGAAGGACTGATGTAAAATTCTTCATATTGTTTCGGTATTTATTGGTTTATATTGTAATGGAAAATCTCTGTCAGTATCAGGCTGAAACACACTGGTGGCTTCGGTTGCAAATTTACTAAAAAATCACTAAACGTATATAACACTAAAAAGGCTTTGAATAGCACAAAAGAGGCTTTCTGTATAGTACAAAACGTGCATAGGGTGTCGCATTCCCCATGAATGAGGCAATGCGACACCCTATGTGTTGATGTAAACTGAATTTCAGAAAATGATGAACGGCTTACTTGTTGAAAGCATAGTAGAAGCCATCGTTCATTGCCATGCGGAGCTGGAATAAGCCATTCTCGTCGGCAGTGACATTCATCTTTGCGCCACTTGGCAGACAGGCCTGGATGCTGCCGTCCTCATTGAAGCTGAACAGCTCGCGAATGTCGCCGTCCTTGCTGTACGACCAGCTCTTGTTCTTCTTGTTGAATACGAAGTAAGACTTCTCGCCGTCGGGGTCGGTTATCTCGTAACCATTCTTCAAAGTCTTGACAGCATACATGCGACCGTCTTTGCCCATCACGTCCTTGGTGGTTCCCACCTGTCCGATAACCTTCTCGCCTGTCCAGAACTCGATGGAGTTGAGCACGAAGAGGTCGGCTACAGAACATACAGCATAGGCTGGAGAGATGAGGATAAAGATAAGCTCATTGACAAACTTGTTGTCTGTAGCTCGCTTGTTCCAGCTGAGAACTGAGTTGGTAAGGCCGAAAGAGCCGATGCATGAACTGAGAGTCAAGGCACCCACTGTGACTGCGATGACTGATTTGGTGAATGTTTTCTTCATCTTGTTAAAAAATTAATGTATGTTGATAATTGATTATAGTGTTTCCGGTTCTTGAAAAACCCTAAAACTTGAAATGCCGTTTCAGCCAGCGGCTCATCATCTCGTAGGCACTCTCTTCCTCCTGATGCTGAGGCTCGGCAAAGGTGAGATGCTCGCCAGAGGCATCACCATGCTGGTCGGGGAAGATGATCATCAGATTGGTGCCGGAGAAGAAACGGGTCAACTCTTCGGGCAGACGCTCAAGGGCAGCCTTGTGAGAGACGGTTCCCTTGCGGGCTGTTACCACCACAAACATGTGGTCGGGAGCTATCTGCGAGGCTATCTGGGGCATTTCGTTCCAATGGGTCATGAGCGTATAGTCGGAACGGACCTCGGGATAGCGGTTCTTGATAAACTCGTTGATGAGCGAAAGAGCCTCCATACGGCCATGGAACTGTATGCGGCAGTCGAGGTTGCGTGCCATGCGCGACAGACGTTCTACCCAGCGGTAGAAGCCTGGCTCAAACTCTGCTCTCGAAGGAACAGCCACCTGTATGCGGCGTATGGTGTTGAGCGGCTGGCGGATGCGTGCCATGATGATCTGGCGGCTGAGTCCATTGAACAGACTCTGATGGAACTCGCCCCAGAACTTAGGTGAGCGCTCCGGATGCATGTGCATGCCGATGATGATCTCGGAACACTGAAACTCGTTGAAGGCGTGCTTGATGCCATTGGCGATGTTGGCAGCTATTCTGACCTGGGTCTGCGTGAGCACATCGGTGGCTGCTGCTATCTGGCTGCAATGTTCGAGCAGTCGCTTGCCTTGCTCCTGGTTGTAGCGCATGTCTTTGTCCTCATACACCACATTGAGACAAACCAAACCGCGGTTCAGCTTCTGGTTTCTCACCAAGAAGGCGAGGCTCATCAGGTTGTCGGCATATTCGGGATAGCGCACGGGGATGAGTATCTTCTCATCGTTGGCGCTCTTCTCGTCCTCAGCCTCCGGCAGCTCCTTGTCTCTTAGTACTATCATGCGCGAAGACCAGTCGGTAAGCAGCGAGGAGATGATACAGGTGCACAGTATCATGATCACCACACCGTTGAGCATGTCGTCGTCGACAAGATAGGTGTTTTTGCCTATAAGAATGTTCATTCCCACCATCACCATGGCGATACTGCCGGCAGCATGGGCTGAGGTAAGACCGAACATCATGTGACCCGAAGACAGGGGCAGGCGGAAGCCAAAGCAGGCAGCATAGGCGGCAATGGCCTTGCCCAGGGTGCCAAAGAACACGATGCACAGCACCACCCAGAGAATATGACCGCCCTGGAAGAGCAGTCCCACATTGATCAGCATGCCCACTCCTATCAGGAAGTAGGGAATGAAGAGGGCGTTGCCGATAAACTCGAGCCGGTTCATCAGTGGCGACACATGAGGTATATACCTATTTAATATAAGGCCCGCAAAAAAGGCACCAAAGACTCCCTCAATGCCTACCATCTGCGACAGGGCGGCACTCATGAAGAGCATGGCCATGACAAAGATAAACTGCATCACGGCATCGCTGTATCGGCGAAGAAACCATCGGGTGAGACGGGGTATGAGGAATATCATCACGCTGCAATAAGCGGCAAACTTGGCTGCAAAGAGTACCCAGAAGAGTACGCCGTCGTGTTCGGTGAACGAAGCCACCAGACCCGCCAGCATCACTAAGGCGATGAGCAGGGAGATCATGCTCGACCCCACACTCAGCGTGACGCTCGGCTTCTGTTGCAGTCCGTAACGCGACACGATGGGGTAGGCGATGAGCGTATTCGAGGCCATGATACAGCTCAGCAGGAATGAGGCTTTGGTGGAATAGTCTAAGAGTGTGACGCTCATCCAATAGGTGAGTCCGAAAGGAATAAAGCACGTCAGCAGACCATAAGTGAGCAGTCTCGACTTCGTCTTCTTCATACCCTCCATGTCCATCTCGAGGGCAGCCAGAAACATGATGTAGTATAGACCAACCTTGCCAAACAACTCAAAGGAAGAGTCGCGCTCCAGGATGTTGAGCCCGTATTTGCCTATGAGCACTCCTGCCAATACCATACCGATGATGTGTGGAATGCGGAGCTTACCCATGATGATAGGCGCAAAGAGGATGATGATCATCACGACGAAGAAGATCAGCGTAGGGTCGGTTATCGGGAAATATTGTGCAATGTTCAGCATAGGCATTCTGTTTTTCGGGAGAGTTCTCGAGCATCAGCTGCATCACTCTTCCTATAATATGGGTGCAAAAATAATAATAAATCTTGAAAAAGCAAAGTCTTTTGCCTCCTTATCAATTATATGTGCAAAGATTTTTGTAAATTTGCACCCGGAAAGCAAACTTAAGATAGAAAGATAAGGATAATACGCGTATGAAAAAAGGACTGTTTGCACTTGCCTTGGGTACGTTTACCCTTGGTGTCGCCGAATTTATTATCGAGGGAATCCTCACCGATGTGGCACACAGTATGAATGTGTCCATCCCTCAGGCTGGTCATCTCATCTCGGTCTATGCATTAGGAGTATGTGCCGGAGCATTCTCGCTGATATTGATGCATAAGTATCGCCCGAAGAATATACTTTTGTTTCTTGTGTCGTTGGTGATTCTCGGAGCCGTCATCGCCACGATGGCACCAAGCTATTGGCTGTTGCTTTGTGCCCGGTTCATACAGGGACTGCCTCATGGCGCCTATTTCGGAACTGCAACCATTGTGGCGGTGAAGATGGCGAAAGAGGGTAAGGGCACCAAGGCGGTGGCGATGATGTGTGCCGGTATGCCTTTTGCCAACCTGATGGGTGTTCCGTTGGGTACCTACCTAAGTCACACCATCTCCTGGCGAGTACCTTTTATGATGTCGGTGGTGTTGGGCATCATCACGCTCTATATGATTCACAAGTGGGTGCCCGATGTGGAGGCATTGCCCAATAAGGGTATGAAGGCGCAGTTCAGATTCATGCGCCATCTGGCTCCCTGGCTTATCATCGCCGCCACCTTCTTGGGCAATGGCGGCATTCTCTGTTGGTTCAGCTACATCTCTCCACTCTTGCAGATGAACAGTGGATTCCATGCGTCGAGTATTTCGTTGCTGATGATTCTTGCCGGTTTGGGAATGGTAGTGGGCAACCAGGTGAGTGCATTGCTGGCAGACCGATTCAAGCCAGGCCGCTTTACCTGTTATCTTCAGTTCTTGGCGGCGGCAGCCTTGCTTGCCACCTTCTTCCTGTCGCACAATGGCTGGGTAACGGCTTCGATGATGTTTGTCTCTTGTGCCTGTCTTTTCGGTATCGGCTCGCCCGAGCAATATCTCATCGTGAAGCACAGCGAAGGAGGCGAGATGTTGGGTGGATGCTGCATCCAGGCTGCGTTTAATTTGGGCAATGCCCTGGGCGCCTTTTTTGGCGGAATCCCTGTAACGATGGGACTGGGCTATCATTATCCCGCCCTTATCGGTGTGCCTATGGCATTGATAGGTGCCCTCTGTCTGCTGATGTTTCATCGTAAATATGAGTAGCGGAGATGGATGGATGAATGATATTTTATGCAAAATAATGCAGAAATGTTAGCAAAAGTAATAAAAATGCAACAAAAAGCAATAATTTATGGGAATTTTTGCTTGATATTGTAGAAAAAGTCTTACCTTTGCAGCGGATTTGAGAGGATAAGCGTTAGAAGACAACCAAAGATGAGAAATCATCATGCTGGAAAGGAGCATTCTTTTCTTTTCCAAAAGATTCACTTTAAACAACTTTTAAAAAGATTCGATTATGAAAGTAGCAATTGTTGGTGCAAGCGGTGCAGTAGGTCAGGAATTCCTGCGTATCCTTGCTGAGAGAAATTTCCCAATGGATGATTTGGTGTTGTTTGGTTCTGAGCGTTCTGCCGGACGAAAATACAACTTCAAGGGAAAGGACTATGAGGTCAAACTTTTGCAGCATAACGATGACTTTAAAGATGTCGATATTGCTTTCACATCTGCTGGTGGCGGCACTTCTGAGGAGTTTGCCGAGACTATCACCAAGTATGGTGCCGTGATGATTGATAACTCTAGCGCATTCCGTATGTGCGACGACGTGCCTCTGGTTGTGCCTGAGGTAAATGCTGAGGATGCCCTGAACCGCCCTCGCAACATCATCGCCAACCCTAACTGTACCACCATCATGATGGTAGTAGTGTTGAAGCCTATCGATAACTTGAGCCATATCAAGAAGATTCATATCTCTTCTTATCAGAGTGCTTCAGGTGCTGGTGCTGCTGCCATGGCTGAACTTGAGCAGCAGTATAAGGATATCATCGAGACTGGTAAGACTGAGCATATCAATAAGTTCCCTCATCAGTTGGCATATAATGTCATCCCACAGATTGACAAGATGACTCCTAACGATTACACCAAGGAGGAGATGAAGATGTATAACGAGACCCGCAAGATTATGCACTCTGATGTTCGCACCAGTGCTACCTGCGTTCGCGTTTCTTCACTCCGTTCTCACTCAGAGAGTGTTTGGTTCGAGACAGAGAAGCCATTGGCAGTAGAGGACATCCGCAAGGCTTTGGAGGCTGCTCCAGGCGTAACTGTAAAGGATGATGCCCAGAACTACGTTTATCCAATGCCATTGGAGAGTGCCGGCAAGGACGATGTATATGTAGGTCGTATCCGCAAGGATTTGGCTGATGACAATGGTAACACATTGTGGTTGACTGGCGACCAGATTCGTAAGGGTGCTGCCCTGAACGCAGTTCAGATTGCTGAGTACTTGATTAAGGTGGGCAACGTAAAGTAATTACATGCTGGAAAGATTCAAACTTTTGCTCCAGGAGATGAACCGGGGCATTTATGAAAAAAATACTGAAATTTCGCTCTCGCTCCTTGCCGCTCTGGCAGGCGAGAGCGTTATTCTTTTAGGTCCACCGGGTGTGGCCAAGAGTATGGTGGCACGACAGCTGAAGTGTGCCTTCCGTGGAGCACGCAATTTCGAGTATCTCATGTCGCGCTTCTCTACGCCCGATGAAATCTTCGGTCCTGTGAGCATACAGAAACTGAAGACCTCCGATACCTATGAGCGTGCTGTGGATGGTTATCTTCCTACAGCCGATGTCGTGTTCCTCGATGAGATATGGAAGGCGGGTCCTGCCATACAGAACACCCTGCTCACGGTCATCAACGAGAAACTGTTCCGCAACGGCATACGCGAAATAGAGTTGCCGCTGAAACTCCTCGTGGCTGCCAGCAATGAGTTGCCAGCCAAGGGCGAGGGACTGGAGGCGCTGTGGGACCGCTTCGTCATCCGCATAGAGAGCCGTCCCATCCGGCAGGAGAAGAACTTCCGAGAGATGCTGTTGGAGGTGAAGAGTGATGAACGAAGCGTGAAGAAACAAGGTTCGGCGGCCGAAGGGAAAGCCAATTCAAATGCGATTACTGCCGAGGAGTATGCGGAATGGTCGAAGGCCATCGATCGTATAGGAGTGAAGGAGGAGGTACTCGATGCCATTTCTGCTATCCGCAAATCCCTGAGAGCCGTGAATGTGGATGAGGCTGCCGAGCGCCGTCATGTGTATGTAAGCGACCGTCGCTGGAAGAACATCATGCGCCTGCTTCGTACCTCAGCCTTTATGCAGGATCGGGCGGAAGTGGCGGTATGCGATCTTCTTCCCATCTACCATTGCCTGTGGCAGGAGCCGGAGGAGAGGGATGCCATCCGTGCGCTCGTTATCAAAGCACTCTTTGCTCCTCATGCCGACAAGTTGGTAGAGATGAAGAATGCCCTTGCCGAGGACATCAAATATCATCGCATCCGCCGCAGTCCTGATGAGGGCAGGGATTACGAGGGCGAGATAGAGAGTCTCTCAGATGCCCTGACTTCCCTGGAACGCCAGTTAGGTGACAACCTCTTCGTTTCTTCCGACGACAAGACCGAACTCTCTTCTTATCTTCGCGATTTCTACAGAGAGCTGGCCTTTACCCGTCAGGACACGATGAAACTGTATGAGATGTAAAAGAACATCCCATAGGGCTTATGTATGTTGAGGGGGATGGTTACAGTTTGGTCATGTGATAGCCCAATGCCTTCAGTTCGATGGCGGCTCCCATTAGGTACATCTGCTGCAAGGCTGCGATGTATGCACGGAATGTTTCTTGTGTGCCTGGCTCCAAGTGTTGGTGGCATAGGAGGTTGTAAGTATGAGAGGCACATTCGGCAACTATGCCGCTGAGTTCTGTCTTTCCCTTGTCATCCAAAAGGAGAATTTTCTCGCAGATATAGTCGTCCATGTGGTCGAAGTCGATGCGGTCGCGGAGATACTTGTAGAGGTCTTCCACCTTACTGTATAATTCCCAATCCTCGTCCCAGTACTTGGCGATAGCCATGCCGATGAACATTATCCATCCTAATGATACCGTGGGATATTTGCCGAACTCTCTCATTCCGTCGGGCAAGTAGCTTTCTCCTATCTTGAGACCAGAGCTCCTCGATGTCGGGCATCTCTGGAAAGTGAGCATCCACCCGGTCGATGGAGGTGAGGTGCTGTGCAAGTCGTTATGGAAAACCTGTTCTATTGAGAGGTTTGAAGATGATTCTGCCATGATGATAATTCTTTTGGTTTGATATGAAATATTTTGTTGAATGCAAAGTTCAAGTAATATCTTTTGGATAGCAAAAAATATAGAAAAGAATTTTCAAAAACAACTAATTGTAGATTGGCTTTGCCTCAAATTTCTCTGTTCTAAAAAACAAGGGGAATGTGAAAAGTTTAGTGGTATCTATCTTATCTTTTATTTTCCGTGAGCTATATCAATACATTTCTTTCGCAATTCTTCCAACTCATCTAACTTATAAGGATTATTTTGAATGTTGATTATAGGCTTGTAGTCTCTAATTAATTGCTTTTCTATCTCTTTCAAGTTTTCTTTCCAAGATATATAGTTAACTAGTAAATGTTTTTTCATCCAATTTATTATCTCCGTAATATCTCGCTCTGAAAATTTATAGTTTCTACTCTCGCTTCCTCTTAAAGAACCATACTCTGGGGTATAGCCCAACATAGCCCCCAAACTTCTAAAAAATGTTGCGGGCTTTTTTAAATGTAGTTCTTCATTCCACAAACGCTTTCTAAGATTACATTCCGATATTCCAATATAGAGTATATTATGTTCCCTTTCTATTAGTTTTTGAGCAAAAATCTTAGGGAGTTCATTGACGTCCCTCACCCTTATTGCATAAAATCCAGTAGTTGTTGGAATATCATCCTTAGAAATCTCATCAACCAATTTAAAATTATCAGCCCACATAAGCCCCCTAAACAATTCCTCCATACAAGCTTTATTTCCTACATTGGTATTCGTTAGCTCTATTTCTTCTGTTTTCTTTGAAAGTTGCATCAACATCCTCTCTTGCTCTGTATTTTTCTGATTATTACAAAAAACCTCACACATTTGGAATAATAGATTCACACAACTTCTTTCCGCTCCATTCAGTTTTCCCCCTTTGTAAGTCGCAAATTCTTTTATGAACTTAACTTTAGAAATTGATAACAATGAGTAAACCTCAAACTGCATATCTCTCATAAAATCTTTCACATGCTTCAATCCATTCAGTCGAGTTTCAGGACTTTTTAGTCCTAGTGACAAGATTTCATGTTCAGCCTCCTTGAATAATATTTCTAAATCCATATTCATTTCTATAAATTATATGTTTGATTTATATGTTTTTTTGAATTCTTTGTAAAGAAAGACTTTCTCCCTCTTTAAAATTTTACTTTTCTCTATTTAATCTTGAACCCGAGGATACATCATCTTTCTCAAAGGAATTACAGTTTGTGCAAAGAAAGCGTCCCATAACCCATTTGACAAAGGCTTAGCCGATTCTGAGGATATTTTCAGCCAATCATTTCTAACAACATCTAGCAAAGTATTAAAAGTCTTATAGGTTATGCAACCTGTTTTAGGATTCTTATCAGGATACTTATTTATTAAGTCCTCAAAATATTCCTTGAATTCATCAAGAAAATTTTGCCTATTAAATTTACAATTCTTTTGTCGCATCCTATACTTCTCTAAAAAATAGTTAGATATAGACTTATTATTCATGCCCTTCATCATTTTCATGATTATTTAACGTTATTAAAAACTCATTCATACCAAGAATTTGAAAAAGATATCCCCCATACTCATCCTCACAAAAAGAACTCCAAAGGCAATCTCGTAGTTTAAAATCATTAATATAGAAATGACCAGTAGGAACTCCTGTAATGTAAAGGTTGTGATAATGAAAATTAAAGCCCTTAAAATCTAAATTAATTTGAAATCCATCTTTCCCATTCCAATTACCATTAAGATAGAAATCAGGAAGATGACTGTCACATCCAGGCATAAACAATTGCGTTGCCATATTTTTAATAAGTTCCATACGATTTACATTGTAAACATGTCCCTTAGAC
>ERZ1023967.206-NODE-206-length-15734-cov-11.464698_pt1 | contig 15734 bp, 6 predicted proteins | sample MGYA00380429_ERZ1023967 | MGnify/ENA primary metagenome ERZ1023967 (study PRJEB33179, sample SAMN07449055) | human gut metagenome | biome: Human-gut; feature: Human associated habitat; material: Faeces | host: Homo sapiens | place: India:Kasaragod | collected... | reverse complement strand
ATGTTAACACTTTATTATTCAATTATTTTAAATTTAATGGAGGTAAAAAATTGGAGGTAAAAAATGAAAACGAAGGCAAAAAAGTTTTCACATAAGCTTCTGGCATTATTTATGGCAGTGCTTATGGCAGCTTCCTGCTTTACCGGTGCTTTAACTGCTTATGCTGATACTATGAGCAGTGAAAAGACATATGCCGACGAATCAATCGAATATAACGATTTGGCGTGGGCTATTCTTTCCGATGAACAGGTAGCTACAGCTTTACTTGACTATGTTGATTTGATGCTTTCCGAATACGGTCCGCAGATTGATAAGCTTCTTGAAAACCTTCCATCAAGTATTACCCAGTATATCACATGGGACAGCAACAGCCGTACCCTTAAGCTTAATGCTTTTGGTCTTATTAAAAAAGACATTCCGGTACGTACTCACAGTGTTGATGAAATTTTCTATACACTTAGGGGTGTCGCTGATCTTCTTAATCAATACGGTAACTTACTCGGTGATGCCGGCAACCTTAACTTTAAGGCTGTTGCTACTAAGGATTGGAATATCACAAGAGAAACTGCATCTTCAACTGATATTTTAAGAAGCGTAATCGGTATTTTCCAAAACCTTTCTTGCGACTATAACGGCACTGATATTTTAGGCAAGGTGCTTAGAGGTGAATTTACTCTCGGTACTCTCGGTAACGTTGCAAACCTTGACGTATATAAGATTATAGGTAATCTTTTGGGCTTTACAGATACGAAGTATAAAACAAACTTAGTATACAATGTTGCTCAAAACCTTATTTTCCAATATACTAATTGGTATACAGAAGATGAAATTAACAATTTCAAGAACGGTACTGCAACATGGGTTTATGATGACCAGCTTATTAATAAACTCACAACAGAGCTTCTTGATAAGATTAGTGTACTTGTTACATATAATCAAGAATACACAGATGCTGATTCGCAAACAGCAATTCAGGACACATCTGCTACACGTTATTTGAAGATTAAAGCTGAAATGAAGGCAAGCAATTCTGACTATGCTACTGCAGCTGCAAAGCTTGGTTATGACCCTAACCTTATATATTCAGATGAATTTAAAGATGATGAGGGTAATCCTCTTAACGTTCTTCTCTTTGCTTACGGTGCTCCTGACAAAAACGGTTATGCAACAGAATCAACCACAAAGGTAACACTTAAGGCAACCGATAATCTTTTTGATTTCGGTTACAGAGCTCTTGACCTTGCTTGGGATACAGTTCTCAAGGGTACAGTCAAACTCCTTCACGTAAATGACGGATTTGATAAGGGTCACGGCGCTAACTTTGATAACAACTATTATTATTTCTTCGACCAAAAGGGCGAGTGGAATGATAATGATGTTGCTGCAAACTATACACAGGCTAAGCTCGATCAATGGGCAAATGCAGTATATAAGGATTATAAGTTTGATTCTGCAAAGGATTTCCTTGCTTATGTTGAGAAGAATGTAACTTATGATCGTACAGCTGCCGAGGACTCAACAGGTTCTTGGAAAGATATCGACGCAACGAGACTTTTCGCTAAGTTAAGATACAGCCCACTTGCTGATTACGGCTTTAAAGTAACAACAGGTCCTATCAATCTTTACTTTGCAGAAACAGGTACTCCAAACCTCGATAAGTTCTTTAGCGGAAGCTATTCAAAGTACAGCTCAATGGTAGCAGGCTTTAATGACGCACTTGTTGCAGCAGTTAAGGACTTGTTCCCGCAGAGCGGCAATGTTATCGGCACACGTCCTGAAATGACAACAACCGGTGATTTTGCAACTATTGACGCAGCAGCAATTAAGTCAATCGTTTCAACACTCGTTGGCAACGCTTGCAAGATGGTTCAGTACACAGCAGACGCTACAGACGCTAACATTCTTAAAGCTTTCTACGCAAAGAACGGCGCTAACGCTGCTCTTACAGAGAAGAATCTTGAAGAAGCAATGATTCCTATGCTCGTTGCTTGTATCGGTCAGGTAAATCTTGGCGCAGGCAAGCTTGAGAAAATTATCCATCCTTCTGATTGGGACGGATGTAAGGATGCAGAAGCAGTAGCTTATGTATGCCTTAAGGAGTATTTATCATACTCAATGCCTAACAAGGATTATTCAAAGCTTGTAAAGATTGGCAGCGACGGAACAATCAATGCAACACTTGAAGGCACAATTCTTCCAATGGCTCGTGACGCAGTTGCTTATGTAATTGAGGCTTACGTTCCTCTTGAGGACGAAAACGGCAATACTTGGAAGACAGAGTCAGCAGCTGTTGATTCTAAAACAACACTCTTTGACCTTCTTAATTCTGTAGTTTGCTACTACGGTGGCGACCATGCAATGGAGAAGGCTGTAAATAAGGGCGAAAGAGCTATGGGCGTAGGTGCTCTCCTCGGTATTTGTGATGAAAACGGCAACAGCCTTATCACAACAAAGAATACTCTTTGGGAAAACATTAATGCAATAGCTAATAAGCTTATGCCTGTTCTCGGTACACTTCAGGGTACAGGTTATGCTAAATTCAATTCAGAGGAACTTATTTGGAACAACATTGTTCTTTCATTCCTTGATATTGGTAAAGAAAATTCAAAGACAGGTCTTTGCGGCGTATCTAACTTCCTTAACCAGTTATTTACAATCGTTTCTGCAGAGCCTATCCAAAAGACTTCAATCGTCGTAACAATTTATGATTTACTTAAGGATCTCATTAACGGATTGTTTGGCGCACGTTACAGCGGACAGAGCTTTAAGACAGTCGTTCCTGATGCTACAAGTGCTCATCCGTTTGATGATTTCTTCCAGGTTAAGGTACTCGCAGGTACAAGCAAGAGCTTGGGTGCATTCCAAAAGCTTATCTGTAACTTCGTAGAGTTCGGCGGATACGGTACAAACGGTCCTAAGACCTACTCTGATTCTATTATCAGAGGTATTTGTTTCGCAGTACAGGCAGTTAACAGCTTCCTTCCTAATGCATTGACTACACTTGGTCAGCATCAGCTCAAGATGGCTACTGCTTCATTCGGTTCTAACACCGTAACAGGCTGTACTTCAGGTGAACCTTATGATGATGTACTTACTGTTACAAACAACTCGGTAGGTATCAATGCATCGTACATTAAGGACGGCAAGCCTACTCAGCTTTCACGTTACTATGTAAAGATTACAAGCGTGCTTCAATATGATGTTTATAATCCGGAAACACCTGAGGAATTATCTTTCCCTGAAACTCCTATTGAGCCGGGTAAGAATGCTGAACTTAATATTTCAGTTCCGTTCGAAGTTTCAGGTTCTGATACAACAAACACATGCCGTGTTGTTGTAAATTATGATATCGTTGATGATCAGGGCAATGTTCTTTATGGAGGCAATACTGTAACAGCTTATAAGCTTCTTACAAGTGAAGTAAGCTTCAGAAATGCTCTTTATGATGCTGATTATAACTTCAACTCTACATTCCAGCAGACAGACGGCACTGACAGAGACGAAAACGGTGTAACCGTTCATTCTCTTACAGGTATCGGCGGTAATATCTCTGCAAACTATCCTGATAAGATGGTTATCGCTTCTAACAAGCTTAACGAAATCGCTCAGTATTCATTCTTTATGAAGGGCGGCAGTAAGGAAAAGAGCATTGACGGTGTATTCTTCTTTGACAGAAAATCCGGCTATGAATCAAATAACCTTACTACTGCAGCTAAGGCATTCGATGATTCTAATTTAACAACAGTAGATATCGGCGAAAAAAACGCTATTGCTCGTTGGGATAAGTCAACAGGTGATCTTCTTAAGATTGGTATGTATGACTATCGTGTAGAAACATCTGCAGGCTCAGGCGAATTCGGCGAATGGCAGCGTAACCGTACAAACGGTTCTACAGGTAGCGGCCTTGGTGCTGTTGACTACTACAGAGGTTATACTTCTGAGGAAATCGGTAACATTTCAAAGCAAAATGAGGGCAAGGAGATTGAAACAAGAACTCACGTTGCATTCACTCTTCAGGAAGCACTTGATGCTAAGATTATTGCCGGTTACCATATCAATGAAAGCGGTATTTATGATACAATGTATCTTAAGACCGGTGGTAAATATAACTATGATAACATCTTTAATATGGTTACACTCGGTACCGGTATTGATGCTATCTATATAAATACCTCAAAGCAAACATTTGGTTCAAATGCTGTTAATAACTACAGACCGTTTGGTTTCGACGGTGAGGCTACTGTTAAGACCGGCACTTATGATGTTAATGTTAACTTCTATAATTCAGGTTCTTATAAGACAGGCAGCTTCCAGCTTGTTATCGGTGAAAGCGGTTCAGCCGGCTCACTTGATAAGAACTATAAAGAACTTGCCAATATCATGGCTAACTATAAAACATCCGACTTCAAAGAGGATGCATCTATCGGTTCAGTTTATGATTTGGCTAAGGATGCTCTTATGAATGTACTTAGCGTTCAGTCAGCTCCTTACACTGCTGAATCAGCTCTTACTCAGTCAGATAAAACAGAGTATGCAGTTACAACTTCAGTTACAACTTCCGCAACAGGCGATCGTGCATATGTTCCTTACTCAACCTCTAACGAAACAGTAACATTTACTGTAAAGGGTACTCAGGTAAGCTACACAATCCCTGAATCGGTTAAAGCAACTGCTTATGTCGGCGGCACAATAGACGCTACAACAGGTGCAACCAGTGGCGGCGTAAAGGGAATTTACTATTCCGATGAGAAATGTACAATGCCTATTTACTCACCAAAGCCACTTACATCATCAGATGTTAAGAATGGCAAGGATGCTGCATTGGCTAATGTAACACTCGGTCAGGACGGTAACTATTACCTTACTAACTCAGTTAAGTATGCTACAAAATGGGATCTCGATACATATCCTGGCGGCCCATGGCAGAGACCGACAACTACTCAGGATACAAACAAAGATAACGAGCCTCTTTATAATCAGGTTCAATATGTATACAGAAATGCTGAAGGCAAAAAGTGCAACTCAGGCGATAATTGGGCATGTAAGTTCCCATCAGCTGAGTATCAGCTCATTCCTAACTCAGGCGAGATGGATTCAGTAGATAATCGTGGTATTGCTACTCAGGCTAATGACAGACTTGAATATGTTCTTAGCGTAGTTAAGTCTCACCTTATCAGCTCATCATCAACACTCTACAATGAGATTTCTGAGCTTAGAAATGGTCTTGAAGAAATTAACTTTGATATTCTTACATATAATAAGATGGTAGAATATGCAAAGAAGGCTGAACAGCAGTATACAGTTGACGTTGATTACGTTGACGCAACAACAGGCAAGACTGTTGAAAGAAACGGTATGTCTTATGTTGACGCTGCTAAGCTTATGAATGACCTCAAGAATGCAGGTACTAAGTTTACTTATACCACAGCTTCTGAAGTATCTTCTGTTCAGGCAAAAGAATACGTTAAACTCTTTAACATATTCGCTTCTGCAGTTATTGAACGTGGTTACCAGGGCAAGCAGCTTGAAAATGAAATCAAGTGTGCATCGGGTAATGCTTACTCAATGCTCAAGGCAACACCTGCTACATACAATGAGGACGGTACAGTTGCTACTGAAGCAACCGTATCTAAGAATGGCGTAGCAGCTAACCCACGCTTTGGTTCATTTGATGCAACAGGTAAGCTTGTTAACGAAGGCGCAACAAAGTACTCATCAGCATCTTGGAACAGATACGTGAGAGCTCTTGCTGCCGCAGTTGACCTTGCTAACTATGGTAACGGTACTTATAAGTATAAGAATTCCGGCACATTCAATATCAATGACCGTAAGAACTATGATGCTCAGCTTGCTAAGATTTACAATGTTGATACTGAACTTCAGGCAGCTGAAATCGGTCTTACCGAGTTTGAGAGCTGTGAGCTTACTGTAACTCCTGTTGCAGGTGCTAAAGTAACAATCGACGGTGTTGCTTACTCAGGTCCTGTAGCTGTAGAAAAGGGTCAGGTTGTTTCAATCAATGTAACAGCAGAGGAAGGTTATACTCTTAAACCTGAACTTACTGTTAACGGCGACAAACTTACATTTGACGATACAGCAACAGCATTCCCGTATGAGCTTACTGTTACAGGCAATACTACAATCGTTCCTTCGGTTGAGTCATTGGCTCCGTCAACTCATAATGTTACTGCTTCACTTGTTGTAGCAACATCTTCAAAGGGTGCTACTAACAATAAGGGCGTAAACGGAACATATAAAGTAACTGTTTATGACAGTGCAAACGCTCCTGTTCTTGAAAAGTCATTTGACCTTACAACTGCTGCAAACAAGATTAGTCTTGACCTTGCACCTGGCACATATACAGCAACAATTACTTCTGATTTTGCTCTTGCACGTACAGTAAGCATTGTTGTTGGTGATGCTGATATTGCAGGTCCTGCAATTGCAATGATTGTATGCGATTATAATAAAGACGGTAATATTACCGGTACAGATGCAACGTCGGTTTATGCAGCCGCTTCTAAGGCTGCCGATCTTCGTTATGACCTTAATGGTGACGGTTCGGTAACCGGTACAGATGCTACAAACATCTTTGCTATTGCATCTTCAACTATTGCACTTCCTGATGTTACTATTAAGTAATATTAGTTTCTATACTTCTTAGGGGCGAAAGTCCCTAAGAAGTTTTACTTGAAAATCATGATAACTTGTGTTATCATTTAATTAAGCAGAGCTATGGCTTTGCTTTGTCTTGATATATTCGGCTTTTGCCGTTTATATACCATGCCCGCTTTGGGCGGGGAGGCTATGGGCAGTTTCGTTTAGTAAATATTTAATGTTTCACGGTGTTTGGCTTTTGCCAAAGTTGCTTGGTTTCATATTTTTATGTTTTCTGACCGATTTTTTCTTTGCCCTTCACGGCGATTCTGCTTCTCCCCAAATTAAGCGAATTTTTTCAACAAGGAGGTAACACCAATGAATACAATTGCAAAAAAACGAGTAGGTGTTATTTTCGGTACACTTGCGTTTTTGGTTTTTATTGCGCTTGTTGTGTGCCTTCCTCGTACTTCGTATGCTGCTGCGCTCGGAACGGAGAGCCCGAACGTTTATTGCACATACACAGATTCTAACGGCAAACAATACGACGGTGATAAGTTACCTGCCGGTACATACGACGTCAGCTTTTATTTAGAGGGCGTCACCGAGTTATCGGTTGTGCAGGTTACATCAACCTATTCTTCGGATGTATCGGTGCAGAGTGAGCCTAAGGCTCTTCTTTCTGATGAGGTTGCCGGCGTATCTTCGATGGGAACCGTAACGAATGATTCTAATTTGGTATTTGGCTTTGTTTCAGATGCTGACACTTGTTCATCTGTAACAAAGGACGGCACGTTGCTTGCGACCTTCTCGGTTACTTTTGCAAAGGATTGTGACGCCGCTGATGTTATTTCGGTTTCAACAGACCCAAATAAGACTTTCGTTTTGGCTAATTATAATGACGGATTTGACGATGAGTATGCTCTTGTTACCAAATCTGCCGATTATCCCGGTTCTCTATATTTAATGACCTGTGACGTTTCACCGTCAACCGGTCATAGCGTAAACGGCTCGCTTGTTATTATGACAAATGCGAAAGGCGATACTGCCAACAGTCCTGTTTACGGCGAATATACGGTTAACGTATATTCAGATTCAGCTCGTACCGAGCTTGTCGGTACAACCACATCATCACTTAAAGATGGTGTAAACGCTTTCTCTATTGATTCGTTAAAGGACGGAACATACTATCTTTCAATCTCGTCTGATTATGCAATAACTCGTAATGACGCTACCGTTATTGTAAACGGTGCCGATATTACTAATGCGGTTATTCCTATGATGGCATGTGATTTTAATAAGGATGGTATAATTACAGCCACCGATGCAACAAGTGTATATCTTTTTGCTTCGAAGCAAACGGATTTATACTATGACCTTAACGGCGACAGTTTAGTAACCGGTACAGATGCTACAACTGTTTATGCTTGTGCATCCGGCTCCAGTTATTATAACGGATTAGAGATAAAGTGATTTTTTTCAAAATAAATAAAGGGGATTTCTAAGTGAAAAAGACATTTAGAAAAGCAATAGCTGTTCTTCTTGCAGTTCTTATGGTTGCATTCTCCGTTCCGTTTTCTGCTTTAGCTGCCACTAATGGTGTAGCTGATATGTTCGGTTCAACAGATTATACTGTTACTCAGAACAGAAAATGGTGGGTTGATGATGGCGTAGATACAAGCCTTGAAAAGCTTCAGTCAACTCCTGAATATCGTGGCTATGCTAATGATGACACTAGTGCTGGTTCGTTTGATTTCGGTGCTGAAATTGCAGATTATGCGAACAATGGACTCGAAGACCATCGTAATGACTATAAGCCTGTAGTTGCTGCAACAGTTTCCAACTTGGGTTCAAAACAAGAAGCTGAAGCTGCCATAGCAGACGGTACATTCGCTAAATACAACAAGCAGTACATTAACCAATATTATGGCATAAATGCTGCACATACTTATGAGGCTGTTAAAGAAGCAGGTAATATTGTAAACCCTGCTCATGTTAAAGCAGGTCAGCGTATTGCTATTACAGTTGAAATCGGCGGATTTGATGTTATTCAATCAGGTCAGTTCAAAGGTAAATTCAACACTGAATATCTTCAGGCATCCACACCGGGAACTCTTACTAAGGCACGTGATAATTGGAAAATTAATACAGCTGCCAAGGGCGCAATTAAAAACGGTGTTGCATTCTATGGAGATGGAATGCAGTTTAATAGCTCAACCTATAATAATGAAGAAGGCATTTTCTATGGTGCTATTACAGGTACAGCTGCCACAAACGGTAACCAAACAACTTCCAACTACATTGGAGTTGGTACTGATGGCGTAAAACCATTCGGTAAGTACGGTTTGGTTTGCTATACTTATGCATTCGAAGTAGTTAAGGATTGCGACCTTTCTGAAGTATTTACATTTAATACCGATATTGCAGGTACAGAGTTTGAGCCTTATTTCAGATGGTCAATTGACGGTACAGGCGAACCTTCATGTAATGCTGTAAATCCTGAATTATACCTTGTTACACATGACGATACAAAAAGCACTTTTGCTAACTGGGCATTAATTTGGACAGATTATGCAAAGGAATCAACACCTGAAACTAAGACTTATACTATTACATTTAATGACATCAACGGCAAGCCTGTTGATACGCAGACAGTTAAAGAAGGCGAAACTCCAACAGTTCCTTCAACAAATACTGCTGCAACTGTAAATTATAAGAGCGATAATAAGCATGAAGTAACAACTTACTCATGGCCGGAAGTATCAGCTGCTACTGCAGATACTACTTACACTGAGGTTGCTACTAAAGCTGAGGAAGATTGTAACATTACTTATGCAGAGACAAGTAAGCATACACTTGTTTCAGGTACTGTTCTTACAGGAACATGTACTAAATGTAATCATGTAGATACTCAGACTAAGGACGATAAGCTTGACGGTACAGCTTACTATGCTGCACTTGATGCTGCAAAGAAAGTTGACGGTACTAAGTACACAGCTGAATCTTATGCTAAGGTAACAGCTGCTCTTGAAGCTAACGCTCAGGCTAAGGTTGAGGCTTATACAGATCAGGCACAGGTAACTGCTGCTGCAACTGCTCTTGAAAATGCAGTTAAGGGTCTTGAGGCTCTTCCGACATCAGATGTTTATACTTACACATTCGCTGGCGGTAAAACTCAGACTGTAACAGTTGATAAGGGCGCTGCTCCTACAGCTCCTGCTAACACAGCTGCTACAACAGTTGATAACAACGACGGTACTCATACAGTAACATCTTACACTTGGGAAAAGACAGGCGAATTCACATTTGCTGAAAAGGCAACTGCTGATACTAAGGATTGTACTTACGGTGAATACACAACTGTAACTCCTTCTACAATTGTTAAGGCAGGTACTGAAAAGGCTACATGCTCAGTATGCGGTCACGAAAATGTAAGAGACCTTGCTAAGCTTGACGGTACAGCTTACTATGCTGCACTTGATGCTGCAAAGGCAGTTGACGGTTCTAAGTACACAGCTGAATCTTATGCTAAGGTAACAGCTGCTCTTGAAGCTAACGCTAAGGATACTGTTGAAGCTTATACAGATCAGGCACAGGTAACTGCTGCTGCTACTGCTCTTGAAGATGCAGTTAAGGGTCTTGTTCTTGTTGAGGTTTATACAATCACATTTACAAACGCTGCAGGCACTGTAGTTGATACTCAGAAGCTTGCTGCAGGCGCTACTCCTGTAGCTCCAAAGACAAATACTGCTGATACAGCTGCTACACCGGCAGGTAATAAACAGCACAGCCATACAACTTATAGCTGGCCGGCAGTTTCTGCTGTAACAGCAAACGCTAACTATGACGAAGTTGCTAAGGTTGTAACAGAAGATTGCACAAAGGGTACACCTGTTGTAACAGAGCCTACACTTGATAAGCCGGGTTCAGAAGTTACAAGCTGTACAATTTGCGGTCAGGTTCTCGAAACTAAGGTTCTTCCTCAGCTTAAGGGTTATGATATCACAGTTGCTAAGACTGCTTACGGTACAACAACTCTTAACAGCGAGGACGCAACAAACGGTAAGACTACTAAGGTTCTTGCTAACTCAACTGTAACTCTTACAGCTCAGGCTAATGAGGGTGCAGAGTTCGTAGGTTGGAAGGTTGCTAACAAGCTCGTTTCAACTAACGAAACATATTCATTCACAGCAGTTGCTGATACAGAGGTAACTCCTGTATTTACAGAAACAGCTGAATCAACATTCGAAGTTGTATTCATTGATATGTACGGTAACGTTGTATCAACTCAGGAAGTAGCAAGCGGTGCAAACATTAAGGTTCCTGCAACTGCTCCTATCTATCCTGGTTATACATTCAAGGGCTGGGCTCTTACAAACGATGAGATTACCGCTCTTACAGAAGGTAAGACCATCAGAGCTATCTATGAGAAGGATGCTACTCAGACTTACACAGTTAAGGCTGCAGGCGCAACAATCACAGTTAACGGCACTGACTACACTGACAAGGCTGAAAATGTTGCATATGACGCTAAGGTAACAGTTACTAAGGCAGGCGCAACATCATGGACAGTAAACGGCGCAACAGTTGGTTACGGTGAATCATACTCATTCTTCTGTGCTTCGGATATCGAACTCACAGCAGTTACAAAGGCTGATGACACTTCTAAGACTCAGGTTGCTATCGTTTCAACAACTCGTCCTTCAGCTACAGATTGTGACGTTCTCTTTGTTGCAACACGTACTGTTGCTGATAATGAGACAGTAGTTAGCCAGGGCTTCGTATATGGTAAGAATGTAACAGCTTCTGACCTTACACTTGAAAACGTTGGCAAGACTGCATCAGGTACAAATCCTGGTAAGGTTAGAGTTATTTATAACAACATCAACGCTTCACAGATTGGTTTGAACTACGGTCTTACTGCAATGACAGGCGTTGCCGGCGCAAGAGCATTCGTAGTTACTAAGGATGCAGATGGTAATGTTCATACTTACTATTCAGAAGCATCACTTTACGACTATAATGCTTAATTAACACAATTTAGCAAAGCTTTCACCTCTGCCTTAAGGGGTGGAGGCGAGCTTTGATAAATTAAGGAGGACACACCTAATGAAAGAGCTTTATACAAAGCCGGTGTCAGAGGTTAATGAATTTTCTCAGACAGCTGATGTTATTACTACATCCGGAGAGGGTACTGACTGGGGCTTCGGTGGAAAAGAAGACTAATCTGACACTTTAATTAAAGCATTTGGAGACGGCAGAAATGCCGTCTCTTTTTGCGTTTAAAAGAGCCTTGAATAAAAAAATAAACTAAATATTAATCATTCCCGAATATGACATTTTGCCTTTAATTGTATATTGACAAATAATTAACAAACATATAAAATGAAATTGTAATTTATGACATAAGATGTATATTTTAGAGGGAGAATACTATGTCAAATAAGGAGTATGAATACAAATTCGATACTGTCAAGCCGCCTGAGGATAGGGTGTACGATGACAGAGTGATGCATTATTATGAAAATCATTCAAACGAACCTGCACGTCCGCTGATTTTGGCACTCGGCAAGCATATTACAGACAGAGTTTTGTATAAATTGCCGTGGCTTCCAAAGGTAGGCAAAGAGCTTACCGTTAACGACCCTGAATATTGGGGTCTTGCTTCAATTGTAACCGACGAGATGGCAGAGGTTGCCCTTAAGATGAAGGTACACAAGGGTATGAAGCTTAAGGAAATTATAAAAGCTACGGGCAAAAGTGCCGCTTACCTTGAGCCGCTTCTTAAGGAAATGGCAAATGTAGGTCTTGTTGAATTTAATTGGGAAAATCCGGAGCATGAAAAGCAATATGTGCTTCCTATGTTCGTTCCCGGAAGCGCAGAATTCTTTAATATGAAATGGGATAATATTTGTGAGCATCCGCAGGTCGCAAATTTCTTTGAGCGTATGACTCAGCTTCCGCTTGAAGCAATTACGCCGATGGTGCCTCCGGGAGGCGCCGGAATAGGTATGCACGTTATCCCTGTTGAAAAGGCAATTTCAATGGAAAATCAGTCTGCTGATGTGGAACATATTTCTCATTGGCTTGATAAATATGACGGCAAATATGCGGCAGGCCCGTGTTCGTGCCGTTATAGCCGTGCAATGTGCGGCGAAGGCTGTGCCGATGACCCTGAGGATTGGTGTATCGGTGTCGGCGATATGGCGGATTACCTTGTTGAAACAAATAAGGGCCACTATATCACACGTGAAAAGGTTATGGAAATTCTTCAGCGTGCCGAGGATAACGGTTTTGTTCACCAAATTACTAATATCGACGGTGAAAATAAAATTTTTGCTATCTGTAATTGCCAGGTAAAGGTATGCAATGCGCTTCGTACCTCTCAACTTTTCAATACGCCTAATATGTCACGCTCGGCGTATGTGGCTAAGGTTGAGGCTAAGGATTGCGTAGCCTGCGGCAAGTGTGTTGAATTTTGCCCTGCCGGTGCCGTTAAACTCGGTCAAAAGCTTTGCAAAAAAGACGGCTCTGCTGTTACATATCCTAAGCAAGAACTTCCCGACGCAGTTAAATGGGGCAAGGAAAAATGGTCGCCTGATTATAGAGATAAAAACAGAATTAATTGCTACGATACAGGTACGGCGCCTTGCAAGACTGCCTGCCCCGCTCATATTGCAGTTCAAGGCTATCTTAAAATGGCGGCTCAGGGTAGATATACCGATGCTTTGGCTCTTATCAAAAAGGATAACCCTTTCCCGGCAGTTTGCGGCAGAGTTTGCAATAAGAGATGCGAGGAGGCTTGCACAAGAGCAACTCTTGATGAAGCGGTTGCTATTGATGACGTTAAGCGCTTTATCGCTCAAAAGGACCTTGACAGTAAAACAAGATATATTCCTAAAAAAGTAATACCTTCAAATAGGGGCGAGTTTAAAAATAAAATTGCCATTATCGGCGGCGGACCGGCAGGCCTTTCCTGCGCATATTATCTTGCACTTACGGGATACAGACCTATAGTGTTTGAAAAGAATGAAAAACCCGGCGGTATGCTTACTTACGGTATTCCGTCCTATAAGCTTGAAAAGGATGTTGTTGAGGCGGAGATTGACATTATTCGTGCGCTTGGTGTTGAGATTAAATGCGGCGTAGAGGTCGGTAAGGATATCACTCTTGACGAACTTCGCAAGGATGGATATGAGGCATTTTATATTGCTATCGGCTGTCAAGGCTCAAGAAAATCGGGGGTTGACGGCGAAAACGCAGACGGTGTTATGAGCGCTGTTGATATTCTCCACGAGATTGCCGAAAATCACGACCTTGACCTTAAAGGCAATAGAACCGTTGTTATCGGCGGTGGTAATGTTGCCGTTGATGTTGCTCGTTCGACTAAGCGTTGCGGCGCTGATGTTTTGGGTATGTTCTGCCTTGAAAGCAGAGAGGAAATGCCTGCGAGCGAAGAGGAAATTTTTGAAACCGAGGACGAGGGTATTCAAATAAACAACGGCTGGGGCGTTAAGGAAATTCTTGCAGAGAACGGCAAGGTGACAGGCGTTGTGCTTAAAAAATGCACAAGTGTTAAGGATGCAGACGGCAAATTTAACCCTCAGTATGACGAAAATGATACTCAAATAATTGAATGTGACCGTATTTATCTTTCAATCGGTCAGTCAATTGAATGGGGTAATCTTATCGACGGTGAGGCGGTAGAACTTGGCAGAGGTAACGCTCCTCAGGCGGACAGTCTTACTTATCAAACAGAGCAAAAGGATATTTTCGTCGGCGGTGACGTTTACACAGGCCCTAGCTTTGCCATTGACGCTATTGCTGCCGGCAGAGAGGGTGCAGAGTCAATCCATAGGTTTGTTCATTTCAACGCAAGCCTTACAGTTGGCAGAAACAGACGTGATTTCATAATGCTTGATAAGAACGATATCCTTGTTGACAGTTACGATAATTCCTCACGTCAAATCCCGAATATTAATAAGAAAATTGACGCTAAATCTTCGTTTAAGGATGCTCATCTTCCCCTTACAGAGGAGCAGGTTAAAAAAGAAACTGCACGATGTCTTGGCTGCGGTGCATCCGTTGTTGACGAAAATAAGTGCATAGGCTGCGGAATTTGTACTACCAAGTGCGAATTTGATGCAATTCATCTTTTTAGAGATAATCCCGAATGTAGCACAATGGTTAATTCAGATGATAAGATGAAAGCAATTTTGCCTTATATGATTAAGCGTAATTTCAAGATTAAAAAAGCTCAAAAGGCTAAAAAGGATTAATTATGCACGAACTTGGTATAGTTTTTCATATCATTAACGAAATTGAAGATGTAGGCAAGGAAAATGAGCTTAAAACGGTATCGTCTGTTACGGTTGAAATAGGCGAGGTTTCGGGTGTGCTGCACGATTATCTTGAGGATTGTTGGAAATGGGCTTGCTCAAAGAGTGAGCTTATGAACGGGGCAGAACTTAAGGTAGAAGTTATCCCGGCAGTAACGTATTGCGAAAGCTGCAAGGGCGAATACAAAACCGTAGAGTACGGTAAAATTTGCCCTTACTGTCAAAGCGAAAAAACCTATCTTCTTTCGGGTAATGAAATTATGATAAAGGAAATTGAGGCACGGTAGCATATTAATGCGCTCTGTCTTTATGATATGATTTTTATTTAACTTTTTTAGAGGAGGGGAATGACAATGTTATTTCAAATTTACGGCGATATGGCCGGTTGGCAACTTCTCGGCTGGGTAATGGTCTTTGTCGGTCTCGTCGTTATGAATGAAATTGCAAGGCGAACAAAAGCAGGCGGAATTTTTTGCTTCTTTGTTTTACCGGCAGCACTGACGGTATATTTCATTGCAATTTATATCGGTGCGGCTAAGGGAGCTGATTGGGCACTTCAAAATGATACCTATGTTCATATGAACAGTTGGTTTCATTATGCAAAGCTTTATGCGGCAACAGCAGGTTGTATCGGCTTTATGATGCTTAAGTATAAATGGGGCATCGGCAAAAAAAATTGGTTTAAGGTGTTCCCGTTTGCAATCGTCGCTATCAACATTCTTATCGCAGTCGGTTCTGACTTTGAGCTGTCTCTGATACACATGTCCGAGCCCACGAGCCCGATCAGTATCACGTATG
>ERZ1023967.193-NODE-193-length-16472-cov-29.370348_pt1 | contig 16472 bp, 15 predicted proteins | sample MGYA00380429_ERZ1023967 | MGnify/ENA primary metagenome ERZ1023967 (study PRJEB33179, sample SAMN07449055) | human gut metagenome | biome: Human-gut; feature: Human associated habitat; material: Faeces | host: Homo sapiens | place: India:Kasaragod | collected... | reverse complement strand
GCAATTCTTTTATTTCGTTTTGTCTTCCAAAGAACTTCATATTTCTATAATTTTACAGTTTCTTTTTGATGTTATTTTTCGAAACCGCTGTTTCGGAAATGGCGGTTTCGAATGCAAAGGTAATAAAAATGCCTGAATATCAGCTTGCTTGTTTGCTGATTTAAGTTTTTTTATTTGTTTGTGTGCTTCTTGTTTTTCCGAAATGGCGGTTTCGAAAGTAAAAATAATGGAGTTGTCAGAATTGACAATAACTCTATATAATAAGGTATGAATGCAGAAAGAAGAGGGGTTAGGAGTCCCTGAAAATAAAATATAAGAGACTTGCAAAAAAGAAAAACCGTTAAAGGTAATTAATTTATGGGGGTATTAGCTTCATATTCTGATGAAAATGCTTAATTTTGCAACTTGAGAAAAGAAAGGTGCAAAAAATAGGTATGAAACGTTCGCTCAACATATTGATGGCTTTGATGCTCTCGCTCATGGTGGTTTACTTGAGCGTGGGTACTACCGTCATGCACTGCCTTCACTATGACAAGGTGATGGTGGGTATGGTGACTGACTGTTGCGTGAAACGTAGCATGCACCATGATTGTTGCCTAGGCAAGCTGGGCGCACAGGTGAACAAGCATTGCATGGAAGTGGAGCTGGTAAAACTATCGCCTACGGTCTCTATCCAACACTTGGATTTCTATGCAGTACCAGTGTTTGCAGGCATCGCGCCAGCCCTTTGGCAGACGTTGCCTCGTCCTGTTATCTGTAGCATTCAGAAGGCAAGATATTGGAATCAAAACGTTCCGCATTCGCCTCCAAGGGCTTATCTTGCCCTCCTTAACTTCCTGATTATTTGATTTTTCCATATTTGCAAATAGGTTGCAAAAGTTTTTCTGTACTTTTGCAGCCAAGATTGTCGTATGCCTATCCCTATCAGTAAAATCTTAGGGTTGCATACATATATAAAATGGTAAAATCATCCGGAGCGAAGATTTAAGATTCGGATAAAAGGAAATATATTTATGTATTCAAGATATATATTGCTCAGTGCCTTGCTGGTTATTGGTGCTGAGACTTATGCAAAAAATAGTAAGACAGAGGTTGTGTCTCTGTCATCATCATATAATAATTCTGTAGAAAATAACTCTGTAGATTCCTCCTCTCAGGATTCCATTTTCAAGGACAAGACCTTGCAGGAGGTGAAGGTGGTGGCTCGTAAGTCGGGCACTTCCCGATTGGCTGGTGCCGTGAATGGCATCGCCGTGAACAAGGATGAGCTCTTCAAGGCGGCTTGTTGCAACCTGGGCGAGAGTTTCACGACCAACCCTTCGGTGGATGTGGCTTATAATGATGCCACGACGGGCGCAAGACAAATCAAACTCCTCGGTCTTTCGGGCACTTACGTACAGATGCTCACCGAGAATCTGCCGAATTTCCGTGGTGCAGCCATCCCATACGCCCTGGGCTATGTGCCGGGATCTTGGATGAAAGGCATTCAAGTATCCAAGGGTAGTGCTTCGGTGAAGAATGGCTATGAGTCGATTACAGGTCAAATCAATGTGGATTACTTGAAGCCAGAGGATGAGCAACAGGTGGAGGTAAACCTCTTTGGCGATACCAAGAGCCGAATCGAGGCAAACGCCGATGCCAACGTTCATCTGTCGGATAAGTGGGCAACGGAGATATTGTTGCATCATGAGAATATCCTCAAAAACCATGATGACAATGGCGATGGTTTCTATGATATGCCAGGCAGAGAACAATATAATGTACAGAACCGTTGGCTGTATAAAGGCAAGCACTACATCTTCCATGGTGGACTTGGGGCTTTGAAGGAGATTCGTACCAGTGGGCAGGATGAGGAACATGTTCATAGTGATGATATTTATCGAATCAAGCTCCATACCAACCGCTATGAGGGTTATATGAAACATGCCTTCATCCTCAATCATGAGCATGGCACCAATATTGCCTTCATGTCCTCAGCTTCGATGCACCAGCTCGATGCCCAGTATGGCAACAGGTTCTACGACCTCAATGAGAAGAATCTCTATGGCTCGCTGATATTTGAGACCAATTTTACTCATCAGCACAATTTGTCGGTAGGTTTGAGCGTCAACCATGATTACCTGGGACAGCGCGCCAATGTGAACATCTCTCCAAGACCGGCAGTAGGGCAAGAAGACTCTCCTTATCTTTTGTCGGAGATGCAGAGAATGAACGAGAAGGAGACGACTCCAGGAGCATACGCCCAATACACCTATACGTTAGGCACGAAGTTGACAGCGATGGCAGGTGTCCGTTTTGACCATAGCTCTATCTATGGCAATTTCTTCACCCCTCGTTTCCACGTGAAGTATTCGCCTGTAGATGCCATCAGCATCCGCTTGTCAGCAGGTAAGGGCTATCGCACGGTATTTGGCTTGGCAGAGTACAACTATCTCTTGGCGAGCGGCAGGGAGTTTCAGATTGCGGGTGATGGACTTAAGCAAGAGGAGGCTTGGAACTATGGACTGAGTACCGCTTTCTACATCCCGATGTTTGGCAAGACCCTGAAACTGAACGCTGAGTATTACTATACCGACTTCAAGAATCAAGCGGTGGTGGATTATGATGCCAACAAGGGGCTTATCTCCATCTGCAATCTGATGGGCAAGTCTTATTCGCACACCTTCCAGATAGATGCCTCTTATCCATTGCTGAAGGGCTTGGAGATAACAGCGGCTTATCGTCTGAACGATGTGAAGTGTACCTACGATTATGGCAAAACCTTGAAAGAGAAGCCATTGACCAGCAAGTATAAGGCGCTCTTCACAGCTTCCTATAAGACTCCACTTGGCCTATGGCAATTTGATGCCACCGTGCAGTTGAATGGTGGAGGCAGAAATCCTGAGCCTTACCAGTTGGCAGATGGAAGCCAGTCATGGTCTCCTCGTTTCCATAGCTTCGGGCAAGTGAGTGCACAGGTTACGAGATGGTTCCGCCATTGGAGTATCTATGTGGGAGGCGAGAACCTGACTGGTTTCAAGCAGAAAACTCCTATCTATGGTGCCAGCAACCCATGGGGAAGCGATTTCGAGCCAACCTTGGTTTGGGGACCTGTAGAGGGCAGGATGTTCTACGCAGGAGTGAGAGTACACTTTTAAGAGAGAATATTGAATGTTAAATGTTGAATGTTGAATTATTAAAGCAAATAGAAAAGTTATGAAGAAGATTTTAGTAATGTTCACAATGATGATGGTGGCAATGGTAACCTTTGCCAAGGACATCAAGACCGTAGTGTTCACCACAACCCCACAGATGCACTGTGCGGCTTGTGAGAATAAGATCAAGAGCAACCTTCGCTTTGAGAAGGGAATCAAAAGCATTGAAACCTCTGTGCCAGACCAGACAGTCACAGTACAGTATAATGCCGACAAGACAACCCCAGAGAAGCTCCAGAAAGGTTTTGAGAAGTTTGGCTATAAGGCTCGCATCCTGAAAGATGGCGAGAAGGTCGAGAAGAACACTGGGGAGAAGTGTGACTTGATGTAATTCCTGCTGCTCATCATAAAACACATTCGTTCTACGTATGGCGCACAGGTAATAAGTATAAATAGGGAACGCAGCGCGTTCCCTATCTGTTAGCCCCACTCCTTCTTCACATCAAAGCAGGGGCAAGCTTTGTTGGCAAATTCATTATGACCATGAATCGTGGCTAATGGATATTCCTCCTTCAGCTGCTCGATGAGCGAGCGCATTGCCGCTTTCTGTTCTCGGGTTCTTGTATCCTTCGGCTTACCTTTCTTTGATAAGCCGCCGATGTAGCAAATGCCTATACTGATGGAATTATGGCCCTTGCAATGGGCGCCAACCTCCTCTATCGCACGTCCTACATGAATGCTGCCGTCACGATAAATCACGAAATGATAACCTATGCAGCGCATTCCGCGCTCCCGGTGCCAGCGGTCAATATCCGCTACGGTGAAGTTGCGACCTTCCTTGGTCGCACTGCAATGAATGATGATTTCCTTTATCTTACGCATGATATTGCTATTTTAAATGAATGAATGTTAGGGTGGAAATCCTAAAATGCTATCGAGATATCATCACTACCCCAATCTATGATATGTAACTTGATACACTCCATCTTTTTAGAAGCCTTCCTTAATCGTTCACAAAGTCGGTCGAAGTATTCCTGAGAATGAATCACCAGCCCAGAGGCTACAGCCTTACCCAGAATGATGCATCCATATTTCAGCGTCATCGGACCATTTCCGGGCTTGAGACAAGGAGAATTGATGCCCACTTCCCAAACAGCCTGTCCCTTCCTCAGGATAACAGGCATTTTCCTACTCTTATTAGCTATAGAAACAAAAGCTATCTCATAGTCTCCTGCAGGCAAATAATGCTCAGGATGTTCTATGGTATTACAAACTTTCGTACCCTTTATTACTAATGTGCCATCTACTCCCCATCGGGTAAAGCGACGGCGATAAATGATTATTTCCATAAATATCAAAAAATTAAATTGATTTATTGATAGGGCCATTAAGGATTTCCTTACTGAAAATCCTTAATGACCGAAAATGACCGTGACCGTTAATGACCGGATGTATTAATGGTCACTTACTTTAAACCACTATTATACTGCAGGTTGAACCTTCTGGTAACGCATATCGGGCAGCACACCTATCAATCCCTGCCGCTTCCAGTTTTTCAACATCTGTCTAACAACCTCACGAGTTACGTTTGCCCCCTTTACTGCTATACTTTGCTGTAATGCCTGTTCAAAGGAAAAAGTAACGTCAAGCCGCTCGAAGATGGAATCATTTTTGCCGCGTCGGGAACGATCATAAGTCGTCTGACCGCAATAACTCTTGGATGAGAATGCATCCTCTATGCGACTGCGGAAGAAGTAGAGTGCATTGTCCAACTGATAATCTGCCAGGATATTGAAGGCTTCGAGCATGGTTGGTGTCTGCGTCTTTACGATCATTTCCTTCCATAACAGCGGATTCTGTTTCAGCTGCTTCTCGGCACCCTGAAAACCATGTTTCTGAATCAGCGTCTCGGCCACCTTACAGAGCATGATGCAGGTCATCATTCTCATCGTGGTAGGACAGATACGGAAACGCTGGCGGGCTTTCACCTTGTCGTCATTTTTCATGGTCTCCAATCGTATCTGTTCCAGCCACTCCCTGCCCTTATTCTCCAACTTAGGCAGAACCACCTCGCCCTCCATCAGGGGCAAGAGATGAGCTATCTGCCGTATGTGCTCACGTTGAGTTTCGGTCAGCACAAAGAGATTGTCTGTAAGCGGAGTGAACGTGTTGTCCGGCGTTCGCGCCACGACAATACGGCTTTGGAAACCATCCGTATAATTGTTCACTACTCGATAGAGTGCATCTGGCGTTCCGCACATCACAACGTTCCACAAAAGATGTTCGATATGAACATTCACCGCATCTGCACTTCTTGCCTCGCGCTCATAGCTCGTTCCGTCGTAAGCCTGTCTTAACATGACAGAAAAATCGCTCATTGCCGATTTCCACTTCTGTGCTACGGTGTCAGCTTCCGGAGTGAACGAGAAGGCGTGCTTGCCTTCAGTATTAGCCAGTCGTTCTGCAAGGTTGGCCACCGTATTATTTAAAGTAAGACATCTTACAGGCAGCTTTGGTTCTTCCGGTTGCTCCTTCTTATTCTTGGCCGCACGCTTCTTGGCTCTCCATTCATCCTCCTGCTGCTGATACATTTTGTCCATCTGTTTCACTTCCGAAGTCCAGGTATCAACCACAGGGTCGATGCTTCCCTTGCCTGATGCAAAATCACCGGCGATGTAGGAGATAAGGTTCAGCGAGTTCATCTTGCCGTGAACGGAAACCTTCACGCCGGTAGCAAGCATTCCGATGGCAGGACAGATGGCTGTAATCACTGGCATTGCCAGAGCCGGTCCAACAGCACTGATGGAATCACGCACGCCTTGTGGCATCTTGGGTAAAGCATCGTAATAGAACAGATCATCCTTGGCGTTAGCTTCGTCCAAGGCATTCACCAGCGCCTCGCTGTCTTCATCTGCATTCCCGTTCGAAGCCCCCAGTTTCAGTTTCTCCTGTCTCAGCGCAGCCAGCACATCCTTCAGTCGCTTAGGCATTTGCGTGATTTTCTCGTTCAATGCCGAGTTGATGCAAGCCATCTTTTCCTGCTCGGGAAACCCATCGTAGCAGGGAATAATCTGAGCCAGCAGATTGCGGTCAAAACCACAGATGTGGCGCAGGTTCACAGCCAGCTCAAAGGTCAGCGTATTGCGGTTGGAGCGCATCGGCTCCTGCCCATCATTATACAGTTGCCACCACTTCTTAATGATTTCCCCATAAGGAATCCCGAGATAATTGTCCTGAGCAGCAGAAGTAGTTGAAGTAGAAGAAGTTGACGCAGCAGAGGCAGAAGCAGCAGAAGTAGAATTTCTCGAATTCTTAAATTCCTGGTCCTTAAACACCCCTTGAGAATCCTTCTTGAATTCTTCCTTCCAAGGCTCATAATGCTTGTTTGCCTTGTGCGCCCCTTCCGGAAGTTCCTCCTGTCCGTATCTTTCACGCTCTTCCAGAACTTTCCCTTCAGCTGCCACGGCAGCCTCATCATATTCATCCTTGAAGAGTCGTGGCGAAAGGAAGAGCAGATCTTCGTCATCCGATGTGGTCGTGAAGTAAACCCGATTGATGTCGTGAGCCGAAGTATCCATTTCGCACTTGAGCATCGTAGCAATCCTCACCTGATTCTCCAGAACCGTCTTGCCCTTTTCACGTTCAAACACCGCATGTCCGCCTTGTCGTGCACTACGTTCCAGCATCAGAAGTCCGTACTTGTCCGGTTCCTTCAGCAACAGCTTGGCAGCCTTGGCAAAAGCCTCCGGCTCATCCATATCAAACCCGAAAGCACCGCTTGGCAGTTTCATTCCCTTCACCACACCTTGCGGATAATGGCCGGAGTAATTAAACTGCACAAGTCTTCTTTTCGCAGCATCGTTTCCGGCACGAGCCAGACGAAGATTCGCCTTCTGCTCATTGCTTCCACGCAGCTGCTTATACTCCTCTTCCGAAGTGATGGAGCGGGCAACCTTGTGCCCATTCTCCACCTTAATTAAATAACAACTCATCTATCTTATTACTTATCGTTTTAATTGATAATCCACTAAAGCATCAGCCCCTTCTGCTGACTCAACAGCCAGCGTTTGGGCGATGTTGAGTCCCTCATGGCAGAACACCTTCAGCGTGAGCTGAATAGCCCCATCCTTGGTCTTGCTCAAACGACCATGCGCCAGTTTCTTAATCAGTTCCGACTGACTTTTCGGCTTAGAAACTGCTACGAAATCAAACGTTCCGTCTTGCATTTGCTGAGCCACACCATGACGGCGGAACGCTTCTACAACACCCTGATTTACAGAATCAGGACTGAAGAGGAAATACTGCTTATCATCATAGTAAGCCATTCCACCCAACTGCACATGCTGGCAGCCGTTATTATTCACCTGCTGGTTCTGAACATTGTTCTGAACCTTATTATTTTTCTTTGCACTCATAAAATCTTAAATTAAAATTGAAGATGAACGAAAGAAGTGTCGTAAGTTTCAGTTTGCGCAAATTATCCCGGGACAATTCTCACGCCACCTATTTCAATTCAAGATTAATTACTTGCCAAGTTTCTCAATGTCCGTAACCAGAATATCCTGATAAACCTGACCATTGTGCTCATGGGTAGTAAAGCGGAGCGTTACAGCCACCAGCTCACCAGCCGCATACTTACATTGCGCCATATTGCCCAACATTGCCGCAGCATACTGGTTCTCATACTTGCCGCCCATCTCCTGGAGAACGATGTTGCATTTCATCATCTGTCCGTTCTCACTTTTCTGACTCTGTACAGCGAACGCCTCGCCCTGCTGCACCACTCTCATAAACATTCCGTTCATAATCTATAAACCGCAAGGTCTAACCTTCCTTTAAGGTTTTCTTTAATCCGCCCAACCTTGCTAAAGCTGGTGCAAAGATAGCAACACTTTCGATGCGGCGGAATAGTTGGTGAAAGAATGCCCCCTCATCTTTTCACCACTTTTTATTTCAGCTCTGCTTCAAGGATGTTTTTCATCACGATAAGCAGGCTGACGGCTCCGTCGCCCCCACAGGCCATTCGCCGTTCATATTCCTTATTAATAAGGTCGAAGAAGAGTTTCAGATAGAACCGCTCCGTAGCTTTCTTCATCTTCTTCCCGTCTCTGATATTCCTCAGCGTAGGATAGTTGATGCTGCTGTCGAGCCTTGCCAGTTTGCTGTGCGTATAGCCCAACTTGATGACGGCTTTATAGGCAATGCCCAGAGCCGTAAGCTGATGTTTTTTTTCTGCCATGATTCCTGATCGGTTTGCGAGAGAAGCCGTGGATTCCCGATGGCCATCTTCAATCACGTTGTGAGGTTCCCCGCCTCCGCTCAGGTTAATACTAAAATAAAAAAACTCGGAAATGAGAAACTGATTCCCAAATCCGAGCGCAAAGATAAGATATAGTTATATAAGTGCCTAAAAACAAAATCGGTCATTCCCGGACGACCGAAAATGACCGAAAAAGACCAGCATTTTTACTGGTTACCAAAGGGTTACCCTTTCTTCCTTTTCAATTATCATAAAAACATTTTTAAAAACATATAAAGCCTTTCAACGCATTTTTTATGTTTTTATACGATAGAGAGTCCATCTTTTTTGTCCCTCAGCAGTAATTTTCAACTCCTCAATTAGTGATTTGATTTGAATTTGAATTTTACGTAAAGGAATCTCTTTACCTATTCGTTCATGAATATCTGTTACAGAGCAAGGCCCATAAATTTTAAGGTCCTCCATTATAAGTTCCTTCAATCTGTAATTTTCAATCCTCTTCAATGTAGTTTTCCCCTTGTATTGACTATCTTTCAGAACTCTAGGATCAACTTGATATTCTTTAGATTTCGAACGTTTATCGGTAGCAACCACATACCCTTTGTCTATCAAAGAATGTAACCAAGAGCGCAAGGCATCAGCATCTTTCAAATGAAGTAATTTGATGAGCCCTGTAGCCGTAATACTTTCATTTTGAGCAATCAGGCCTAGACAGATAAGCTGCTTTTGTTTAAAAAGCATATTTCTCTCAGCATGATCAATAACCTTTATCATCTCCTGACTTATAATTCGACGATCAATTCTAACCTTAACCCAATCTTCACCTTCTTCTACATAAGGGACAGTCTTGCCATTAGACAACAATGTTTCATACATCATATCATATCCAGAACCTTCCCGCTCCATCAGGTGCAAAGCATAGAAGATTCCCGCCATGTGTTCGTTTCGTTTTTTGGTGCTATGAAGAATATTCTCCACAGTTATTCCAAGTGGTAACCGACCAGGATTAACTATCTCCATATATTCCGGATAGATATTGATGAATATATCACCACGAATGGTATAAGGCCTATGAACAAGAGCGTTGGATATCAACTCTCTTATAACACTCTCTGGATATGCAGGTATATTACGTCTGAACATTCCATCGCTGATTTCTGAACTTTCGCGCCATTCAGGAACCTCATTCCAAATTTCATTTATCTGCTCATATGGAGTCTTGCTAAAATCATCCCATAACCATTTATTAACTTTGTCCCCATATGAATCATATTTAATTACTTGAATCACAGGGGCATTCATAATTCTTCCTCTTTGTGTCTGCTTGCCTATAAATAATACACCTAACTGCGTCATCTTGTCAGAATCAGCATCAGTCATATAATAATAATCCAGCAATTCTTTTACATCCTTCTGTTTTACAAAAGAAGAGACACGATCAGAATGCTTGATAAGATACAAAAAATTATTCAGTTTCTCCTCATCAGCATCATGCCAGCTGAAAGTAGAAATTATATCCTCCCAGTTCAAACATCCTTTATCTGCAGCCAGACGAGCAATATCTTCCGACCCCACAGGCATACTATTATCACCTATACGAATATAAATTTTACCGGAAGAAGTCACCGCAATAGCACTAGGGTTTCTCTGAATATGAAGGCGTACAAATTCTCCTCCATTCTCTGCAATAATGATTTCTGCTGAAATACTAACCCCATGCGTTAATCCGGAAATTTTATTCACTATAATCGTAGGAAGTTCTTCTGGAATAACCTGTTCTTTAGGAGGTAATGTTTCTCCGTCTTCTATTCCTATATCCATACAACCACCCTGAGCATTACTAAAAGCAACACAATCCTTGGCTAGTTCAGGAAAATCAGCCTTTTTCCCAAAAACCGTCATTAACGACTTAGCATCATATATCGAATTTTCTTTCATTTTTCAAAATCCTATAGTTTTTTAAATACTTCTACCATCCCATTGTAAGCAGAATCATTGTAAGGCTGTTTGCAAGGGTTCGTATAATCCTCGAAACTAGACTTTGCAATTTTTGCGAATCCCTTTACTTCCTCATACTCTTTTAAAGTAGGTCTTTTTATAACCCCAGCATCTATGGCAGCCCTTACAGGCATAGCCAGATCCTTAGGCTTCTTTTTTACCGATTGATATTCCCTAATCTTAGAAAGAATAACATCAGTTTGAGAAGGTTCTTTTACAAAAGGACACCCAGGAGAGGTTAAATCTTCTGTTGATGAATAATTATCAAACCATCCTTCAGGATATTTTACGTCTAACCTATATTTATCTGCATTACCTTTAAGTATATCTTCGATAATACAAATCTTGTCAAGCGTATAGAAGAATAGAGTTTCTTCTTCCTTTGTTAAACCATTAAGATGATGCATAAAATATTTGGCAACGTGTTCGATTCCATCTTTGTATTGCATACGTTGCATCCAACTTTTACCGAGAGTGGTTTCTCTAAAGCTAGTAATCAGATTATTGCGTTCTTCTTGCAAAACTTCAAGATTGAGCGGAGATGGAGACTCATCCAATATATCCTTTATTTCAGGCAAAGAGTCCTCATACGACATAAACAAACGATAGAGAAAAGCAATCTGTTCACATCCTTTAGGATAATTAGAAGTCTTAGGCTGTACAGAAATAAAAAAATTAAGCCGACTGTTATATTCTTCAATTAGGCTCCCAATAAACATATTTACAAAATTCCTTATACTTTCATCAGCCATATTGTATTCTATTTTACCACAAGCAGTATCAATGAACTGAGGTGAATCCAACGTATAATGATCAAAAGCTTCCTGACCTAAAATTTCCCTTAACATGGCACTGTAAATAGGAGATTTCAGAACTTCTCTCACATTTGGCCAGTTACCTTGGCGAACTATAAGACATTTGCTCTCATCAAGCAGATACTTAGAATAATCAACTTTAGTACAACGTGGGCAGATAAAAGAGAGTAATTCAGCATCGTGTCTTAGTTTAGTCTCAATATTCCACATTTTCTTAACAAAAAAATAGAGCGAGGCTATGAATTCTAAACTCTCTGTTTGAGTAAAGAATAATTCTGCATATGATTTCAGAAAGTCCAAATCTTCTATTTTTACATACAAGAGTTTTTCTTCATAATCTTTTTCTTCGGAAACACTCTTGCGACGACAGAAAGTTTCATATTTCTGTTCATAAGAATGTACCTCTTCTGTTTCAAATCCCAAATGAACATAATAAACATCACAAAACATTCTCCAATATTTCTGGTGAAGTTTGGTGATGTCAAATATCATTGACTGTGTTTCTGTCAAGGGCATAAAACTACTCATAGGCATAAATGATTTTTATAGGTTTACAGAATTATCTATTGTTTTAGAACTATATAGGCAAAATATGGGTTCAGAGAATCAAACAACATTCCTGCTTAATTTCTTCTGCAATCTCCTCAATTGGGGCTTGTATGAGTTCGCTCCCTTCAAAATCTCCCAAATCAAGAACTTCTCCCATTGCCTTGAGCAGACGAGCATAAAAGTTCTTATCTCCCGTAAGATGCTGCCAAAAATCAGAACCACACAACACAGGATAATGTGTAGCTATCGTCTTATAATAATCAGAAAGATTATCTTTCTCACCATATAAAACTCCTACTACGAGATCCTCAAACTGTAAGTCTAAACTTGGCTGGCTTATAAGAGGTTTGAAATGACAGAGAACAGAGGCAATATCATCCTTGTTTATCGTTTTGACTCCTGCCTTGAACTGACAGAATTTACGGCGACCATCAACAGCATCAACAAATTCGAAATCAATACCATCAAAATTGGATGCTCCTCCGGTAACTTCCTGAAGCAGGGAAACTAATGACTGAACATTTTGTTCGTTACTTGCATCAATAACCTTATCATATATATATGGATAAACTAAAGCCTTAGCTAAACCAATAATTTGAGAATCTTCCTTTATGAATGCTGCAAGATAGTTGATTAGAAACGGATTTATATCAAAGCTACTCAGATGAAGCTTATTCAGATTCTTCAAATGATTAGGAATGATAATAGAACGGAAATATTGCTTTCCACTTTCTATAATTGCTTGTTTTTGCTGTTCTGTCATTTCCTTATATATTAAATTTTATATTTATAGCCTGCTTTTATAGCAGAATTGCCTCCAAAGGTACAAAATAATTGCGAAAATATCTACATTTTATTATAAATATTAACACATAAATGTAGAAAAAGACTTACCTAGGGATTTTAACCTTTTATACAAGGAAATGAGTATAAAAGTTGATTATGTAAATAATGCTTACCGCCCCAAACAGAGCAATAGTAAAGGAAGAAACTATGCAAAGGATAATGATATAAAACATACTTAGGATAGCCATGTTCGATATTTTTACTCTTCTATATAAAGAAGCAAAAGAACTGATATCAAAGTGGTTTTATAGATTTCCAAAGGGAAAAACGCAAAAATGCTCTTCCTCACATCAATTCATGCTCCAAAGAAAGGGCATTTATGGCAGAAATGAGAGCGAAGGGAAGGCGAAAAGTGGGGCAAAGAAGCAACAACATTGTAGGGAAAGGACGCTGACATATGTAGCTTATTTCTATACATTTACACACAGATAAATATATATAATGGCTTATTATAAATCATTAATGCAGAACAAATTACAAGTACAGTACTAGCATTAAAAGAGTATTAATTAAAGCCTCAGAATCCGGTCATTAATGCCCGGTCATTTTCGGTCATTAAGGTTTTCGGGGGCGAAAAAGAGAGCTATAATATAATATTAAAATATTTAATATATATTATAGGGGCTAAATGACCGGAAGTGATTTTCCTTAATGACCGATAATGACCGGTCACTAATGACCGGATGCAGCCCGTTGCCATGACACTCTTCACCTACTCTCGAAAGACTCCATTTCACAAGATTCCGGAAAACTGAATTCAAGTTGCCGGAAAAGTATTGCTTCCTACATTGCTTTTTCGTACCTTTGCATCAGCAATCGAAAGAAAGCTATTTTGTACCTAAAGGCGGTCATCTATGAAGACCGAGACAGGGAACAAAAGATGACAGGCGCCGGTCATCAATGAAGACTCTGAAAAGGACAAGAAAAAGCATCTGGGAAATTGTGATTAAATAAACTCTTTAAAGCATAACATAGTATGATTAATTACAGCATCGTAATGCGTAGCGTGAACGCAAATCTTCTGGAAATCAACCAGGCGAAGTCACGCATCAACCAGGCAAAGAAGGAGGGTACAACCCCTGACCCAAAGGACCTGGAACTCGTGAAGACTGAGAAGCAGAATGCTTTCGCCATCTCACAGTACACCGACATCATGACCATCGAGAAGTTTGCCAAGCACATCACCTCTCATGGTAGTGTCTATTCGAGAGCTGACATCAGCGCCATCCTCTACATCGCCGTAGACTGCATGCGTGAGATGTTGCTTGAGGGCAAGAAAATTCGACTGGGCGATCTCGGTGATTTCTCTCTCCTTCTCACCTCAAAGGGTGCTGAGGATGCCGACAAGTTCACCTCGCAGAACATCACCGGCGTGAAGGTTCAGTGGGAGCCTGGTCAGGAGTTCAAGAACCTTCGCGATGACGCCGAGTTCAACCTCGTAGCCAGCCGCAGTGCTCAGGCAGCCGTTATCAAGGCGATTAAGGAGGGTAAGACCAACGTTGACCTCAACGCGCCAACTACTCCGGATAATACGCCAGGCGGTTCTACCCCAGGTGGTTCAAACACCGGTCAGACCGGCAGCGAAGGCCAAGGCTCTGAATCAGGCGGCGGCACTACCGGCAAGGACGATACTGGCGACGGCCTTGAATAGCCCAAGGATAGACTGGCTAGGGTGCTAGCCCCTAGCCCAGCCTATCCGCCCACAAAAAAAGTCAACATTCAACACTCAACATTCAACATTCAAAAAAATGAAAGCGAACACTTGGAAAACAATTCTTCAGATAGCCATCAGCATTCTGACCGCTATCGCTACTACGCTCGGAGTAACGAGCTGCATGGGATAAAAAACATGGAGTCTACCTTATTATAATAAGCAGACTCAATCATAAATGAAAAACGACCGCTCACCTCAATACGAGGAGAGCGGTCTTTTTCGTTCTACCGAGAATTCCGGTCATTAAGGTCACGGTCATTTTCGGTCATTAAGGATTTTTTTGGGGGGCAAAATGCGAATACACTGTGTGCGCAATTGAATTGGGATGCAACGGACGACGTGAAGGAAGTTGCTAAGCAAATACTTATAAGTGATAAAACTTATCTGTTTTTAGTTTTTATAACTTGTAGATGGTGTTATTTCAATGACTGAACTTTCGCAAATAAGCTCCACACGCCCTAACAGGCAGAAGGTATAGCCAATGTTGGCATTGCGCATTGTTCTTGAGTATGGAAGGGTAGTTGTATACGGTTTGTGGCGAATAAGACAGAATGCCGGCTATCTTGGAACTCATAAAAGCCTTCAATTCTTATTTTTGTTGCTTTTTTCTTTCCTATTTCGGAGTTTTATAGTACTTTTGTACCGGAATAGGAAAAAAGATAAGTAAGATGAATAGACGAAAAATGAAAAATGGTTCGCTGATGATGTTGAAAGCATCACTTCTTGTGATGGTATTTTCTATGGGAGTGATTGCTCCTGTCATCGCCCAAAACAAGCAGAACAGGAAGCCTCGAAAGAAGCTGAAGGAACTGCTGATGATGGCAGATAGCCTGCGACTCCAGTTGCGGCAATCTGCCGATAGGGGATGTATGCTCCAATGGGGCGACTCTCTTCTCATGGCAGAATTGGGTAAAAGTAAGATGAGTGAGAAGAAAAAGCAAAGGTTCATGAAGCATTATGCCAAGATTCAAAGACGATTGAGCCTCTACGACCGCCAATTGTTCAGAGGAGATTCCCTGCTGGCAGCCAATTATTACAAGATAAAGTATGATACTAGCTACATCTCCCGTCCCAATGCCCGATGGACCATCAAACTGAGAGGTAATCTTTCGGGAGCAGATTTGGAAACTACGGCGAAGACGGATGGAATGGAAACGCATACCAAAGTGATGGCAGACTGCCGTGGAACTTTCTCCATGGCCGTGGCTTATCGGGGATTGGGACTTGGATTGGCTGTAAATCCTGCCAAGCTGGCCGGCAAGAACCAGGACTACGAGTTCAATCTCAACTCCTACAGCAACCGCTATGGCTTCGATGTGGTCTATCTCTCGTCCAAGACATTCCATGGTCACCAGGAAGTGGGTTCCAACGAGATTGATGTCCATAAGGGTGATATATCGCAGAAGGCTCTGAATCTCAATTTCTATTATGCTTTCAATTATCGTAAGTTCTCCTTTCCGGCTGCCTTCAGCCAGAGCTATATACAGAAACGAAGCGCCGGAAGTTGGATGATAGGCGCCAGTTTTGACGGCTCCAAGACGAAGGTGAAGGGAATGACTATCCGCCTTAACGAGTTGGCGCTCGGTGCAGGCTATGGATATAATCTTGTTCCATCCTCTCATTTGCTGTTCCATCTGTCAGCCTTGCCAACCATCACGGTATATTCTCATGACTATACCAAGATGAGAGTAGAAGCTGAAGAGGGGAGTAGTGATTCTGAGGTTCCAATCGTTCGTAACAGCATGAAATATCATTACCCATCTGCGATCATTACGGGTCGGGGAGCGGCCGTCTATTCCTGGCGCAATAAGTTTGCCGGTGCCACTGCGGTTTATAATTTCTCTGTAGCTGGAGATGAGGATCACCTGCAGGTGAAAAGAAACAAATGGCGAGTAAGAATGTTCTTTGGATTCAGGTTCTAGGAACATTCTTTACCTACACCACGTTGATATACTAATGCGATGATGATCTTCCTTGCCAAGATACTTTTCTATCTTGTCGATATATGATTGACGAATAATAGTTGCCCTATTTTTATCACTTATAAATGAAATTTTCTGTAAATATACGAAAAGTTTCACTTATAAGTGATAAAACTTATCTATTTTTGGTTTTTATAACTTATAGATGGTATCGTTTCAATGATATTAAATGCT
>ERZ1023967.191-NODE-191-length-16605-cov-9.591541_pt1 | contig 16605 bp, 13 predicted proteins | sample MGYA00380429_ERZ1023967 | MGnify/ENA primary metagenome ERZ1023967 (study PRJEB33179, sample SAMN07449055) | human gut metagenome | biome: Human-gut; feature: Human associated habitat; material: Faeces | host: Homo sapiens | place: India:Kasaragod | collected... | reverse complement strand
AACCTCTTTGTTACTTTCTGGTGAGAAAGTAACGCAAAAGCACTTTCACACCGCCGCCCTTTGTGGGCTGGCAGTATGAAAGTGCTTTTGCGCGCTCCCGCGAGGCAATTAGAACAGTCGCTCACCCGCAAATCAAGCTAACTTCTTTAATCCCACGGGCCTTTAACTCCATATCGTTCAATCGCCTTATTATAGGTCTCTTCGAATGGAAAATCCTCCGGCATTTTTACATCGTAATCGGCATCATTTACTTCAAGCTGCATAATCGCATCTGTGCTTTTGAATACCAAACAATATTCTTCAGTTTCCGTATCAATTTCAACTACAAAATTTCCGCCATTTTGTTCTTGCTGACCTCTGCCGGCATTATCCACTCGCCGTACTTCTATGGTACTCAAAAATTCCATCCATTTGTTCACCAAATCTTCATCTGAGAATACAGCCCATTTAGCCGAATCAATGCCTTTTCTTATTCTGATTTCAGAAATTTTTTCGTCTAATATGTTTTCACAATACTCAATGCTGCTTATTTTTCCCCAGTCAGATAACGATCTTTTTGTACTAATCATGGCTATCATAAAAACAACAGCACAGAGAAGTACCACTCCAATTAACCAAAAACTTTTCCTCTCCTTCATCATTTTGACACACTAAAAGACCAGCCGTCTTTTCTGGTATAATCATATCCGTTAAAGTTAATGTATCTCAAATAGTCATTCCATCCATCAGCTATTCGCAGATACTGGTACTTCGTCGTTTCTACATAGCCAACAGCCAAAACAGCGTGTCCCCCACTCTTGGAACCGAACTTTGCACCGTATGTAAAAATGCAGGGTTTATTATTGCCCAGGTCTCTCGTAAAATCGCTATAGCTATCAAACAGATAGCTGTCGTAGGAACAACTGTACCCTAAATCTTCCATAAACGCTTTCGCAGCAGGAGCTTCATTGCCATTCGACGTAGTTCCACTGGAATTCGTTCCAGCTTTCTCCCACATAGTATCGTACAATGTAGTAAAAGACCGGCTTATCTTGTCATAACCTCTCTCACGATAGTATTTCGCCAAATTGCAGAGAGCAACAACCGAGCAAGCATAAGTCCTGTTATTGTTTTCTACATGATCCTGACAATACCAAAGACTCACATTACCTGCCCCTGTAATGGTATGTTCCTTTCCGTCCTTTACAGAACCTTCATAACTATCCGATACGACAGACCATCCATCCAAATCCGAATAATTAAGTCCATCATCTGCCCCCGATCTGGTTTGCACCGCAGCTTGCTTCATAGCTTTTTCAGCCGATTTATAGACTGCGAACTCTTTTTCCGAAACAAGCTCTGTAGAGTTGTCGAGTGCAATTACATTTCTGCTTGTATCGAGAACTTGGTAGTCATTAGAACCCACGCTGTAAAAGATTGCAGCATCTGTTTCAATATTTGCTCTCTCCATAATCTTCGCATACGGATTTCTTATATTCTCACCAAGCGAAAATTCGGAAACAACAGGATCGTTATCTGAGAACTTGACTACCACATACCCATTGGGATAACCATCTTCAAGAATGTCTACGCAATAACCAGAAATATTCTCATTTTCGCTATACATAGTTAGAACATTTCCTGCTGTAACATCTGCGGTGCTATCAATTGTTTCCACAAAACTCTTTGCATACTTTGCAACATTAACCTCGTTGATAGAACTAATTTCTTCCTTGGTGTAAACATTCTCTCCATCAATAGCGGAGGCCGGAGCTGAAAGTGACAAAATCATCATCAGCGAAAGTACCAGTGTGAACAGCCTTTTCATTTTCATGGTCATCTCCTTTCTACAAAAGCAGCGCACAAATCCACCAAGCTGAGTTGCTTCGGCTTCATCGTGCGCTGTATCATATTCGATTCAGCCTCGCAGTCAGGCTATCTTGCGGTTTACACCGTTTAGATCCTGTGACTTTGTATCCCATCATTTGTAGTGGTTTACCCTTCAGCTTATTTGTATAATACATTATTTTGTCGAGAAAATCAATCTTTCTTATTCTTAAGATTTCATCGTATCTCCATCATCCTCGAAACAGTCTCTTGAACCATCTGTTTTTCTTCTCCGAAGCAGATTTCTGCTTATCTACGCCACTCTCCCCACTGGCAATCTCCTTCTGAATTGTCCCTGCATGGAGTACCTGTGCTGCCTGTGTCGTCTGCTGTGCTGCCAGCAAAGCTGCGCTGCACTCTGACAGGCGCTCATTCAGCTCTTTGATCTGCTCATTTTTTATCTCAAGTTCCTTTTGTAGCATCTCAATAACCGCATCAAAAACCGCTTCATTGATGCGGTTTTGATGTGCTTCATGATGTGCTTCACTTGATGCGGTTTCGTCCGAAAAGCCTTGTTTTATAAGGGTTTCAGCTGCTTCATCATAGTACTTCACACCGCTTCGTTGAAGTGCTTCATGATGTGCTTCATTGATGTGGTTTTGTTTGATGAAACGATAGACCTTTTGCTTGTCAACGCCAAGCTCGTTGGCTATCTCTCGGATCGTTTTCATGCGGTTTTGCCCCTACTCAGCTTCTTCTTTTTTCCAAAAAATCCGCAACGCTCATGACCAAAGGATCTTCCGGGAAGTGTTTCAGATTGCCAGTAACCAGCACCGCTCCGCAGAACTTCGCCACTTCGTAAAACTTCTTGTCTGCCTCATCGACAAACACATCTTCAAGCGGCTCCGCCAGTACAGACCGGCCACAGGCTTCAAACCAGTCCAGCAGGGAATTGATCTCGCTCTTTGAAAATCCGAACTTTGGCCGTTGCAGCACTTCCCGATACTCGCACAGGATACGGTAATCATAGCAGGGAACAATATCTCCTGTCAGCACCATACTGACTACTCTGGCGGGCGCCCCGTTTCTCGACCAGAGCGCCGACACCAAAATGTTTGTGTCTATCACCACCAGCATAAGCGATCATTCCCCCCGGCGAACTGCGGCAATCTCAGCTTCAATATCTTCGTCGCTCATGTAGCCGTTGGCTGCTGCCTTTGCCCTCATAGAGTTAAAGGCGATCATGGCCTTTGCCTGCCGGACTGCCTTCACCGTTTCCTCAAAGCTGCCGTCCGCAATATCAAAGAGAATCGCCGTCGGTCTGCCGTTGTTGGTGATGATAACCTCTCCATCTGCGGAAAGATTTTCCCAGATGCTCTTGGGCGTGGTTCTCAAATCTCGTACAGTATAGAAGTTCATACGATCACTCCTTTCGCTTATATTATACCCATAGTGTTGCACGATTGTCAACGAATTTATTCTTGTTCCGTGATTTTTCTCTCTCTCTGCCCACGGCGTACCGTGGACATATAGAGGTCAAAAAAACATGATTTTATACCGTTTTTTAGCCTCGTTTCAGAGGGGGTGGTATAGTTACCCTCGGAGGGCTGGAAGCGCCGTCCTGCGGCAATAAACGCCCGAAAATCAACCCTAATCCTCACTCTTTTTCAAGGCATCCACCAGCAGATCACTCAACGCCTGTGACGGTCGCACCCGTGCCACCATGTGTCCATCCTCCTGCCACACCGCAGACGGCTCGCTGTCCCACCATTTTCGGATCGTCTTGGGATCAAGACCAGTGTCCCGATGACAGTCCGCCTTACGTCCGTCCGGGTGCTGCTGCCTCCACACATGAACTATTTTCTCTGCCGTTGGTCTACCTTCCGCAGATTTCATTGAAATGCCTACCGCTTTCATGTCCTCTTTTCTTCTTCGAGCTAAATACAAATGCTGATTTTGTTTTAACCAGTTTCTCTTATTGACCGGCATCGTCATGCCGGATAGCTTGGCAATATCATCTCTCGGAAAGGTCACATAGTCCTCATTGAACATCTCCAGAGCACATACAATATCGTCCTTCGTGAAACGGTTGATGTCCTCTTCGCTCATATCATCGTAGGGCTTGAGCAGAGCGAAAGCATCCCTGCGCAGCTCCGCTTCGTCTATGCCGCACTTCTTGGCGTAGATGGCCAGCGTCATAATTCCGTAGAACCGATGCCCCACCCGGATCTCGTCAGCGATCCGATGCAGCCACCAGTCATAGAGATCCCGCTTCACCGTCCAGCGCCCCCGGCGCTCCTTCTTCACCACCCGGCGCTCATACCAGTCCGGGTACTTCTCTTTGGCCTCGGCCAGCGACAGGCGGCTCTTTCGCATGAGCGCCTGTATGCGCTGCTGTTCCCCATTGCTGTCTGGGATATAGTCCAGCAGCTTCTCCAGCTCCACCGCACCGCCATACCGATAGGCTACCACAGGATAGTCCTTCCCCAGCTTGGAGCTGGTTCCGACCACACGGAAACCCTGCAAAATGCCCTGCATCTGCGGCTCCTTGATGGACGAGGTAAACCTGTTCCAGATCTGCCGGGTGAGAGCGTATTTCAGTTCCTTCAAAACCTTCTGATTCTGCGGGTACATAGGGATCGGCTCGGTCAGCACATAATACAGATGCAGGCCGGTTCCGCTGTTTACCACGAAGGTGGCCTTGGGAATAATGTCCTTGTTCATCTGATGCAGCGTGTCCCGGAGCTGCGGCATCCCTACACCATCAAGGTCAAAGACCATCGCATAGAGAAACCTGGCATTCTGTCCCCGGCGCTGCCGGCCAAAATATGAGATAGGAGACATGATTGTAAAGTCCGTACCTTTGATGTCCTCCAGTTCCCTCAGCTCGTCCGTGATCACATGACGGTTGGCTTTACCATCGCCCTTAATCTCCAGTGCAACGCCGTTCTCCTGCACCACTTTTGACTTCGGAGGGACTACCAGAGCGATACCGTTTCCCTTGGAATCCTCAAAATGCCCTTTGCGCTCAAACGATCCCTCCGGGAAGATCTCCCGATAGAACTCATACGGCTCCACCGGCTCTAAATATTGCCGAAGATGGGCATTCTTCTCCCGATAAAGCGCCTGCTGCCGCTCCAAAGCAGTCTGCTGATCCATAGCCACGAAAACACCTCCAATCCAGAAAAGAAAAAAGAAGCAAAAAAGAAAATCCGCTGCGGCGGGGAACGCCTGCGGGCGGGAAGGGGGAAAAGGGGAGCCAAAGAGCGCCGCCTACGGCGGCTTAAAGAGAAAGTCACCTCCCCTTTTCCCCCTCGCTCCGGGGCATGGAAATGATGGAAAACCTTTCAGGTTTACCACATTCCCACACCCCTCCGCACACCCTCTTTTCCCCTCCGACTTTCTCCCTTTCTGAGAGAAAAATTTTCTTTTTGTTTTGAGCCATAGGCTCTTAGGGGGGCATATATTATCAATAGGTTTTTCCCTATTTTCACCTGTTATTATAGCCTGTCCGAGTGCCGGTTGCAAGCCCTTCGGACAGGCTATTTTTACAGGCTCATATCGCCCCAGGAATGCCCTCTCTCGTGCGGTTTTTCCTGACTATAAGTCTGGTGATCCGGCAGCAGCTCCCTCGCCTTATCGACGAGGTGAAGCAGCTGCTTCGGCAGATGACGCTCCAGCATATCCAGCACACGGTCAATACCCTCCAGCAGCCGGTCTGAAAAGCTGCGTTCTTCCTCCAGCTCCGCCTTCAATTCCTTATTCTCACTCCAAAGCTGCCGGTTTTGATTTTCAAGGCGACTGCGCTGCGCTGCCGCCTCCATCTTCTCGTGGACGGAAGGAATCTTCTCTCTCATCTCGGCTTTTTCTTTTTCCAGCGAAGCGTTTTTCTTATTCAACGCCACGACCGTCTGCTTCGCAGCGGCTCCGGTCATGGCTACCTCCTTGAGCTGCTGGATCTGCTCCACGGTAACGCCCTTGACAGCCCCTGTAAGCGTTTTTTCCGGCCGGATGGTATCGAAGTCCACCCGTACCCGTTCTGCGGCCTTCAGCGCCGCCACAGTGCCGGAGAGCGACTTAATCTCTCCCTTCAACTCCGTTTTCTTCTCCTGCATATCTGCCAGCTCCTGCAAAGCTGCCGCTGTCTGCTCCTGCACGGCCTCGGCCTCCTGGATCGCTGCACGGTACTCCGGCAGCTCCATGTGCCGCCGATTGCTGCCGAGAGAGATAATTTCAAATTCGTGCTGCTGAGCGATCTCCGTCAGCACTTCCTTCTCCCGGTCCATCCAAGCCTTCCACTCGGTCTGTTTCCGGCCAACGCCTGTAAAGCCCTGCTGCTTGAGCGCCTGCTTCATGGACACTCTCGTTGAAAGGCCTCTCGTCTGCCCCGTGGCCACCGGGATATAGTCTACATGAAGGTGCGGCGTGGCCTCGTCCATGTGCAGCACCATGTTGAACACATGGAGATGGGGATTGCGCTCCTGAAAGGTCTTTGCGAACTCCGTCAGTGCCTCCGCTGCCCGCTGGCCGCCCTCCATGCCGCAGCCACAGTCATTTAGGTTGCCGATCTGGAAGATGGTCTCATGGAACAGCTTCTCCTGCTTGCTCTGCCGGATATGCTCGTAGTAGTCCGGGATCTTGTCTCTTGTCTTTTTCTTCCCGGCGTTGTATGCCTCCAGCGCCTCGCCGAACAGGTTATTATAGGTCTGCTTCAGATCCTCGTTGACAAAAACGATATTCTGCCCCGACCGCTCACGGTCTACATTGGCTGCTGTGAACTCCCGGTTGTTATGCCGGATGCTGCCATGTCCCATCATGCCGGAAATAGTTGTGCCGATACCTCTCGCCCTTCCTTTCCTTTGCGCTGTTTTTCCGTGTTTTATCCTGCTCCCATTTTACCATACAGCTACCGATAAGGCAACCTCTTTGTTACTTTCTGGTGAGAAAGTAACGCAAAAGCACTTTCACACCGCCGCCCTTTGTGGGCTGGCAGTATGAAAGTGCTTTTGCGCGCTCCCGCGAGGCAATTAGAACAGTCGCTCACCCGCAAATCAAGCTAACTTCTTTAATCCCACGGGCCTTTAACTCCATATCGTTCAATCGCCTTATTATAGGTCTCTTCGAATGGAAAATCCTCCGGCATTTTTACATCGTAATCGGCATCATTTACTTCAAGCTGCATAATCGCATCTGTGCTTTTGAATACCAAACAATATTCTTCAGTTTCCGTATCAATTTCAACTACAAAATTTCCGCCATTTTGTTCTTGCTGACCTCTGCCGGCATTATCCACTCGCCGTACTTCTATGGTACTCAAAAATTCCATCCATTTGTTCACCAAATCTTCATCTGAGAATACAGCCCATTTAGCCGAATCAATGCCTTTTCTTATTCTGATTTCAGAAATTTTTTCGTCTAATATGTTTTCACAATACTCAATGCTGCTTATTTTTCCCCAGTCAGATAACGATCTTTTTGTACTAATCATGGCTATCATAAAAACAACAGCACAGAGAAGTACCACTCCAATTAACCAAAAACTTTTCCTCTCCTTCATCATTTTGACACACTAAAAGACCAGCCGTCTTTTCTGGTATAATCATATCCGTTAAAGTTAATGTATCTCAAATAGTCATTCCATCCATCAGCTATTCGCAGATACTGGTACTTCGTCGTTTCTACATAGCCAACAGCCAAAACAGCGTGTCCCCCACTCTTGGAACCGAACTTTGCACCGTATGTAAAAATGCAGGGTTTATTATTGCCCAGGTCTCTCGTAAAATCGCTATAGCTATCAAACAGATAGCTGTCGTAGGAACAACTGTACCCTAAATCTTCCATAAACGCTTTCGCAGCAGGAGCTTCATTGCCATTCGACGTAGTTCCACTGGAATTCGTTCCAGCTTTCTCCCACATAGTATCGTACAATGTAGTAAAAGACCGGCTTATCTTGTCATAACCTCTCTCACGATAGTATTTCGCCAAATTGCAGAGAGCAACAACCGAGCAAGCATAAGTCCTGTTATTGTTTTCTACATGATCCTGACAATACCAAAGACTCACATTACCTGCCCCTGTAATGGTATGTTCCTTTCCGTCCTTTACAGAACCTTCATAACTATCCGATACGACAGACCATCCATCCAAATCCGAATAATTAAGTCCATCATCTGCCCCCGATCTGGTTTGCACCGCAGCTTGCTTCATAGCTTTTTCAGCCGATTTATAGACTGCGAACTCTTTTTCCGAAACAAGCTCTGTAGAGTTGTCGAGTGCAATTACATTTCTGCTTGTATCGAGAACTTGGTAGTCATTAGAACCCACGCTGTAAAAGATTGCAGCATCTGTTTCAATATTTGCTCTCTCCATAATCTTCGCATACGGATTTCTTATATTCTCACCAAGCGAAAATTCGGAAACAACAGGATCGTTATCTGAGAACTTGACTACCACATACCCATTGGGATAACCATCTTCAAGAATGTCTACGCAATAACCAGAAATATTCTCATTTTCGCTATACATAGTTAGAACATTTCCTGCTGTAACATCTGCGGTGCTATCAATTGTTTCCACAAAACTCTTTGCATACTTTGCAACATTAACCTCGTTGATAGAACTAATTTCTTCCTTGGTGTAAACATTCTCTCCATCAATAGCGGAGGCCGGAGCTGAAAGTGACAAAATCATCATCAGCGAAAGTACCAGTGTGAACAGCCTTTTCATTTTCATGGTCATCTCCTTTCTACAAAAGCAGCGCACAAATCCACCAAGCTGAGTTGCTTCGGCTTCATCGTGCGCTGTATCATATTCGATTCAGCCTCGCAGTCAGGCTATCTTGCGGTTTACACCGTTTAGATCCTGTGACTTTGTATCCCATCATTTGTAGTGGTTTACCCTTCAGCTTATTTGTATAATACATTATTTTGTCGAGAAAATCAATCTTTCTTATTCTTAAGATTTCATCGTATCTCCATCATCCTCGAAACAGTCTCTTGAACCATCTGTTTTTCTTCTCCGAAGCAGATTTCTGCTTATCTACGCCACTCTCCCCACTGGCAATCTCCTTCTGAATTGTCCCTGCATGGAGTACCTGTGCTGCCTGTGTCGTCTGCTGTGCTGCCAGCAAAGCTGCGCTGCACTCTGACAGGCGCTCATTCAGCTCTTTGATCTGCTCATTTTTTATCTCAAGTTCCTTTTGTAGCATCTCAATAACCGCATCAAAAACCGCTTCATTGATGCGGTTTTGATGTGCTTCATGATGTGCTTCACTTGATGCGGTTTCGTCCGAAAAGCCTTGTTTTATAAGGGTTTCAGCTGCTTCATCATAGTACTTCACACCGCTTCGTTGAAGTGCTTCATGATGTGCTTCATTGATGTGGTTTTGTTTGATGAAACGATAGACCTTTTGCTTGTCAACGCCAAGCTCGTTGGCTATCTCTCGGATCGTTTTCATGCGGTTTTGCCCCTACTCAGCTTCTTCTTTTTTCCAAAAAATCCGCAACGCTCATGACCAAAGGATCTTCCGGGAAGTGTTTCAGATTGCCAGTAACCAGCACCGCTCCGCAGAACTTCGCCACTTCGTAAAACTTCTTGTCTGCCTCATCGACAAACACATCTTCAAGCGGCTCCGCCAGTACAGACCGGCCACAGGCTTCAAACCAGTCCAGCAGGGAATTGATCTCGCTCTTTGAAAATCCGAACTTTGGCCGTTGCAGCACTTCCCGATACTCGCACAGGATACGGTAATCATAGCAGGGAACAATATCTCCTGTCAGCACCATACTGACTACTCTGGCGGGCGCCCCGTTTCTCGACCAGAGCGCCGACACCAAAATGTTTGTGTCTATCACCACCAGCATAAGCGATCATTCCCCCCGGCGAACTGCGGCAATCTCAGCTTCAATATCTTCGTCGCTCATGTAGCCGTTGGCTGCTGCCTTTGCCCTCATAGAGTTAAAGGCGATCATGGCCTTTGCCTGCCGGACTGCCTTCACCGTTTCCTCAAAGCTGCCGTCCGCAATATCAAAGAGAATCGCCGTCGGTCTGCCGTTGTTGGTGATGATAACCTCTCCATCTGCGGAAAGATTTTCCCAGATGCTCTTGGGCGTGGTTCTCAAATCTCGTACAGTATAGAAGTTCATACGATCACTCCTTTCGCTTATATTATACCCATAGTGTTGCACGATTGTCAACGAATTTATTCTTGTTCCGTGATTTTTCTCTCTCTCTGCCCACGGCGTACCGTGGACATATAGAGGTCAAAAAAACATGATTTTATACCGTTTTTTAGCCTCGTTTCAGAGGGGGTGGTATAGTTACCCTCGGAGGGCTGGAAGCGCCGTCCTGCGGCAATAAACGCCCGAAAATCAACCCTAATCCTCACTCTTTTTCAAGGCATCCACCAGCAGATCACTCAACGCCTGTGACGGTCGCACCCGTGCCACCATGTGTCCATCCTCCTGCCACACCGCAGACGGCTCGCTGTCCCACCATTTTCGGATCGTCTTGGGATCAAGACCAGTGTCCCGATGACAGTCCGCCTTACGTCCGTCCGGGTGCTGCTGCCTCCACACATGAACTATTTTCTCTGCCGTTGGTCTACCTTCCGCAGATTTCATTGAAATGCCTACCGCTTTCATGTCCTCTTTTCTTCTTCGAGCTAAATACAAATGCTGATTTTGTTTTAACCAGTTTCTCTTATTGACCGGCATCGTCATGCCGGATAGCTTGGCAATATCATCTCTCGGAAAGGTCACATAGTCCTCATTGAACATCTCCAGAGCACATACAATATCGTCCTTCGTGAAACGGTTGATGTCCTCTTCGCTCATATCATCGTAGGGCTTGAGCAGAGCGAAAGCATCCCTGCGCAGCTCCGCTTCGTCTATGCCGCACTTCTTGGCGTAGATGGCCAGCGTCATAATTCCGTAGAACCGATGCCCCACCCGGATCTCGTCAGCGATCCGATGCAGCCACCAGTCATAGAGATCCCGCTTCACCGTCCAGCGCCCCCGGCGCTCCTTCTTCACCACCCGGCGCTCATACCAGTCCGGGTACTTCTCTTTGGCCTCGGCCAGCGACAGGCGGCTCTTTCGCATGAGCGCCTGTATGCGCTGCTGTTCCCCATTGCTGTCTGGGATATAGTCCAGCAGCTTCTCCAGCTCCACCGCACCGCCATACCGATAGGCTACCACAGGATAGTCCTTCCCCAGCTTGGAGCTGGTTCCGACCACACGGAAACCCTGCAAAATGCCCTGCATCTGCGGCTCCTTGATGGACGAGGTAAACCTGTTCCAGATCTGCCGGGTGAGAGCGTATTTCAGTTCCTTCAAAACCTTCTGATTCTGCGGGTACATAGGGATCGGCTCGGTCAGCACATAATACAGATGCAGGCCGGTTCCGCTGTTTACCACGAAGGTGGCCTTGGGAATAATGTCCTTGTTCATCTGATGCAGCGTGTCCCGGAGCTGCGGCATCCCTACACCATCAAGGTCAAAGACCATCGCATAGAGAAACCTGGCATTCTGTCCCCGGCGCTGCCGGCCAAAATATGAGATAGGAGACATGATTGTAAAGTCCGTACCTTTGATGTCCTCCAGTTCCCTCAGCTCGTCCGTGATCACATGACGGTTGGCTTTACCATCGCCCTTAATCTCCAGTGCAACGCCGTTCTCCTGCACCACTTTTGACTTCGGAGGGACTACCAGAGCGATACCGTTTCCCTTGGAATCCTCAAAATGCCCTTTGCGCTCAAACGATCCCTCCGGGAAGATCTCCCGATAGAACTCATACGGCTCCACCGGCTCTAAATATTGCCGAAGATGGGCATTCTTCTCCCGATAAAGCGCCTGCTGCCGCTCCAAAGCAGTCTGCTGATCCATAGCCACGAAAACACCTCCAATCCAGAAAAGAAAAAAGAAGCAAAAAAGAAAATCCGCTGCGGCGGGGAACGCCTGCGGGCGGGAAGGGGGAAAAGGGGAGCCAAAGAGCGCCGCCTACGGCGGCTTAAAGAGAAAGTCACCTCCCCTTTTCCCCCTCGCTCCGGGGCATGGAAATGATGGAAAACCTTTCAGGTTTACCACATTCCCACACCCCTCCGCACACCCTCTTTTCCCCTCCGACTTTCTCCCTTTCTGAGAGAAAAATTTTCTTTTTGTTTTGAGCCATAGGCTCTTAGGGGGGCATATATTATCAATAGGTTTTTCCCTATTTTCACCTGTTATTATAGCCTGTCCGAGTGCCGGTTGCAAGCCCTTCGGACAGGCTATTTTTACAGGCTCATATCGCCCCAGGAATGCCCTCTCTCGTGCGGTTTTTCCTGACTATAAGTCTGGTGATCCGGCAGCAGCTCCCTCGCCTTATCGACGAGGTGAAGCAGCTGCTTCGGCAGATGACGCTCCAGCATATCCAGCACACGGTCAATACCCTCCAGCAGCCGGTCTGAAAAGCTGCGTTCTTCCTCCAGCTCCGCCTTCAATTCCTTATTCTCACTCCAAAGCTGCCGGTTTTGATTTTCAAGGCGACTGCGCTGCGCTGCCGCCTCCATCTTCTCGTGGACGGAAGGAATCTTCTCTCTCATCTCGGCTTTTTCTTTTTCCAGCGAAGCGTTTTTCTTATTCAACGCCACGACCGTCTGCTTCGCAGCGGCTCCGGTCATGGCTACCTCCTTGAGCTGCTGGATCTGCTCCACGGTAACGCCCTTGACAGCCCCTGTAAGCGTTTTTTCCGGCCGGATGGTATCGAAGTCCACCCGTACCCGTTCTGCGGCCTTCAGCGCCGCCACAGTGCCGGAGAGCGACTTAATCTCTCCCTTCAACTCCGTTTTCTTCTCCTGCATATCTGCCAGCTCCTGCAAAGCTGCCGCTGTCTGCTCCTGCACGGCCTCGGCCTCCTGGATCGCTGCACGGTACTCCGGCAGCTCCATGTGCCGCCGATTGCTGCCGAGAGAGATAATTTCAAATTCGTGCTGCTGAGCGATCTCCGTCAGCACTTCCTTCTCCCGGTCCATCCAAGCCTTCCACTCGGTCTGTTTCCGACCAACACCTGTAAAGCCCTGCTGCTTGAGCGCCTGCTTCATAGACACTCTCGTTGACAGTCCCCTCGTCTGCTCCGTTGCTACCGGGATATAGTCTACATGAAGGTGCGGCGTGGCTTCGTCCATGTGCAGCACCATGTTGAACACATGGAGATGGGGATTCCGCTCCTGAAAGCTCTTTGCGTACTCAATCAGAGCCTCCGCTGCCCGCTGGCCGCCCTCCGTACCGCAGCCGCAGTCATTCAGATTGCCGATCTGGAAGATGGCCTCATGGAACAGCTTCTCCTGCTTGCTCTGCCGGATATGCTCGTAGTAGTCTGGGATCTTATCCCTTGTCTTTTTCTTCCCGGCGTTGTATGCCTCCAGTGCCTCGTCGAAGATCTCATGGTAGACCTGTTTCAGATCATCGTTGCAAAAAGTCACATTCTGCTCCGTCCGGCTCCGGTCTACATTCGCCGCTGAAAATCTCCGGTTGTTATGCCGGATACTGCCCCGGCCAGTCATGCCGGAAATAGTTGTACCGATAAAATCACCCACCCTTTCTATCGTCTAAACCTCTTACCAATCCCATCTTACCATAGCCCCTGCAAGGGGGCAAGACCTCTTTGTTACTTTCTCGGTGAGAAAGTAACGCAAAAGCACTTTCACACCGCCGCCCCTTCGGGGCTGGCAGTATGAAAGTGCTTTTGCGCGCTCCCGCGGGGATTGCCTGGGGCGGCTGAGGACAGCAATAGCCGCATCAGTCGCCCCAGAACAGGGCATCAGCCCCGCCGCCTACGGGCACTCACCCAGAGGTCATCAATTCACTGCTGGGCCTTACTTTTTAATCCTATCGCGTCACTTAAATATCAAGTTCATGTTGAGTAGATGCTACACGGCAGGATGTCAGGCCCTTCATATTTGCAGAGCCACAAGTGAAGTTAGCATAGTAAGCATCCGCAGGCCACGAATTCGTACTATATACACTTGTTGACGTTCCAGCCTTAATCGTTACATCAGACCCGGACACAAGAGTACCAGTATCGGAACCTCTCGTTATAGTAAACTGAATATCACCTTTGCCCTGATTGCTAATCCATACCTTCGCATAGGGATAAGAAGATGTTACCTCAAATTTCTTACTCATCTCAGTCCCGGACAAGGAAACATTCGTCCAACGTGTGGTGCTTGCATACGGAACCGGCTGGGATGCAAGCTCTTCCATTTCTTCCGGGTCAATGATTTCAAACACGAGATCCCCGACAACTATAATATCTCCAGGCTCTCCTTCAATGACAACCTCATGAGCCCCACTTGCCGTAGAACCAGAGACACTATTCGCCGCCTGGGGGACCTCCCCTTCTGCTGCCGCTGCCACTGACACACTCATCAAGGCCATACACATGGCACACACGAGACCAATACTTGTAAGTTTCTTCATCATAATCATCTTCCTTTCTTAATCTGTTCGTCTGCCTACTTCCTACTTACCACCATAATTATATCACTTTTCCTATATTTATCAAGAATTTCTTTTACAGGAACAATCCGTGAAACAGCCGCCTGAGCCATCCTTGCCTTTCTACTGGCCCCTCGCCTTGTTCCTCTATCTCGTCCCTGTTAGTGAGGAACTGCTGCTGGATCATTCCCGCATGGAGAGCCTGAGCCGCTGCCGCCGTCTTCTGGGCAGCAAGCAGGGCCTCGGTCAATTTTTCAATCTGTTGGTCTTTCACTTCAAGCTGCTCTTGCAGCGTGTCAATGGTAGCCTGTAAGACTGAAACAACATCAGCCTCTTTGAGCTGCTCCGACACCGCTCCAATGGGGCGCTCCGTATGCGCTCCATTGGAGCGGTCAGCTTTCAAAAAGTCTTGTTTTATCAGCGTTTCAGCCTGCTCCGATAGATACAAGACCCCCTGCTCCGTATGCGCATACGGAGCGCAAACCGTATGCAGCTTGCCTTTGTATCGCTTATAGACCGCCTGCTTTGATACCCCTATCTCGTCGGCTATCTGCCGGATTGTTTTCATACCTTTACGAACAAGCCGATAGGGCACACACCCTCAAATCCAGGCGTCGATATGTACCAGCAGCCGGGGCCGGTCGGCTCCCAGGACACCTCCAGGGTAATATCATGCCACCCATCTGGAAACAAGGCTGTAAAACCCTGTCCAGCGTGTACACCGTCCCCCTCCAGGAGTAGACGGGGGTGCGGATCAGCGTCCGCTGGATCGGGGAGCTGCAGCTGCGCGACCTTCTCTTTATCCCAGCCCATAACTGGCCCTTCCTTTCTCAATCGTCGTAATGGCCCCGACAGGAGGCAATTATAATAGCTCCATCCCTCTCTTGGTAAACAAGCCGGTTCACATCATCTATGCGGCGGCTCCACCACCCGCTTAATTCCTCTTTCAAAGGCTCCGGCTTTCCTATCCCATCAAATCTGTCCCGCTGAATATCCTTGATTAAAGCATTTATCCGTTTCAGTGTCCTTTTATCCTGCGTCTGCCAATAGCAATAATCATCCCACGCCTGTTCTTCCCAAAGCAGTCTCATATATCAATCCTCAATCAATTCATGCTCTTTCAGAACAGCTTTTCCACTTTCAATATCGGAGATAACCCGGCGCAAATAATTCACGTTGCTTTCCGAATAGAACGGATCAGCCGAAACCTCAAACGGTATACGGTACTCTCTGCCGACTTTCTTTGCGAACATAGTAAAGGCCGCACTCATGGAAAGGCCCATCTCGGCACAGGCCCGTTCCATTCTCTTCTTGACATCTTCATCCATCTTGATATTTACATTGACCGTGTGTGCCATATCGAACACTCCTTTCCTACTCATAGTATATGCAGAAAGAAAGAAAAAATCAAGTATTTTTCTTTACCTTTATGTAATTGCCGTTACATCTGCTATGTGGACATTTAGGGGGTAAAAAGCTTTGATTTATGCGGCTTTCCGGGCACAGTAGAGAGGGGGCCGTATGTTTACCCTCGGAGAGCCGGAAAAGCCGCCCTGGGGCGTTCTGGGGCCGGAAAACACCCCTAATCCTCACTCTGACCCAAAGCCTCCACCGGCAGATCACTCACCGCCTGGGAGGGGCTGACGCGCACTGTGATATGCCCATTCTGAACGCGCACAGCCGGAGGCGGGCAGTCCCACCACTTGCGAATTGTTTTCGGATCAAGGCCCGTGTCCCGGTGGCAGTCGGCCTTGCGGCCATCCGGGTGCTGCCGCCGCCATTCATACACCAGATCCTGTGCCGCAGGACGGCCACCACCAGAAACAGTCTCACCAAGTTTTCCTTTAACCTCTCGCACACCACGCGCAAATTGCAGGTGTTCCCACTGCTTGCGCCAGTTCCGCTTATTAACGGGCATAGACAGACCGGAGATCTTCGCTACATCATCCCTGGGAAATGTCACATAGTCCTCGTTGAACATCTCCAGGGCACACACCACATCATCCTTCGTAAAGCGGTTGATGTCCTCCACACTCATATCGTCATAGGGTTTCAGCAGAGAGAAAGCGTCCCGGCGCAGCTCCTTCTCATCTATCCCGCATTTCTTTGCATAGATCGCCAGCGTCATAATGCCATAGAAGCGATGGCCCACTTTGATCTCGTCCTCGATCCGGTGCAGCCACCAGTCATAGAGATCTCGCTTGACCGTCCAGCGGCCCCGCCGCTCCTTCTTGACGATCCGCCGCTCATACCAGTCCGGGTACTTCTCCTTCGCCTCGGCCAGCGAGAGTCGCCCCTTCCGCATGAGACCCAAGCGCTGCTG
>ERZ1023967.178-NODE-178-length-17443-cov-27.333581_pt1 | contig 17443 bp, 15 predicted proteins | sample MGYA00380429_ERZ1023967 | MGnify/ENA primary metagenome ERZ1023967 (study PRJEB33179, sample SAMN07449055) | human gut metagenome | biome: Human-gut; feature: Human associated habitat; material: Faeces | host: Homo sapiens | place: India:Kasaragod | collected... | reverse complement strand
GTGTCATCCTTCAGGCCGGGTTATACTGAAAACGTCAATCAAACAACCTACCTAGGAGGCATGGATTATGACCACTACAAGCAATGACTACTTCAAGCCCGTTAAGCCCTTGGACGGCTGGTTCTCAATCGTCGTGGGACTGGAGCTTATGGGAGGCTATTCAGACGAAGCCATTGCAGATTGGTGCGGTGTCGAACCCGGCATCGTATCAAAGTGGGTGAACTGCACACTCGAACCAGATCACTGCTGCAAAACCAGACTGCATGAGCTTCTCGGATTCCTGATCTTCGAACAGTCCGTGCCATTCGATTACAGTGAAAACGATCTGTCCAACATGGTGATGCGTGCCATCATCAGCAAGAACATGACGCTCGAACAATTCGCGGACTGGATGTGCGTAACCCCCCGCACCGTATATGGTTGGGTGTACGAAGGCAAGATTCCAAGCCCCGACTGCTGGCTTATCCTGCAAGGCGTCATCGAAGGGGTGGAATGATGTACGACCACACGACCACATGGAGGCACATGGTGCGACGGGCACGCTTCAACGCAGGAGGTCTCACGCAAGCGGAGTTCGGGGACATGCTCGGTGTAAGCGCCACCGCCGTGAACAACTGGGAGACGGGAAGGTGCAAACCCCAGACCCGATACCAAGCCGAAATACTCGCGATATACTTGGATTGTCGGGATCGGTGCTAGAATGATGCTTGTCGCGGCGGCTGGCACGAAACCGAGTAGATGAAGCACGGGAAGCCACGGGGTGAAACCTGCCCGGCCATCGTCGGATAAGGCACCGATTTCGGCTAGTCCAAAACCGCTGTGATATGCTATACTAGAGGCCGGAACATGCATAAGCATGGTTCCGGCCTCTTCTAATTTCGGAAAGGAAGTTTTATGGCAGACGAAAACACAGCCACGGATGAAACCGTGGAGGAGAAGACCGAAGCCGCTGAAACCGGAGCAACCCCCGAGGAAGCGCACCGCGAAGGTGAGTTCGAAGACCTTGTGGCTCGCATCGGCTCTTTGGAGGAAAAGGCGTCGAACATTCTCGACATCGTAAGCACCCTGCGTGAGACGTTGGGCGCGTTCGTGGAAAACGGGGGCGTCGTACGCGACGATTCCGACACTGACACCGAAACCGTGCCCGAAGACACGGACGGTGATTCAGACATCGATATGTCCGTGCCTATCGAGGATATGGACTTCTCATTGGACGAAGACTGAGCATAGAGAAAGGAAGTTCCAATGGCTCAGAACAACAACACCATCATGGCCAAGGCATGGCTGGCCGGGACAAACGATTTTCAACAGCGCATCCCCGATCCGACTCAGGCGGGTATCAGCGCGACCATGAGCGCTCTCTTCCAACCCATGAACGGACAGTATTTCAATCAGTTCATGGATATTCTTGTCAACCGCATCGCATACACGTATGTGCGCGGCCAGAACTACAAGAATCCTCTTGCCGTGTTCAAGGGAAACAAAATCAACTACGGTTCCACGATTCAGGAGATCGCCCCGAAGTGGATTAAGGCGCATTCCTATGAGGATGACGCCGAAACCCTGCTGAAATTGCACCGCCCCGAATCCGAGGTCTGGTACCATTCCCAGAACCGTCGGGACCAGTATCCGATCAGCGTGAACGTCGATGAGCTTCGCACCGCCTTCACCGACGAGTACGGGCTTAACAATCTCGTGGCACAGCTGATGAACACCCCGAACAACGCGGATGAATATGATGAGTTCAACATCATGAAGAATCTCATCGCGGAGTATGAGACCCGTTGGGGCTTCTACAAGTATCATCTGGACAATTACCCGGCCGATGATGCTTCCGGCAAGGCGTTCCTGACCGCCCTCCAGACCCTCGGTGGAAAGCTCCAGTTCCCGTCCAGCGTGTATTCCGGCACCGACATTCCGGTTTTCGCGCAACCCTCGGAGCTTGTTCTGCTTGTCACCCCGGAGGCTCAGGCAAGCCTGAACGTGAACACGCTGGCCGCGTTGTTCAACGTTGATCTTGCGAAGGTCTCCTACCGTACCGTGCTCATCGATGAATTCCCGATTCCGGATGCTGTGGCTCTACTGACCACGGAGGATTTCTTCGTATGCCATGATACCCTGTACAACACCACGAGCTTCTGGAATCCGCAGACTCTTAACACGACCTATTGGCTGAACCATTGGGGCGTGTACAGTGTCTCCCCGTTCGTTCCGGCCATTCTGTTCACCACTGCGGCTGGCACCGTCACACCGACCATCGAACAGAAGGTCACCGGTCTGACCGTCACCGCCGAACCGGGCACCGTGGAATTGGGAGGCAGTGTCAGCATCGTCACGAAGCTGGACGGAACCATCGACCCTGCGGATTCGGATGCCGATGTTCTTGTTCGTCCGGACGCCTGCATCTACAATGTGAGCGCCGAGACTCCGGCCGGTGCTGATCCCGCTGTCAAGCCTGCGAAGCCGGTGCAGTTGAACGCGCGTACCCGCGTGGACAATTACGGTGTGCTTCATGTGCAGAAGACCGGTCTGAAACCGGGGGATGTCATCACCGTGACCTCTACCAGCACGTACGTGAACCCGTCCGGTGCGACCGTGCCGTATACGGGCACTGCGACTGTCACTATCGAATGATATGCTTGTAGTGCAATAAACGAACCCCTGCTTGGAGTATTCCTTGCAGGGGTTCTTTCACGTCTGGACTCTGAAGGGGGTTGATAGTGGACAAGACAATGTTGTTTTCGTTCGTGGTGGTGGCCGTGCTTATCGTGTTGGACATCATCACAGGGGTTCTTAAAGCCGTGGAAACAAGAACCATGAATTCAAGCAAGCTACGGACGGGCCTGTATCATAAGGGTGCGTTCATCGGTGTCATCGTTCTTGCGGTCATTGTGGAATGGGGTAGCGGGTTCCTACAGCTCGGGTTCCAGCTGCCCATCGTCACACCGGTATGCGTGTACGTGGCTTTGACCGAAATCGTGAGCGTGTTCGAGAACCTGTGCGAAATCAACCCCGAGTTACGGGGTTCGAAAATAGCCGCGATCTTCGGCGGCAATATCAATGAGAAAGGAAACGGTAATGGCATTGCGAATTCGTAGGCATATTATCGCGGTGGTTTCCGCTATCGTCGCATGTCTCGTCATGACACCGCTTGCAATGGCGGACATGCAGGGCGCGGACATGAGCAACTGGCAGTGCGGTGCGGACGTGTACAACATGCAGGCCGACTTTGTTGTTGTCGGCACCACATGGGGCACGGGACAGGTCAACAACAACTGTCTCGTGTCCGGCGTCAACACGGACGCCAACCGCATGATCGCCCAGGCGCAGGCGTCCGGTAAGAAGTTCGGACTCTACCATTACGGCATGGGCGGCAACCCGGAAGCGGAAGCCCGATTCTTCTACCGCAATACCAGCAATTATTGGCGTCACGGCATCGTGGCGCTCGACTGGGAGATGGACGATAACCCCGCGTGGGGAAACTGGGATTGGGTGCGTCGATTCATGTCGGAATGCGAACGGTTGTCGGGTGGTGTGCGCCCATTGCTGTACACCGCCCCGGTGGCCGGTACCATCCCGCAGGACATCCGCGACCGGTACGGCCTGTGGATCGCCCAGTACGCGAACATGAGCCCGACCGGCTATCAGGCCAACCCGTGGATGATCGGCGCGTACGGTGAGGCCATGCGACAGTACTCCGCCACCGGCGTGGTCAACACGTGGAGTCCCATCGACCTCAACCTGTTCCGTGGCGACGCATGGCAGTGGGATTTGTACGCCAACCCGACCGGCGGTTCCACTCCACCAGCCACACCGGCCGCGCCCGTGCAGCCGAACGACCCACAGCCCACTCCCGGCACGGGTGGCATCAGCCACGTCATGCAGTGGGGCGAGACCATCTGGGGACTCGCCGTAGCCTACAATGCTTGGCCCCTGTCCGCATGGCACACGCCAAGCGGTGACATCAACCGCTACTACGTGGGCGATACCGTCACCTACGGCGGCGGCTCCACTGCCACCCCCGCACCCGCACGAACGCTTAGCGTCCGTATCAACTACGGGGATACGATCTGGGGGTACGCGGTCAGGTACAATGCGTGGCCGTTGTCCGCATGGCGGGTGCCCTCGGGCAATCTGAACGTGTACTATCCGGGACAGGTGGCCACCTACAACGGCGGCTCCCCTTCCACGGCGGCACCTTCCCCGAGCGTGCATTACCATACGGTGTGCGCGGGGGATACGCTGGGATCGATCGCATCCCGCTACGGTATCGGGTATGATCAGATTCACGGGTATCGTTCCGGTAATCCGAATCTCATTTATCCCGGAGAAGTGGTATACTGGTAGCGTGCCTCATGGCATGGGTTAATGATTGCAGACCGTCGCTCTTCTTGCCGGGGCGACGGTCTTTTATATACGCTTTGGAAGGAGAGCCGATGGGATTGCAATATCCGCACCTCACGCAGGCCACCCGGTTTCCCGATGTGACGCAGGCGAAACCGTACGCGCAGTACCATAATGATTTCGACTACACGCGGTGGACGCCCGGCACGAAAATCACGGTATGCAACGTGCCGTGGGATGATACGCGCAACATCGTCGCATGGGAGGATGAAGCCTCTCGGGATGCGTGGTTCGATGGCCTGTCCGCGCATCGTGAGACTTTGAACAGCGAGTTCCACGTGCTTCCGGACGGCACGTTGAAGCTTCCGATCCCCTTCGCGACCATGAGCCGATACAACTACGTGTGGGTTGAATATCCCATGCCGACGAGTCCCACGGAGCCTTTGGAGTATGCGAAGGAACCACGCGCACGTCATTGGGGTTTCTTCATGGACTCCCCCGCGCAACTGGCCGCCAACACAACCGAATGTCATCTCAGGCTCGACAATTGGGGCACGTTCGGATTATGGGCGCGTTTCAACTACTGCCAGTTGAGACGCGGGCATGCGCCGCTTGCCGCAATTGACGCCGACACGTATCTGTCGAATCCCATCGAACATGCAGGCATGCTGTTGACGCCTGACGTGAACTACGGGCCTGACGCGGCCATTACCCGCGACCACACGTTCATCCCGTGGGATGCGGAAACAAAGCTCGTGATGTTTGCGACCACGGTAAGCGTCGAAGGTTTCCGAACCGCCGGGGAGACGAAACCATGGGCTTCGGCACCCACCGAACCGACGTATTCCGATAATCCCGCACGTTGGGGGCACCAGTACGAGGTGAACGGGTATGCGTGGAACATGGGTGACAGCGATATGCGGGACCTGACCACACCCACCGATACGTACACGTCCACGGACGGTGTGATACCCAACGGGGTGCACGTGTATGCCGTGGACTCCTCGCAGGCCAAGCGACTGTTCGAAGCGTTGGTGAAACGCATGCCTCAGATCATGCAGACCATCAAAGGCGTGTGGATCGTCCCATCCACTCTGGCAAGCATGGGAGACGCTTTGACCGTGGACGGCATCACGTTCCACGCATGCAACGGCGTGAACGACATGCCGGACATCCAACTCGCATTGGATAAAAGCAGGTTCCATTATCCCGTGCGGTATGAGAATCTTGCCAAACTGTACACGTTCCCGTACGCCGCATTGGAATTATCCGACAATGACGGCACCAGCGCGGTCATACGCATCGAAAACACGGGAACGCTGACCCTTCACCGGCGTGTGAGTCTCGCATACCCGTATCTGAAAGCGCAGGCGTTTCTGACGGGCGTGAACGGCACCGGCGCACGAACCTACGAGTGGCGTGATCTGAACGGCGTCAGTCATGAGGGCGTCAGCTATGACACCGATTTCACGGAGTTCATGTGCTCGTACGATATTCCGGTCTATGGCTTGTATATCAGCGGCGAAACCGATTGGAGCCTGCACAACCAATTGACCAACATCGACGCCGAACGTCTGAAGGCTTTGAACGCCTACCATACGGGCATGCGTTCCACGAACACCGGATACGAGAACACGAAGGATTCCGCGAACACGTCGTATTCGAACGCGGTGCGTTCCGCGAATACGGGACTGTCGAACGCGACGGCAAGCGCGGATACGGGGCAGACCGTCACGAACGACGCCGCGGACACCGCGTATCAGAACACGCTCAGGTCGAACAAGACCGCACGACAGAACGCGGGTGCAGGCAACGCGACCGCCAAGTCCAATGCGGATGCGGGTGCCGACACCGCTTTGACGAACGCGAACGCGAGCGCCGCCACGGGACGCGACAATGCGAACGCGAGCGCCTATGCGGGCGAACAGAACGCCTTCGCGTCGAATGCCACCGCGCAGACCAATACGAACGCCTCCGCGGACAATACGCTGGCAAACCAGCGGAACACGAACGATACGAACAGCACGAACACGGAGGCCACCAACCAGACCGCGTTGGATGACAGGGATTCCAACAAGAACCAGGTATCCGAGAACATGAACCAGTCGAACGCGCTTTCGACCGACAACATGAACGCCGATATCGATCTCGGCAATCTTCAGGCCAATCTGGAAAAGGTCGATGCGGCCATCAACGCGGCGTCCAGCGCGCTTTCCGCGTTCACTCCGGGCGGCGGCGGCGCGGGCGCGGCCATCGGAGCCATCGTGGGTGGCGGCTGGGCCATCGCGAAGAACGAAATGGTTCGTAGCGCCACGGTGGCGAACATGACCACGAAGAACAGCAACGGCGTCACGTTCACGCAGGCGACGAGCGCGACAACGAAACGAAACATGGATTCCATCACGAGGCATGGAAACGATCTGCGAACCACGACCACGGACAATTCCAACACGCTCGCGCTGACGAACACCACCAATGACGTGAACACCACGAAGAACAACGCCACACGGCAACGTTCCACGGACGATGCGAACGCGACCCGCTCCTACAATGCGGCCATTGCGAACGCGACACGTTCCTACGATACGAGCGTGGGCAACAACGCGAACACGAACGCGACCGCCCTTGCCAACAACAAGCGCACCTACGACACCGCCGAAGCGAACGCGGACAGGAACAAGACCGCCGGGGATGCGAACGCGAAGGATTCGAACGACGTGGCGCACAGGAACGGCAAACGTTCACGCGACACCGCGGTGTCGAACGCGACGGCCACGAAGGACACCACCGTTTCCAATGCGGACGCCACGTTGAAGGTCACGTCGGACAATGCGTTGGAATCACGCGAGGCCGCGGAGTTCACGCATAAGACCATGTTGGAACAGGCGGAGGAAGTGACCCGGCTCTCCTACGCGCAGGCACGCAACAACGCGCCGGTCATGCACGGTGAATACAAGGGGAATCCGACACCCGACATGTTCGCATACCGTGGCGTGCAGGTCAGGGTGAAAACACAATCGGAATCCGCAATACGACAGGCTGGAGACCAGTTCCTGCGATACGGATACCAGTACGAGGGGAACTGGGACGTGACCACGCTGAACATCATGCCCAAGTTCACGTACTGGGAGATGAACGAACTGTGGCTGGATGTGGACACTGATATAATGATGGAAGCGAAACAGGCCATAAAGGACATGTTCGAGAACGGCGTGACCGTCTGGCATAGTCCCAATGACATCGGAAAGGTGGGAATACATGACAATCACGAGTGACGCCACCGTGGAGGTTCCACGCTCGGAATACGAGAGCCTGAAGGCGGAACATGAACGCGCATACGGTCGTTACGGTGATTTCACCGACGATGAGATCGACACCATCATCGAGCTTAAATCACAGGCGGCGGTGAACCAGTGGATAACGAAGGTGGGACGTGCGCAGATCGAATCCGACCTTGAAATAACACGGCAGACCGCCGAAAGGAACCGGGTGGATGCCGTAAGGGCCATGAGCGCACAGGTCAATCTGCGGCAGGTCATGCTGGAGGAAACCGAAATGCGACCCGTGCCGGAACCCGACGCGGATATGGAGGCTTTGCTGAGATGAGCAAACGAAACAGGAACGACCGCAACGGGCTGTTGTGGGGCAACGACACGTATTGGGCGACCGGCGCGTACAACACGCGCCTGTTCCAGATGTACCGACAGCAGATAATGGAATTGGCTCTGGTACGGTTCGAATGGGTGAACCTTCCCGCATCCTGCGACGAACGTTATCTGGAATGGACGCTGCTTACGCAGGGCATCGCGACCATCGCATACCCGCGCAAGCAGCCAGGCGTGTTCTACAGCACGCAGGTCGCATACGCGAGCCCATTGAACGTGTACGATAATCCGACCCGCTGGCAGAGCATCGGCAACAACGGGTGGAGGTTCAACGTCACGCCGTCGCGGGGCGTGCTCGTATGGGACAACCGGTACAGGGTGCCCATCATCGACTGGGTGGACATCTGGGCGCGTGAGCTCGTGGACATCATGCGTACCATGCAGATGAACCGCATGCATCAGAAGATACCGTATATCTTCAAAGGACCGCAGGAGAAGAAGTTCGACATGCAGAACCTGTACAAGCAGGTCGCGGGCGGTGAACCGGCGGTGATTGCCACGAACGGCATCGAAACCATCGACATGGACGTGCTGAGCACGGGCGTGCCGTTCATCGGAAACGACTTGTATTCCGCATGGCAGAACCAGTGGAACACCATCTATCAGGGTCTGGGAATCGATAATCTGCCTTTCAAGCAGGAACGTCAGATCGAGGATGAGGTGAAATCGCAGACCATGCCGACACAACTCATGGCGTTGAACCCCTTGGAGGCGCGGCGTGAGGCATGCGACCGTTTGAACCGTCGTTTCCCCGAACTGTTCCCCGAACCGATAGACGTGGTGTGGAGGCAGGACAACACCAGTCAGAACTACAATTACCTGCACAATATTCAGGAAAGGATGGAAGATGATAGCACCGACGCCGAAACCACCATGGAATAGGCCCCCGTACCCGGACATGGGCACACCTCCGACACCCATGCCCATGCCCCGATTCGGATGCGACCCAATGGGAGACATGATGCCGCAGGAAGATTTCCATGCGGTTATGTCCATCCGGTTCTGCGAACTGTTCCGTTGGGGTTTCATCGTATGGGGCGAACCCTCGTGGACATGGGATTACTACGATGAGAAACAGTATTGGAGGGTGTGCGAGAAACTTGAGAACCATTACTGGCAGCGTGAAATCGGAGTACTTCCCCCCGGCGCATGGAAGATGGAGTTCATGCGTCGCATGAATGAGATCATGCCGAAATACAAGCTCGCATACAAGGCGTTGGATGACGGTGTTTCCCTCATGCGCACGGAGGACACGTACGGCAAGACCCGCGACGTGGACAGCGAGTTCCCCGCAACCCAATTGTCCGAGAACAACGATTACGCCTCGAACGCCTCGGACAGGGAGTTCGAAACCCTTCACGAAGGCGATTACCTCGACCGCGTGGAAAAACTACAGGCGTATAATGATATAGATTTGCAAATCGTGAACGACATGGAAACCATGTTCTCATGCCTGTTCACCAGTCACATGAATGGAGGAATGGGATTATGACAGACTCCCACACCATCAATCCGGTGGAAGGCTCCGTGCCCGACACCCCGTCGAACCCGACGCAACCGGTGTTCCCGCCCGTGGACGCGACGAAGGCCGTGCCACCCATCACCCCGTTTCCCGCGTGGACATGGAACACTCCGGTAATCCCGCAATTCTATTGGAACGTGTATTCCGCGGAACAGCGTATCCGTCAGATCTGCGTGGAAATCGGACGTATCCAAGCGTATCTGGGATATATGGCCGCGAACGCGAACGCGGCGCACTGGTATCTCGATAACCGGTTCACGGAAACCGAGACCCGTCTCACCCAGCGAATCGACAAGCTGGAAGCCGATCTGACCGAAGAGGTCACACGCCTGGACAAGCTCATCGCCGACGAACAGGCCGCACGAGAGGCGGCGGACACCGCGTTGGGCAAGCGTATCGACGGAGTGACCCCGAAGGCGGGCAGGTTCATCGAATTGACCCCCGGCACTGACGGCACACTCATCGACGACACCATGTTGGACGGTGTGGCAGGGCATGGTCTGACCGGCACGGACGATACGGACGCGAAGACCCGCACATACGCGGTGGACACGGACATCATCGCAACGAAGGACAGCGTGGACACTGAACGCGTCGAACGCAAGCAGGCGGATGCCACGCTCCAAAACAACCTCGACAACGAGACGAAGACCCGCAACGATGCCGACCTCGCGTTGGGCACCCGAATCAGCGAGGAAACCAGCGCACGCACGCAGGCCGACGCGACCCTGACCAACAGTCTCAACACGGAGATTCAGGCCCGCAGGGACGCCGACACGTCGTTGGGTGAACGCATCGACGCCGAAGCCACGGCCCGCAGGCAGGCGGATACCACGCTCCAGTCGAACATCGACACCGAAGCCTCGAACAGGCAGACCGCCGATAATCTGCTTACGGCGCAGGTGAACGCGCGTGTGAAAGCCGTGAACGTGAAAGCAGCCGATGATTCCCACATCAACGTGAACGTGACTTCCAGCGCGACCGACCCGGACAAGACAACCGTCACGATCGGGGATTCGTTCACGCCCGCGTTCGATGACGTGAACGCGAGAATCACGAAGGAGATCACCGACCGTACCGCAGCCGACAGCGCATTGCAGAGAAGCATCGACGCGGAGATCGATGAACGCCGCCACGATGACGAAGTGCAGAACGAGCAGATCAACAACCGGTTGAAGCTGGGTGCAGTGCTCGCGGGCGCTGGCATCACGGTTACGAACGACCCGGACAAGACCACCGCGACCATCGCAGCCGAAGTCACGCAGTCGAAACTCGATGCCGCCGTCAATGGTCTTGAAAACCGTATCAACGATTTGGAACAGGCCGGATATCTCACGTCCGTCTCTCGCGACACCTCGTTGAAGGGCAATGGCAGTGATGATAGCCTGGGCATAAACTATGCAGGGTCCGCGTGGAACGAGGGCACGGCAACGGAATTGCCCACCGAATTGGCAATCGTTCCGGTTTCCCCGATGAACCGTGACAACAGGTATCCGTACGTGTATCTGGATTCCCAGACCCTCCGTCCGAAGCGAACGGATGTGGATGGCGCACTCACGCAACGCATCATCACGCGCCCGGCAACGAAGGACGCGCCGGGCGTTGTCCAGGTGGGAGAGGGTCTTACCACCACCTCCGCACGCGGCACGCTGACGGATAATCCCGCACAATCCACCGATGACACCTTCGGCACCATCAGCGTGGACCCCGCTTACATCGAGGCGCATGCAGGCCTTGCAGCTGTCGCGCATGACGATTCGATCACGGGAACCGGTGACAGCGGCAATCCGCTAAGCGTCAGCACCAAACATAAAGGCGGCTTCACCGCACCGGAGTCCGCTTTCACTGGAAACACCGCGTATCCGCATTTCGACCGGAAAACCGGAACAGCCGAAACGTATCTCGCACTGTTCACCGACCCGACCATTGAGGTGAATGACGTCCCCGGGTCCCCCGATGTTTCCGTCATCGGCGTGCATCATGACAACACGCTCACCCCACTAGGAGGCGCAGACAAAACCTCGCTGGCCGTGAACTACGGCAACACGAACACGCCCCCAGCATCCCGAAGCGTCCTGATCGCGGCCAACGCGAGTGGGCAACCCGTCATGCCGTTCGACTCCGACGAGTTCGACACCGGAACGGACGGCGACGGATACGGGCTTCATCTGAAGGCCGCAACCGATAGCACGCTCGGCGGCGTCAAAATCGGAACGGGTCTGACGATTTCAAGCGACGGTGTTCTAAGCGCTTCGGAACCCCGGAACAAGAACGCTTTCTCCTACGAATTGGGCACAACGGGTTCGCAACAGAATCTGACCGTGCCCGCGCACAGTGTACGGTTCGTACCTCTGGGAGGCTTCACCAAGGACTCAGCAAGCGAAGTGGTTTCCAATACGGAGGTCGTTAGCCGTGATACCCCCGTTGCGTCCGGTCTCGGCGTAACCGTTGAAACCTATTCGGGAACCACTCAGATTGATGTCGAACTCCGTATCGAGAACACCACCGGAGCGGAACTCGATGCCAGCGAATACATTCAGGAGATCCACGTTTGGACTTCCACGGCATACCCGTTAGTCTGACATGAAACACGAACGCCCCGGCCATTCCAGCCGGGGCGTTTTTCGTATCGATTATCGGATGCCGAACATGCTCAACGCCTGATAGAACCGTTCACGGACACCGACCGTGGAAAACTTCAACTGGTTCCACAACGCCAGATCAACCAGCGACTGCAACACCTTGTTGGAACGTTTCACCATCAGCATGTCCACCCGGTTATCCGCCCGCGTCAACGCATATACCGGCGCTTTCGTGTTCGAGGGTATCCGGTCGTTCACATAATACATGCCGTTCAGATCATCGCACCAGACACCAAACCGTTGTCCCATGTATATCATGCCGGTTTCGAACCGCGCCCATTTCGGTTTCGTTTCGATGAAATCCGTATTCGAGCCCGAAAACTCATTATAGGAGGCAACCCGTTCACCGCCCATGCCCATCATCATACGGCCCGCGACCGTTCCCGTGGATTTCGCATTCGCGTAATCATCATCCTTCACGTAATGCAACAGGAACGTCTTGTTGGCATACCATGAGTATCCGAATCTCGGCGGTCTGTCGATGCCGTACCGGATGAAGTACGGGTTCGTCAGATCGCAGGCGTTCGACAGCAGGTACACATGCGGTTTGCGTCCCTGTTCGTCCGCACGTTCACGGGTGCAGGAGTCCACGATGTTCGCCAACAGTTCGAATTCATGGTTCAGATACCCGTGATACCGGTCGGTGCGGTCAATGGTGGCTTCATCCAACAGCAGACGGTACACATGTTCGAACGTGCGTTTCTTGGACTTCTGCATTTCCGTCATAGCGACGAAATAGCCCGCCACCTTCCAATCCGGTTTGGCGTCCGGGTCATCGGGTTTGCGTGCGATATACGCCTGCTTGCCGTCCGTCTTGAACACAAGGCGTCGGAATTCCTCCAGCTCCTGCAACCGGTCAAAATAGCCTCGCGCCACATCAGGTATCTCGCTTTTGTAGCGTGCGATTTCCACGAACCTGCTACCGTCCTTCAACCAGTCGCGTACGAACTGCGCACGCAGGCCGAACGTCTTGCCGATGCCACGGGCACCGAATACGGCGGTCACGTCCGCATCATACGACAGCGTCCGATTCCAGTCGTAGTATCTAGGCTTGTTCATGCCTGACCCCTTTCATCAGTATGGTTTCACCGTCCAACCCTCCTACCACGTACGGGGTCATATCCCGCACCTCCACGCGACGCAAACCGGTCTCCACGGCAATGCCATGACGTCTGAGCCATATCACATTCTCCATATTACTCGGTTTCCCGGTGTCTCCCAGCATACGGTCGGTGGGATACAGGGCGACGGCCTGCAATGCCAGCACACGGGTTTCCGTCCCCTCGTAGTCGATGATGTCCCTGTCGTACACATCCCCCGGTTTCGGCCTGTACGTCTGGAGACTGAAGCACGCCTCGCTGGACACTTCCACATTGTATCCGAGCGTCAGACGCATGACCTGCTCGACAGGGTATCCGGCCGCATGCAGATCATGCATGATGTGTTCGATATGATAGGCCCCCAGCGGACGCGACAATCCGGCCATGGTCACATGGAACACTCCACCACGCTCGGACACGCGGGCCTTGTTCCAGTATTCCATGTGATGCTCGTATCGTGCACCCGCGTTTTCGACCTCGAAACCTCCCACATGCGTGAGCTTGGAAGCCCACTGCGGGTATGAGCTGCGGAGGGGGCGCATGCAGTAGTCAATGGCTGCGGTCGCGGCATCCAACGCGGGTCTCAGGGCGTCGCTTATCTGCTGGTCGGTTATGTCATCGGGAACGCTCATCTTGATGCTGTCGGTGTCCCCGCCCGTGGCTTTGACACGCCCGTGGAAAGCATTCCAGATCAGCAGCATGGCTATGGTCAGGTGCATGCGACTGCCTGCCACGATGCGCATGCCGTACGTGTACAGGACGCGGCACCGTTTCGGAATCTTCGTGGCAAAGTTCTCACGGGTCGCTATCGTGGTCTGATCCACGTAGATGCCCCCGCCTTCGTCCACGCCGTAACCGGGTTTGAAGATGTCCTGTGCCATGGTGCCGTAGATGCTGTTGAACTGCCCTTTGACGGTGCCGTTGTAGTAGCTGTTGAGGAACCCTGCGTCCATGGTGCCCTTGCGCATCTCACTGGCAAGCCCCTCGGGAATCGAAGCGGGAATATCCCCCGTGAACGGGATGCCGGTCTCATAATGCTTCGTCATGTACTTGCAGTCCGATTTGCGTTCGAACAGCATGTTCGACTGGAGCGTCACGTAATCGGGAGGGAACGTCCATTTAACGGTGCCCTCTCCGCACAGCACGGTCATCGAATCCCACTCGTACACCTGCGCCATGCTCCATAGTTCGATTTCATTGACGTGAATCAGGGCGTGGGCTGCGGAATACAGTTTGCCGAATGCGAACACGGGATGGTCGGCATCGTCCAGCCACCCGTTGTCACGGGTCGCGTTTTCGGCTGCGACTGCGGCGGGGTCATCCTGCCAGTAATCGACCCCAGCGGCATGACGTGCGAATTTGCCGCGCGGTGTGAGAGCCACACCCCAAGCTTCGAACGGTGAACCCGCACGAAGCCGGATATTATCGAATCGGATACGCGCGTGGAAAGCGCCGTCGAACGGACGGTAATACCGTTCAAGCACATTCCGAAGCGGGGTGCGTACCACCCTGTCCGCAAGGTACTGAAGGTCTGCGGCGCTCATGCGGGTGAAACCGACCGGTATCATACGACCGTTGATGAACGTATGATGCATTGAAGTGACGTCAGTAGACACGACGCCTTGCATGCATTTCGTTGCGAATGCGGCGCTGGTGAACGTGAAACCTCCCCTGAAGCACGCCTTACGCAGGGCGTAAGTATCGTAATCCTTGGGAAGCTCGTCATGGCACAGGTATTCGAATTTTCTGAGCATGGTGGGTGCGCGGCGTTTTCCCTTGGACTCTCCCACACGTACGCTGCCAAAGGTGTGGAGCGCCATTTGCCGTACGGTGCTGGTTTTCGTGAGCACGCGGGACCCCAGCATGTCGGCTGTCATCCACTCGTTCGACCTGAGCAGGTACCGGAGGTATGCGGGTATCACCTGCACGTCACGTTTCGCGTAGAACAGTTCCAAGTCGGTGAGAGGCGTTTCAGGGGTACGAATCTTGGAATAGTCCCAGTCTCCGGTGGCTTTAGCGACGCCTGCGGTCTCTCCCATGGCTTTCAACCCGTTTTGTTCGAGGAAGAACGTGTCCCAGAAACGCATGAGCGGCGTGCCGTCATTGTCTGCATCCTGCTGGTTGGCGTACACGTCGATGGTGTACACGTTTGTGGAGGATTGCGCGTTGAGCTTCAACACGGCAACGCCCGCGAATGTAGCCATGAGGGTTTGCATGTCGAACATGAGGTTATAGGCGCATACGACGGGCACGTACCCGTTTCTACGGCCTGCGTCCATGAGGTTGAACAGGCGGGGCATGAACGTGTCCAGCGTGCGGTCGAAAGTCACGGTCTCACGCGGATCGTCCGGCTTGTATTCCTCCAACGGCACGTCGGTGAAATCGTTGAGGATGAACAGTATCGGGTATGCGCGAGTGTCGGTTCCGGTGCCGACATTGCAGGTCTCCGTATCGTATGCGGCCACCACGCGGAACGGCGTTCTATGGCTCTTGCCTGCCATGATTGCCTCCTATGTTGGGTTGTTTGATTGCTCTATCAGTATAGCATGTGTCACGCCCTGTTGTAGCTGAAACCGGAAACCACGACGCGATACGACATGTACTTGGCATCCCCCTCATCATCTCCAAGCATGCTCGTGTCATCATACGACCCATCCCCGGAATCCAGCTTGTTCAACCGTCTCATCATCTCACGAACCTCATCACGATTCTGTCGCATGGTCTCACGGAACACCTGTTCCAAATCGTTTGCCCCGGCGCTTCTCAAAATCAGCTCGTACTGTTCGGACCGACGATGCCCGCGCCGCTCATCCGCGAAAGCGTTCATGAAACCTATGGCCATGGCCTGACCCTTGAACCCATCCCGGTTGATCGCGGACGGTTGCCCCGCAAGCGCCAGATTAAGCTGACGCGCGAAGGAACGATTACGGGAATCCTGACGCGCCTGCGCCTGCGAACGAACCCGGTGCGTCGTACCGAACTGTCCGCGTAGCTCATTGAACGCCTGTTCACGATCGGCCTTGCTGTTGACCCGCGCATACGTGCGTCCGATGGTCTCCTGCAAGGATTCTGCGGCCTCACGCGCGGCTTTGCGCTGAAGCGGAGTGGTCTTGGAATCCATGCCTATCTTCTGCAAGCGTGCCACCTCACGGCGGGCCCGACGGCGCACGTTATAGTCGGAATCCGCGTTGGTCTTCTGTCGTACGACACCGCTGACAGCTTTCCCCAATGCGGCTCCCTGTGCGACCTCCCTGCTGGAAGCGCCTGCGCTTCTACGTGCGGTCTGCGCGGTTTCCTTGGCTTTGCGGGCGGCTCGCTTAACCCTGCGCTCGCGTGCGCGACGTGCCTTTTCTTCCGGGCTGAGGCGTTTCGTCATGATGATATGCTCCTTGGTATGAGTAAGGGCGGATACCGTCCAGGATACCCGCCCTGTTGAATTAATCCATGTCGGTCAGTCGTTGTCGATGAAATCGACGGACATATAGCTACGGTTGTTCTTGCTCTTCTTCATGGTAAGAACGATAGGTTGCGCGGCCAGCTCCTCACGCATGCCGTCCGCATCGATCTTACGACAGATGTCGGTCAGCGCAAGTCCAGCGAAGTAGAAGCTTTCCGGGTGTTCCTTGAAGGACACGACAGCATACTCTCCGTCACGTCCGTTGATGAAACCGAAATCATCGATATGAAGAACATCACCGACGAGTGTTTTGATGTCTCCCTTATCGCGGTCATCCATGAATGGGATGCCTTTGCTGGAGAACTGGTTGAAGTATGCGCGGATGGTGTTGGTGTTGTTGGTGTTTTCGTTCATAATGCCCTCCTATAGGCTATGGGTGTTTATTTGGTTGCGGGTGTCGCGTATCGGATGAAGTCTTCGAGACTCATGCTGTACTCGTTGACCTCGTATCCGGTTACGTGTGCGTCGATGAAGTAGCCGGGGTTGGAGCGGCTGAGAACGCTGTTAAGTCGTTTCTCGGTGTATGCTCCTGCCAGTTTGCCTTCGATGTGCTCCACGTCTCCGGTGTCGGTGGATCGGGTGCCCTCGTAGAGGGTTGTCATCACTTCACGACGGATTCGGGTTTGTGCCATGTTGTTCACCTCCTTGCCAGTAGGTCTTGATTGCTGACAGTTCTTATAATAGCAGATTTTTGATTGTATGCAAATCGGTGT